>Ga0049082_10000065_pt1 | contig 23607 bp, 26 predicted proteins | sample GreLakmeHU45MSRF_FD_66718 | JGI IMG/M metagenome (GOLD analysis project Ga0049082, IMG submission 66718) | Freshwater lentic microbial communities from great Laurentian Lakes, MI, USA - Great Lakes metaG HU45MSRF | ecosystem: Environmental > Aquatic > Freshwater > Lake | place: Great Lakes... | reverse complement strand
AGTTTATTATCAAGAGCCACTACAATCTTTACGTCATTCAAGTTATACTCAATATACTTGTTGATATCGGATTTATATAAATCGTTCAAACTTCCCGTATAACTTATCTTCTCCATGTTTACCACTTTTTTACCAATATTACCCAACGCATAACTCGACTCATTTCTTCCAATGAACTTTTTATACAAAATCATGTAATCGAGGATTGAAACACCGGCGATAATTAATTCTTTTGAAAATTTGTTTATAAATACAGTGTCAATGGTTGACAACTGTTTAATAAACGACTTCCCCATTACTTTACAAATACGATTATAAAGATAAGGCATGTCAAATTGACTAACATTCCATCCAGTTATTATCGTCGGCTGAATCTCTTGGATTTTTGTTACAAATGCTGAGATAAGTGACTCTTCCTCCGGATATGCTAGGATTTGTGTGTCGTCGTTACACGAATCTTCTAACGAACGTTCCTTATCAAGAATGAAAGCGGTGTATTTCTTGGTTACGTCATCATAAATAGCTATGGCGGTTATTGCCTTATCACCTTCATCTATATTTGGAAATCCATCCGCAACGTCGACCTCGATATCCAAAAATACAACTCGATGTCCCGTAGAAGGTTCGTCGTTATCTTCGTATGCATCAATCAACGTTCGGGTTGTCATCGGAACATCTGATTCAAATAACGAAGGATCTCTCGGAGAGAAATTGAATATCTTTTCCAAATCGTCTCCATATAAAGATTTATATCTACCGCCTTGTTTCTTCCTGTATGCATATCTTACCTGTGCAGCAGGAATTGTAATTACGCCATTGGTGTCATCCCAAATGTAGATGGTGTCATTTTTCTTACTATGAAATATGTTCTGGTAAATAAATTATCCTTGTTTCTTCTAAGACTACACTATTACAGAGTAGAAGTCAAACACCACTTGAACCACTTGTGCCGGATGTGCCGCTTGAACCACTTGACCCACTTGACCCACTTGACCCACTTGTGCCGGATGTGCCGCTAGATCCACTTGTTCCACTATCGATACTAATTCCAAGTTTTGATTTGAGACTCACTAATATAGGCATGCCTAACTCGTTAATGAATGGTTCAGATTTAACCACCCGTTCACAGAGTTTATGGTGTTTAATTGAACACAATAACCTTGGACCTAATTCATACGGCAAGATCTTGGGTTCAAGACAATTTACGATGTATAATACCACCGCTATTTCATCGTCGGTTAATGAATTTAATTGATGTAACGTCACCAATACAATGTAACACTTTATTTAACAATGTCAACGTAATTTTATACCAACCACTTCTTTATTTATCGTGGAAAATAACATTGTATTCCGACTATCCATTAACTCCTGAAAGCTGACCTTCATCTTTTCTAAGTCAGTGGGTGATATCGGTTTGGTGGTTGCGGTAGGTTTTCCATTATTTAACGTTTCCATGCCCTTTAAACTTAAACTATAATACGTGGATACATGTGCAAAGTTCCCATGTTCAATTATATATTCTTTGGATTCAATTACTTTATTGGCTATGGCGGTTCCCTCTAATACAACAATGATAGTGTTTTTGTCCTTAACCAGTATTCTATATTTGCCTTGCTTCAATGAAACAGTAACTCTAGGAGTCTGTAAGATAAAACTACCGTTAGTGGATTGATTTATTATATCCACAGCCCCACCCATGAGAGAGAAAACATAACTTTTATTTAAGAATTTGGATAGAGACGGTAATTCCCCCTCATTTTGTAAATTTACAGAAAATGTATGTAATTTTAACTGGCTGTTCTCGTCTAAATAAATGGTTACATCATCGGCTAATGCCAGTTTTATATTTGAATTAGTCGGTGTATTAAAATCCAACTGGCATTTTTCATATTGATACGTCTTGCTAATTACAAGTTTATTTGTGTGTATTTTACCGTCGTCGTAAAATACCACATTTTCCACATTGTTTAATAAACTAAGGGGATAAAACGGAGAACCAATCTCAACGGCATAAATAGAAGATGCCAGTAATAATGCCCATGAAAGTATAATATTTCTCATATAGTATAAATAGTAGACTAATTTCAAAATATACGTATAGTAAGAGAATGGAAGAACTTAAAAAGAAGAGAGTGTCATATTCTCAATATGCTAAATGGTTTAAATGCCCACACGCATGGGAACTTGATTATTTGCTGAATCTAAGAACGTATGAAGGTTCTATTAATACGTGTTTTGGAACTGCGATTCACGAAGCGTTTCAATTGTATATTGAAAAGTTATATGTTGTTGGCCACGTTGAAGCCGATTCATTGAATTTGTATGATATATTTAAACTAGCCTTTGAACGAGAGTTGAAAGATGAGAAGAATAAGGTAAAATATACAGATGATGAATACACCGAATTTTGTTTTGATGGCGACGATATTATAAAGACGTTCGTGGCTACTAGCAATCGTTTAAAAAACTTTCCTAGTAAAAAATATGAATTTATAGGTTCCGAATTGCCATTGGAAGTCGATATACGGAATAATGTTCAATTCGTTGCATTCTTAGATTTGGTATTGAAAGACAAAGATACAGGGAAATATAAAATTATAGATTTTAAGACATCTTCTTCTGGATGGAATAGTTACATGAAGGAGGATGAAAGTAAATACAGTCAGTTACTTTTATATAAAGCGTTTTACTCTAAGAAGTTTAATGTATCTTTAGAGGATATTGAAGTTGAATTCTTCATTCTGAAACGAAGGTTGCTTGAGAATGTGGGGTTTCCTCAAAGTAGAATACAGAAGTTTGTTCCGACCAATACAAAATCAGCCGTAGCACAATCTCTGACGGGATTCACGACATTCATAAATGAGTGTTTTACTGTTGAGGGAACTTACAAAGTAGACGGAAAGTTTCCCAAGGTTCCTGGTAAGGGAAAGAAAAACTGTAAGTATTGTGTTCATAAAAAAGTTAACTGTGATGCTAAGGAAGATAAAGACGAGGATTGACCTTCTTAGTAAGTTCTAATCCTATTTCCACCGTTATAAAAACTAATGGTGTTCACCGATTTTTTAGATTTGATAGTGTTGATATATGATGAAATCGACCCATTTATTATACTTACATATATACTCTTTGAATCTTTTAACTTAGATTCCTTACCGGATGTATCGGCACAACTACATAACGCGATATATTGGTCAACGGTTTTTACAAAGTTATCAAATGGGGAAGTTGACTGTAAACCGCATGATTTTATTAAATTATAAAACTCTGTGAAGTTGTTTATGTTCATTTCATTGTCTTTACATATAAATAGTAAAGAAATGTAGATGTAACAACACAAAAACTATAATTTCCAATTCCACTTATAATTAAAAGTGGAAGTAGTAACCAACACGAAATACATATCGGACACGTGACCAATCTTATCCAAAAACTATTATGATACTGTCTTAAATAAGAATGATATGTTAACTCAAAATCGTTGTTTTTCTTATCTTCAAAATCATCAACGTTTAACCATTTAGATATACCAAATACTTTTGAATATTCTATAAATCCATCAGTTTTAAACCAAACTATCAATAATAATACATTGGTGAAAATAAAATAAAATTCCATAGTTGATTTAAAGATATATATCATACAGATTATGAAAGGCATTATTTTATCAGGCGGAGCCGGTAGCAGATTATATCCACTCACACAGGTTGTAAATAAACAATTATTACCTGTGTATGACAAGCCGATGATATATTATCCGCTTTCGACGTTAGTTTCTTATGGAATTAAAGATATATGTATAATATCAAGTCCGGAATTTATAGATTCTTATAAATTACTTTTCAAAAATTCCATTAAATTGGGATTAAATATTTGTTATAAAATACAAGAAAAACCAGAAGGTATTGCGCAATCATTTTTAATAGCTGAGGATTTTATCGGTGATGACCATGTGATGTTGATATTGGGAGATAATATTTTTCACGGTTATCAAAAAATTAATGTAGATTTCGACGGCGGTACTGTGTTTGCATACGAAGTAAAGAATCCACAAGATTATGCAGTGGTCAATTTCGATGAATATAATAACGTCACATCATTGGAAGAAAAGCCAAAAACTCCAAAAAGTAAATATGCAGTGCCGGGACTTTACGTTTACAGTAATGGAGTGGTTGATATTGCGCGGAAATTAAAACCATCTAACAGAGGTGAATTAGAGATAACCGATGTCAATAAAAAGTATTTGGAACAAAGTAGGTTAAAAGTAATAAAATTACCTAAAGGATTTGTATGGTTAGATGCTGGTTTACCGGATACTCTGCAAGACGCCTCCTCATATATGCACACGATTCAAGAAAGACAAGGAATTAAGGTTGGGTGTATTGAGGAAGAATGTTATAAATCCGGTTTTATAGATAAAAATCAATTAAAGAATGTCATTGACCAAATTCCAAAATCGGAGTATAGATTTTATTTAGAAAGTTGTTTATAATATAATTATGAAAATATTAGTTACAGGCGGATGTGGTTTTATAGGTTCACATTTTATAGAAGAAATTTTGAAAAGAACCGATATTGAAAAAGTGAATAACATTGACTGTCTAACCTATGCAGCTAATAAAAATCTGCCATTTGAAAATGACAAACGATACACTCACCATCAATTTGATATTACAGATCCTAACATAGATACTATAAAATTAAACGAAATCAATTACGTTATCCATTTTGCAGCTGAAAGTCATGTTGATAACTCTATTACCGGACCTGATAAATTTATAAATACTAATATCTTTGGTACATTTAACTTGTTGAAATGGATAAAGGAGTTGGATTTTGGTAAATTCATACACGTTTCAACCGATGAAGTTTTTGGTAGTTTGAATCCGGAAGATGCGCCGTTCAACATCGACAGTCCATATAAACCAAACAGCCCATATGCAGCTAGTAAAGCATCCAGCGATCTATTAGTTCGTAGTTACTATAAGACCTATAAATTTCCAGCCATTATAACAAATTGCAGTAATAACTTCGGACCTAGACAATTTCCAGAAAAACTTATTCCTCTGACCATCGATAGATTAAAAAAACAAGAATCTATACCTGTTTATGGAAATGGACAAAATGTCCGAGATTGGATTTACGTAAAAGACCATGTAAACATGCTCATTAATATAATGTTAGATGGAAAAGTAGGTGGGCAGTATTTAATTGGCGGAGATAATGAAATATCTAATATTAATCTCATTGAAACTTTAGTTAAAAAATATAGACAAATATCAAAAAATGAGGTTAAATCAGACTATATTAAATTTGTAGAAGATAGGAAGGGCCACGATATACGTTATGCAATCGATAACACCGACCTCAACCGAATATTTCCTAATTTTAAATTTACAAATTTTGAAGATGCGTTGGAAACAACTATAAAGAGTTATTTATGAGTAGAACCGAATTAATAAAAGAATTTTTAACTAAAATAAAATCAGAACACGGCAATGTCCCAAAGTTCTGTCACAATTTAAACGCTCCCAAAAACAAAGTTTACTACTCAGGAGCATATTTCGATGACAATGAAATGATCGCTGCAATTGATACATTATTGTTTGGAAAGTGGTCAAGTTCGGGGGAAACATGTGCTCAGTTTGAGAAAGAATTCAGCAAAAAAATTAATCAAAAATATTCTTTCTTCACCAATAGTGGTAGTTCGGCCAATCTTATTTTAATTGCTGCTTGTAAAGAACACTTCGGATGGCGAGACGGTGATGAAGTCATTGTTTCAGCAGTTGGCTTCCCAACTACTGTATCTGCGTTAATTCATAACAACTTGAAACCTGTATTCATTGATATTGAATGGAATACACTAAACTTCGACTTGGATAAAATTAAATCAAAGATTACAGATAAGACTAAAGCGGTATTCCTGAGTCCTGTTCTTGGAAATCCACCGGATATGGATGTGTTGATAGAACTATGTCAAAATTCCGGAGGAACTCCTATACAACTATTATTGGATAATTGTGACAGTTTAGGTTCTAAGTGGAAAGGTAAATATCTGAACGAATATGCGATCGCTTCTTCATGTTCATTCTATCCAGCACACGAAATCACCACACTTGAAGGCGGCATGGTTTCATCTAATACCGAGATGATCGTTAACCTGGCTAGAAGTTATGCTACTTGGGGACGTGATTGTTGGTGTATCGGAACATGTAATCTATTAGCAAACGGATCATGCGGAAAAAGATTTTCCAATTGGTTAGATGAATTCCCAAATACCATCATTGATCACAAATATGTATTCAACCGCATCGGTTATAATCTGAAACCTCTGGATTTACAGGGAGCAATAGGATTGGAACAGTTGAAGAAATTAGATTACATCTGTGAAGCAAGAAAACGCAATCAATCTACAATCGAGCAACTGTTCGTTACATTGATTAAAGGTTGTAAATGTGTAACCGTATTACCTAATGTTGAGTGGGTTCCATTTGGATCACCAATTATATGTGATGCCGTTGGATTGAAACAAAAATTAGTAAAATACTTGGAGTCAAATGGAATACAAACGAGAAACTACTTCGCTGGCAATCTATTGATGCACAGAGGATATAAACATTTGGATGACTATCGAAATTATCCAGAGTCAAATAAAGTATTGGATTTCGTCTTCTTTGTTGGGTCGTCGCCGACCATCTCAGATAAAAATATAGAATACATCAAAGAGGTATTGTTGAAATATGAAAATTGATTTGTTTGGTGGTACAGGATTCATAGGAAATAATTTCAAAATCATGTTTCCGGATGTCCACATTCATGATAGAGATAACAATGAACCCATATATGATGACGTTCTATACATGATTAGCACAACCCATAATTACCACGTATTTGATGATATTCATAAAGACGTTGATACAAATTTGACCAAACTTTTATATGCATTAAAAAATTGTAATAAAAATACCACGTTTAATTTCATTAGTTCATGGTTTGTTTATGGTGATACCGATTTACCTGCGATGGAGGATAGTTATTGCAGACCTAAAGGTTTCTATAGTTTGACAAAAAAATGTGCTGAAGACATATTGATAAGTTACTGCAATACGTTTGGTATAAAATATCGTATACTACGTCTGTGCAACGTATACGGCCCAAATGACGGTGATATATCAAAGAAGAAAAATGCGTTGCAATATCTAATTAATGAAGTTAAAGAAAGTCATCCTATTAATTTATATTACGATGGAAATTTCATTAGAGACTATATGCACGTGGATGATATATGTAGTTCCATACACCTTTGCATTACTAAGAGTGAACCAAATCAAATCATAAATATTGGAAGCGGGATCCCACAAAACTTCCGAGATATTATAGAATTTGTAATAAAGGAAACCAATTCAACTAGTAAAATCACAGCCGTTGACGCAACTGAGTTTCATAAATTAGTTCAAGTTAAAAATATGTATATGGATGTTTCAAAGTTGAAACAGTTGGGATTTGAACAAAGAATTTCCATCTACGATGGTGTAAAAAGTTTATTGTAAACTCTTATCGTTATTAACGGCGTCAGTGTGTGGATATTTTCCCCACTTATATTTGAAATATTCGAAGCATTGTTGTTCCTTACACCGATTTTCATGTATCTTCTCAGGTGTTCTAGTTCCTATTGATACGAAGTGGTAAAAATTACAATCGTAAGTTCTCAACATCTTCAATCCATTAAATCTACACTTCATGAAAAATTCCCAGTCTACCACCCACGGGCCAGGATAACTTTCATCTAATCCGCCTATTTTAAGATAATCTATCTTATGTATTAGAAACGGAAAAGTGGATCCACATTCATCTACCTTATCTACTCTCACAGATTCTTCATATTTCCAAAATTCATTCAAATCAAATTCGGTTATGTTTTTACCCAAATTCTCAATATGAAACTGCCTGAAAATACTTTCATCCGGCTCAACTTGATTCGGAGTTAATACGCTATTGGGTGTATAATGTTTTAAAAGTTTTTCATCCCATTGTTTGGGGAATACATTATCGTCTTGAACATGGAATACTAAATCATATTGAGAGTTATAATGGCCAAGATTCATGGCCCTAATCATGCCTACGTTTTCTTCGATTGATAATACATCAATGTGTTTCTCGTATTTTTTTAAAACCTCTTTATTAATTTCATAGAACCCATCTACAACAACCAATATTTGATTTTTCAAAGACTGTCCTTCTATAGCCGATTTAAGACATAAATTCAAATACTCAGGTTCTTTATATGTTGTTATAACTGTAGAAATCATAATGTATTCCAGTCAAATAACGGACTTAACCACGGAACTTCACTGTGAGTCGACTTTCCAGGAATACATGAAATTAATGACCTGCCATGAATTCCTATTAATTCACAAAAGGCTTCATAATCTCTTAAATACGATCCAGCGACATATTTTTCCCAAATTTGCTTATCTTCTCGCATCGATTTGGCCTGTACTCCGAAAGTTCCTGTGGTTGAATTTGTAAGTTTCCAATGTATCGTCTTTGTGACCACCACTCGGGTTACTTCTCCACCGTTTTCAATTTGAGGGTTTCCGCCATAAACAGCATCAAGATACTTATCAGGATGGTCATATAACGTAACATAATCGGATATTTCAAGCCCCTCCTTTAAATACTCAAATGATCCAGGTAAATAAAAATAATCATCTTCAGCAAAATATACAAAATCGTTTTCTTTTGAATCTTGACATGCCATGTTCAGGCAATAACTGAACGCCCCCGTATTACCCAGTGAGGTCTTCAGAACTTTAATATTGTCACACTCCAACCCTTCGACGAATTTTCTAAGTTCTACATCCGTAACATTATCCGCAACTATGGTAATGAAGTTTTCAGTAACTTTGAATTCACTTAGAAAATTCAATAAACATTTAATCTTGGTTGCATTAATAATACGATTTTTCTTATACGAATTATTACTTATTCTATAATATACTCTCATAATTTTTATATACTTAGACAATCATCATCTTTATGATGAAAATGACATACTCCGATCTCCTCAAAGAATATGTTCTTATGACTACAATCACATATTCTATTAATATTAATTAATTGTAATAAAGATTTAAAACTCAAATCAGAAATCAAATGCTTATATCTTAACTTATTACGTTTGATACATTCTTTCAAAAAATGTTCACAACTAAAATCTTTTATATATTCCCAAGTTCTACCGTTATAGTTAGACAAACTAGTACAATAATTATAAGCTTTATCTACTTCCACGACATCGTTTATATAATCTACCTTACTAGATATTATGTAAAAATTGGTCTGTGGATATAGATATTTAAAATCTAAATAATTATTTAAATAAGTTTCAACATTATAATTAAATGGTTCTAACCCAGTATAACCTATGCCTTGTAAAAAATATATATCATACTCATCTGTAATGTCTATATTAAATATTTCCTTTTCTAATAAAATATCGCTGGCACTTTTAAATATAAAATCCACCGGTAATTTCTTAGCTCGTTCCACAACTGCATTATCACTATCCATTGAACCGAACGTATGTCCTCGATTTTTAATAGGCGGAATTATGATAACATCCGAACCGAATATTTTTTTCCAAACATTATTATAATCGTCAATATAAGTTTCACATTCAACTGAACAATTCTGATGGATTACTATATAATTGAATTTTGATATAACGGAGTAGTTATGCATCAAAATCTGTTCCAATCCATCAATATCAGTTTTTTTTGAGATATGACCGGTGTTACCGTAACAATAGTTCATGTTAATTTATCAAATATAGATTCACTCTGTAAATCTTTGATGCTTAGAAATTTAATTCCTTGATTTATCAACTCCACATTGTTCTTTTTAATTTCTTCGAAGAAATTCCACGCCAATACTATAATTACATCTGGCTTAATTTCTCTTAGTTTATCTTTAGAATAAATTGGTATTTTTACACCAGGTAAAACTTTATTATGTTTCAACTTATTATCTTCCACAATATAACTAATTTCTTTAGATGTAATGCCATAGTAATTCAGAGCGGTTGTAGCTTTCGCTGGGGAACCGTATCCTACTAAAACAAGCCCTTTATTTTTCAAATCCAAAATGTTCTTATTTACATTATTCTTGGCAACTTTAACACGTTTAGCAAATTCTAAATAAGTAGAATAATCTTCCAATCCAAATAACCGTTCATCGTCAATGAATTTCTGAACGACTGAATTCTTGTTTTTATTCTCTCTATTAATATAAACTCGTATAGACCCGCCATGTGTGTCAATATGTTCCACATTTAAAATCGAATAACCCAACCGTGTGAAGAAATGATTTAGGGAAGTCACACTCCAATAGTTGACGTGTTCGTGATATATATTATCAAACGTCAAATCTCGTATAGTATCCAATAAATATTGAACCTCAATGATAAATGTTCCACTGTCATCCAATAACTCAAATACGGAATTTACAATCTCCTCCAACCCATCCGCGTGAGCAAATACATTTGAAGCAGTCACCAATTTAGCTGAACCGTACTTGTCTTTTATTTCTCTAGCTACATCTGAAGTAAAATACTTATTAACCGTTTCAATTCCACTCTCATTAGCGATTTCAGATACATTCTTAGCAGGTTCTACTCCCAACACTCTAATTCCCATTTCTTTCAACGGAGATAACGATATTCCATCATTTGATCCAATATCGACAACCAAACTATTAGAATCTAACTTGAAATCGTTAACATATTTCTTGGCTACGTTAATAAAATGTTCTCGGAATGTCTTCGCCGTTGAGGATAAATATAGATAGTGGTCAAACATTTTGTTAGCGGGAACAACATATGACAATTGACAGTTATGACTCTCACTACAATAAGTTAATTCAAGCGGATATAGTTCATCTACATCATTAATATCATTTAACAAATTATTAGCGAGTGGCGAAAGTCCCAATGATAAAACAGGCTTAATTTTGTTACTTTTGCTACTACGACACACAGTCGCGTAATTTTTTATCAAATCAACCCTGAATTGTTCATCAACTAACTTATACGGAATTGTATGTGTGATTCCGTAATTTTCATGTTCACGTTCTCCCCTAACCAAATTAAGAAAAATAGAATCCTCTAAAAATACCATTGTATGAGCTACATTTGGACGAATAACTGCCACATCACCTTCATTAATTATTCTGGTTTGTATAGTTGACTTCGGGTCGGCCAAATCCTTTACCACGCTGATATATTTTCCCTTAATCAATAAACATTTTTGTTCTTGAATGGGGTGATAATGATTTGCTCTTACACTACCCCGATTGGATTCAATATATCCAATCAAATTGATTGGTTCCGTCAATTCATAGTTAGAAATCTTTCCACGGCTATCGATAAATTCTTTTTCCCCATTAATAATAAATTCCAGTTCATCATTCTTCTTCTTCTCCGACCAATTAGTTATCATTTCTCCAATTGATGTGTCGATGTTACATCTAAACTTAAAACCAGTATCCAATAACTTCTTATTAGATAAAGTTGAACCCAAGTTAGGAATTTCGTCATTGGTGCTTGTAATGATTATAGTCGGCTTGTATTTTTTACAAATCTGAGCCACTTCGTTAACAGTCATACTTTCATTGGAGAGATTGAAAATTTCATTTTTAATATCAGATTCTCCCATGAACTTGAAACACCTCACTACGTCGATCACGGATATCAAACTTTTATATTGTACACCACCCGAAAATAATTTAATAGGAGTATTCTGTGATGCCATCTTGGAAAACAGATTAGGCATAATATTAAGTCTCATGGTATCATCGGAATATCCATAGACGGATCCTAATCGTAGGATTATATATGGTTTACCCGACGCCATGATATCCTTTTCATTCTTCACCTTTCCAGTCGAATATGCCAACACAGGCCTCGGTTCCACATCTTCTGTTATATCAAACTTGGTTTCAAGAAAACCCTCAAATATAACGTGAGTTGATGGGAAGATAAGTTTACACTTTTCACTAATTGAATTTAAAACATTACATGTACCGACCACCGACGTTTCCATCAAGTATTTATCTTTAGCGTCATTAGATTCCGTTTTTGTATATGCAACATCTGTTACACCTGCGAGGTGGAATACAAGTTCCGCGTCTTTAAGAATATCATCCATCTTAGATCTATCCAAAATGTTAGTTTGAACAAACTTAAATCCCCAATCTTCCAACTGTTTCACGCGGGCTGACAAAAATTTAGCATCGGTTACTGTGATATCCTTATATCTAGTCTCACCGGAATATAACTTACATAATTCATAACCTATATACCCCAAACCTCCGGTTATGACAATTTTAGTTTTTTTCATATTTATTTTTTGTAATTTTTAATTTCTTTGACAATATATTCCGCCATAGCCCTAGTTGTCAAATGTTTTTTAGTATATTCGAAAAGTTCATTTTGTATGATTGAATATTTTTCCTCATCAAAATCATGTGCCAATTCACGCACATCCAACAATAACTTCTTTGGTAAATGTGTCAATATATTTTTTGGACAATTTTCCAATTCCGGAAAATAAGGTGCACAACGACTAGCCAATATTTCCAATGTTCGCATAGATTCCCACCAACCACTCACAGCTTTGCGGGTTGTAACCCCATAATATGAACGGTTATAATCATCATAATATAATTGTTCATCTGTGAATATGTATGTTTCTGGTTTACCCGGAATAACCGTTCCATACTCCTGTGTCTTTTTTAGAATTTTGTCAGCTAATTTACATCCTGGAATACTACAAGACATTGGCCTCAAGTTTGGATGTTCAATGTGTAATTCTCGTTTAAAATAAAGATGTTTAAGATATAACGGATCTAGTTCAGACTCATCGTTTCCATCTATACACACAATCTCATTATCATCATAGTATTGGGTTACTAAATTATAATAATCTTTACAACGTTTGATCGCGCCGTATATTATTAAATCATAATATCTTTCCTTTATTTTTACTTCGATGTTAGTTCTATCGACGCCATCTTGTCCAATCAACCAGAATACCGTAAATCCACCCCAAAGATTTTGACGAGGGATGGTATCCTTGTATTCTTTATATAAAGAAACAATCTTAGTACTATCGACCACATTGTCGCCGTAAAGTTCTCGCAATCCATAAAAAGTAGAGTCGTTTATATAATCATTAATAAAACCGCCAGATGCTTTAGCGATAGATATGTGGTTTGTAACAAATAATATTTTCATTTTCTTATAAACAAACTATCAACCTGTACTAATCTTCCCTGATAATAGTGATTGTCTAATATCTCACCTTCATAGAAACCTATACCAGACAAATACAGTTTAATATCATCATATAATGGCGCGTTTTCATTACATATTTCAAGAGAACATTCCAACAATAATCCCGAGGTTTTCCCACATAGGTTTAATCCTCCTTTTATAATATCCAATTCAGATCCTTGAGTATCTATTTTAATCAGATCAAACGTGGAATCTTCCGTGAACATATTATCCAAAGTATTTGTCATTCGTTTTTCAACAATAATATTGTCTTTTTCAAAGTAGCCCGTATTACACTCTCTATAATAAGAACATCCGCTGCTGAGAGTGTCATCCTTATTTATATAAAATTCAACTTCACGTATTGAATCACTTAACATCTCTATGGAATAGTCTACATTATTAGATTTAATATGTCCTTCACAATTCACATTTCCCTCGATGATAAAATAATAGCTGTCAGGATATGCGACGTGACAGTGATGATAAAACTCGCCGACTCGGCCGCCGATATCAAGAATCCGATGTGGTTGGAAATATTTTTTTATATTTGATAAATTGTTCATAATTTAAATACTTCTTTATATCGTTTAATAACGTTTTCGGAAGAAAATTCCGTAGAATATTTGTCCCAACAATATTGGTTTACAAACTCTCTGTTAATACTAAACAGTATATCCAACAAATCCTGTTTGTCATTATAAATTATCGCTCTGTCCTGTAGGATATCAATGTGAGACTTATCATATAATGGGTAATATCGTCCATTAACATACCCACTCCAGGTTATGATGGGCTTATTTGAAACGGAAAACTCAGCTACAGCTAAACCGAAGGTTTCTCCCTCTGTACGAGCATGTAACATCACATCACAAGCATTAATAAAGTTGAAAATGTCTTGTTCCGAGTTTACCCACGGAATGAACAGAACTCTCTCATGTTGAATAAATGGTTCGGTAGATAAAAACAGAAAAAAGATATCCGTTCGATGTTTTAGTATTTCTTCCACACATGTTCTGACAAATGGTATATTAAATTGACCAATTCCTCCGTGACGACCGACCACGAAATAATCTTTAGATATGTTATATTTTTTCCGATAATCGTCCGACGGAGATTTATAACTTATAATATGAGGAACGTATTCTGTTTTATTATATTTATTAGCTAAATATTTAGATACGCCGGCGTATACATCTCCGTGTGGACTATGCATGTTAAACACACACTGAACTGCTGTCTTACAGTTACTCGGAGTTACATTGTCATTTTCCCCCGACTTCACTAAATGTAAAAATTCAATCTCCTCATCCGATACAATGGATTCTAATATAGAATTAGTCTCAACCTGCATATAACTGGGTTGCATGTGTACAGGCGGTCTGTCATACAATATACTTTTAAAGTGTTTATTTATTCGTTCCAACCCTCCATTATCCGATCGGTTGGATGTAATATACACGATGTCATGTCCATATATTTTATTTAAATAAAATCCATAGTCAAATGGAACCTTTCCAGACCCTCTACCATCAAATTGATTGCAATGAATTCCGATTTTCACAAGTTATATTTGATACATATACTTCCGAGATTATCAAACCTGGATATAAAAAACAATAAATAAATTAAAAAAAATTGATGGAACCGTTATATTACAATATCATCATTTGATGAATAAGATCTTCGTTACGGGCGCAGCGGGCTTCATAGGAAGCAACATGGTTGATAGATTGTTATCTGAAGGAAAAGATGTTATTGGATGGGATAACTTGGCAACCGGCCAATTAAAGTTCTTAGAATTGGCTAATAAAAATTCCAAATTTAAATTTATAAATGGAAACAATTTGGATTTAGGATTACTGACAACCTCAATGGACGGATGTGAGGTAGTATATCACTTTGCAGCTAACGCCGATGTAAGATTTGGATTGTGTCACCCCGATAAAGATCTACAACAAAATACCATTGCTACTTTTAATGTTTTGGAAGCCATGCGTAGGAATAATATAAAAACTATTATATTCAGTTCTACAGGAAGCGTATATGGCGAATCCAAAAAAATACCCACGACGGAAGATGGAGAATTTCCTATACAGACATCATTATACGGCTCGTCTAAATTAGCATGTGAGGGATTGATATCTGCGTATTGTGAAGGGTATGGTTTTAAAGGATACATTTTTAGATTTGTCTCTATTTTAGGTGAACGGTATACGCATGGACATATATTTGATTTCTATAAGCAACTTATAGACCATCCAAACTATTTAAATGTATTGGGAGATGGAAAACAACGAAAGAGTTATTTGTATGTTCAAGACTGTGTAAACGCTATCTCACATATACTCAATTTTAACCAATGTAATAATGTTAATATATACAATCTAGGCACTAATGAATTCGTTCAAGTTAATGATTCAATTAAAATTATAACAAATTATTTAAATTTGACTCCGACGATAAATTATTCAGGTGGAAATAAGGGGTGGGTTGGGGATAATCCGTTTATATTTTTGGATACACGCAAAATATGTCAAACAGGTTGGAATCCAAAACTTAGTATAGAAGAAGGTATTATTTCTACATTAAAGTGGTTACAACAAAATGAATGGGTCTACAATGTTAAATGATAAACTGAATATAGTTGTCCTCGGATTATGGCACTTAGGAAGTGTAACTTCTGCATGTTGTTCACAATATTATAATGTATTGGGTGTGGATTTTGACGATGGTATTGTTAACAATTTAAATAAAGGGTTGGCCCCATTATTTGAACCAAATTTAGATGAATTAATATTATCTGGATTGAAAAATAAAACTCTTGCGTTTACTTCAAACGTATCCGATATAAAAAATGTAGATGTTTTATGGATAACATATGATACAGACGTGGATGAAAATGATGAATCGGATGTTGAATCTGTATTAAAAAACATAGATGGGGTATTGAAGTGTATACCGAATACATTAGTGATAATATCGTCTCAGTTACCAGTTGGAACTTGTTTAAAACTGGAAATAAAATATCCAAATCATAATTTCGTAAGTATACCTGAGAATTTAAGGTTGGGAAAATCTATAGAGTCATTTGAAAAACCAGATAGAATTGTAATAGGAGTTCGTTCAGATAGTTACAACTGTCTATTAAGTGAATTACTCCATCCGTTTTCATCAAATATTATTTTTATGAAAACCGAGTCAGCGGAGATGACAAAACACGCGATTAACTCTTTCCTCGCATTATCCATTGTTTTTATAAATGAAATTGCTTCTTTATGTGAATCGGTTGGGGCTAATGCATCCGAAGTATCAATTGGATTGAAAAGTGAAGTCCGTATAGGAAAAAAATCATATTTAAAGCCAGGAGGGCCATTCGCCGGAGGAACTCTGGCAAGAGATGTGGTAAGTCTAATGAACTTGGACAAAGACGATTCGATTCCATTGATTACATCTATCAAGAGAAGTAATGACGTTCATAAAAAGTGGCCAATCAAAAAACTCAATTCATTGTTCAGTTCTTTAAAAGACAAAAATGTAGTTATATTAGGAATATCATATACCGATATGACTGACACTTTACGAAGAAGTGATGCAATTGAATTATACGAATATTTCCGAGGGTGTGGATCTGATGTTAGCATATTAGACCCGATGATATGCCGATTGCCAAAAGAATACGACCATATAAAACTTATTGAAAAAATAAACAATACCGTGGATATTATAATTATGTATACCGAACGAACATCTTTTAAACAAATTGAATGGGATATTGTATTACCGAAAAATAAGTTAATTGTTGTAATAGACGTGAACGGATTTCTTAAATCCGAACTACAGTCTATATCAAACATAAAATATTTTTCATTTGGAGACTCAAAATGAAATTAAACAATAAAAATGTAATTATAACTGGGGGAAGTTTGGGTTTTGGAAAAGCACTGACTGAAAGATTCTTATCAGAAGGTTGCAATGTTTGTATTTGTGCTAGAAACGACATTGAATTATTTTCCGTTGAAAAAGAGTTCGCTGATAAGTTCCCACAACGGCGAATTCTAACTAAAAAATGTGACGTGTCTAATGAAGAGGATGTAAAACAATTCGTTGATTATGCTGTCGGAGAATTCAAAACTATTCACGTTTTAATACTTAACGCGGGCATTTATGGACCAATGGGATCCACAGAGTCAGTTTCATTATCCGATTGGAAGAGAGTAATTGATGTTAATTTATACGGCGTTTTGTTGCCGTGTAGAGAATTAATACCACACTTTAAAAATAATAAATATGGAAAAATTATAATTTTAAGTGGCGGTGGAGCAACCAATCCCATGCCAAATATAAGCGCATATGCATCTTCAAAAGCAGCAGTTGTTAGATTGTCGGAAACAATATCTAAAGAACTAGAAGACTTCAATGTGGATGTAAACGCAATTTCTCCGGGCGCAATGCCTACCAGAATGATGGATCAAGTTATAGAAGCTGGTCCGTCACTGGTTGGCGAAGAGTTTTTTAATAAAAATAAGAATTGGAAGGAAAATGGCACATATTCATTTGAGTTAGGAACAAGTTTAGCAGTGTATTTGGCTGGATCTGAAAGTGATGGGATCACAGGTAAACTTATTAGTGCACAGTGGGATAACTGGAGAGATCTAAAAAAACATCTGTGCGATCTTCAACAAACGGATATCTATTGTTTACGACGTATAATTCCGGAAGATAGAAAAATGGATTGGAACTGATATGAATATAGCTATAATTGGATGTGGATTGATTGGTCAAAAACGTGCCAAATTGTTAAATCATGTAAAAATGGTGTGTGATGTAGATATAAATAAAGCAGAGAGACTCGCTTCTACGTTAAAAAACTGCGGTTTCACATGTTCAGTGGATGTGGCGTTAAACTCAGACATAGATGTAGTTATATTATCCGTGCCAAATAACGAATTATACAATATTTCTCTTAAAGTTATAGAAATGGGAAAACATGTATTAATAGAAAAACCGGGATCTATTCACGTTAAAGATTTGATAAAGTTGAAAACTTTGGCTGAAAAGAGTGGGTCTTTAGTCAGAATTGGTTATAACCATCGTTACCATCCGGCGTGTCTAAAAGCTAGAGATATAATTAAAAATACCGATTTTGGCAACACTATGTTTGTTAGAGGAAGATATGGACACGGTGGGCGTGTTGGTTATGAAAAGGAGTGGAGAGCAAATCCCACACTTTCAGGTGGTGGAGAACTAATTGACCAAGGAGTACATCTAATTGATTTATCTTCAATTTTCTTAGGAAAGTTTGAACACATTGACGGCCAAGTCCATACATATTTCTGGAACATGGATGTTGATGACAATGCTTTCTTAAATCTAAAAAATAGTCATGGAAATGTGGCCTGGTTACATGTTAGTTGTACGGAATGGAAAAATTTATTTAGTTTGGAAATTTATGGAAAACACGATAAACTTCATTGGGAAGGTTTAGGTGGCAGTTATGGGATTGAAAAATTAACACATTATAAAATGTCACCTAAGATGGGTCCGCCCGAAACTATATGTTATGAATATCCTATGGGAGACTCGTCTTGGAAATTGGAAATGGATGAATTTTTCGAGGACATAAGACTAAATAGAATACCTGTTCCGGGATTAGAAGAAGGTATTTCAGTATTAAGTGTAGTTGATAAAATTTACAATAAATTGTTATGATTATAGTAAGATCACCATTGAGAATTAGTTTGGGGGGAGGTGGCACAGATTTGCCTTCGTATTACAATAAATTTGGAGGGTTTGTTATTTCGGCTGCAATCGACAAATACATCTACATCACTTTACATGAAAACTTCGCTCCCAATATTATTATAAAATATTCTAAGATGGAACATGTAAATAATATATCTGAGATAGAACATCCCATTATTCGAGAAGCATTCAATTTGGTTGGAGTTGATGGAAAAGGATTAGAACTTTCTTCTATGGCCGATATTCCTTCTGGAACTGGACTAGGTTCCTCAAGTAGTTTCACCACAGGTATACTAAAAACCCTCCACATTTATAATAAGAATATTATAAGCACTAAAGAGTTAGCCGAACAAGCGTGTCATATAGAGCTGGAACGATTGAAGGAACCTATCGGTAAACAAGACCAATACATTTCATCTTACGGTGGCATCACTTGTTTTAATTTCAATAAAACCGGAGAAATTGATGTTAACCCATTAAAAGTATCCAAATCGGTTCTGTGTGAAATGACCGAAAATATACTTTTGTTTTTCACAGGATATTCACGTTCAGCGTCATCCATATTAAAAGAACAAGACCAGAAATCTAAAGAGGATAATTTGGATATGATAAATAATCTACATTTTGTCAAAGACATTGGATTGCAGAGTAAGTGTGCGTTTGAAAAAGGAGACTTATACGAATTTGCCAGATTAATGAATGTTCACTGGGAACATAAAAAACAACGTAGCAAAAACATGAGCAATGGTAAAATTGACGAATGGTATGGATTGGCTATGAAAAATGGTGCATTGGGTGGAAAGTTAATTGGCGCGGGGGGTGGTGGATTTCTAATGTTCTATTGTGAAAATAAGACCAAGTTGCGCAAAGTAATGTGTGAATCGGGATTGACCGAAGTTAGATTTAACTTTGATTTTGAAGGAACTAAACAAATACTATCATGAAAGATGTATCAAATATACCATTTGCGATTCTAGCGGGGGGTTTAGCTACTCGATTAAAGCCAATTACCAATACGATTCCAAAATCATTGGTGGTTGTCACCGATAAACCGTTTTTACAACATCAACTAGAATTATTAAACAAACATGGTATAAAAAAAGTGGTATTATGCGTAGGACATTTGGGATGGATGATTCAGGAATATTTTGGCGATTCGTTTATGGATATAAAATTATCATACTCTTACGACGGCGTTACATTATTGGGGACCGGTGGATCAATACGTAAAGCTCTACCTAAATTAGGCGATACGTTTGGTGTTTTATACGGAGATTCATATTTACCAATTGACTACATTGGCATACTAAAACATTTTATACAACACAATGTTGATGGTCTTATGACAGTCTACAACAACCATAATAAATATGACACTAGCAATGTAGTATTCAAAAACAATACTATAATATTATACGATAAGAAAAACAAAACGTCTGATATGACCCATATAGATTATGGATTCAGTATTTTAAAATCCCACTTATTTGAGTCGTATTCAACTAATACACCCTTTGATTTATCCGATGTAATAATACCACTCACCAACAAAAAGATGATTATTGGGTATGAGGTGTATGAACGGTTCTATGAAATAGGTTCACCTAAAGGTCTTATGGAATTGGAGACTTTGTTTACTTACAATACTAAGCCCGACGACGCAGCATCATCATAAAACATCTGAACGGTTTCCCGTGAGTAATCTGACAAATCTTTGGAATCCAATGAAAGTTTCTTAATTTGGTCAGGCGTAACCGTGATAATGTCACAATTGACACGATTGGCTTCGTAAATATTATAAACATGTCTGGTACTTGCCCATAATATTTCACATCTATCACGTAAACATGTTAATCCATATTGGATATATGGAAGTGGGTCACGACCTGTGTCGGAGATTCTACCAGCAAAAATTGAAACAATGTTTGACTTATTATTGGGCAACACTTTCTTCAATTCATCTATTTGGTCATATGTGAACACTGCTGTAATATTTAGTTTTATATTCTTCCCATTTAAATATTCAATTTGAGGTATACTATACATGTTCGCCGTATTTACGATTGGAATTTTTACATAAACATTTTGTCCAAACGACGCAATCTTCTCAGCTTGATAAATCATGCTATCAAAATCATCTCCGAAAACCTCAAATGATATAGGTAGGTCTGTTATCTTAGAGGTTACTTCTTTAATGAAAGATTCATAATTTGAAACACCTGCCTTTTTCATAAGACTTGGATTAGTCGTAAATCCGGCAACTAATTGATTATTCTCGTATAAGTCTAATATTTCTTTTATACTAGAACCGTCTGCATAAATTTTAATTTTCATAAGTTAAATGATTCACCACCAAATGTAAAATAACACATTGCCATTCCTCGGCGTGGGGGGTAATTCTGGAATTATCAACAACTGGTATCAATATACACGCGTCGGATAATTGTTTGGCTATGCCACCGTCACGACTTACAATGGATATTACTCTACTGTTTATCTGTTTCCCATATTTCATTGCTTCCACTAAGTTTTGAGAAGTGGTATCTGACCCACCACCAACTGAAAATATCAATAAAATATCTTTATCCGTTAGTTTAGATATCTTAAGCCATTCGGAATAACATGTGTTCCAACCGACATCATTAATTCTGGCCGTCAGTTCCGCTACGTTTTCGGATACAGAATAAGTTTCTATGCTACATATCTTACGGAAGTCATTGACCGCGTGAGATGCATTGGCTGCACTTCCACCGACACCTAAAACAAATATACGACCATTATTGTTTTTACATCGTCTCAATTCATCCGAAAACTTTTTAATGTCGCCCCTATCTATCTTATCAGCAATATATTTTACTTCGGATAGATATGTATCAATATAATTTTCAGATTTCATAATTTAAAATATAACATCTGGCTTGATTTCACACAATATATCATTTAGATTACTATAAATCTTAACTTCATCAATATATTTTATAGAATTTAAATATGCTAATTTTTCATCTAAACTGTTTATACATTCATCTATACCAACAATTAAATAATCACATTTACGTTTGCAATCAAACAACCTTTTTTGACGAATTATGTGAGATGGATCGAATTCAAAATTTAAAAATCCAATAATTTCAATACCACATTGGTTTCTCCAAGTTTGAACATTAATAGCTTTATCATCAATTAACAAGTCAAAGTGAGGTTTGTTCTTATCTATAAGTTCGTGATATAAAACACCCCACTTTTTTAGTTGAGAAAATGTTAGTTCATGATAATCTACACCCGATGTCCCACCCCTAGCTGTGTAAATTACTATTTTATTACCATCATCAAATAGCTGGTTTACCTTATTGACGATTTTATAAAACGGAGAAGCCTCTTTGTATTTTTTATTTGGCGTATTACAAATCGTCCCATCTAAATCAAAACAATATGTAAATTTAAAATTATTCATTTTACTACAAATCCTTTATTATCACTAACTGAAAACTGTTCGTTGTATCTTATATTTGTTTCTTCCTGTTTATCTATAGTTTTATTGTGGAATATCGCATATTCAAATTCATATGGCAATTTCGATGTAACTCTAGCCCCCTCCACTTTCTCATGCAATCTCCGTTCCCATCTTAAATGTGGTAAATTAGCTAACAATCTTCCCTGTGGGTCTGGCCAATTAACAATTTTTCTACCATCGTAGTCGGTCAAACGCCATCCCCACCGTTTCGCATGTTCATCGGTGACACCTTTAAAATCATTTATCCTCGGCAACCAAAATAACTCCACACTTTCATTTGACAATATAATTTCTTTTAAATTTTCCACCAACGTTTCAGATGGAAGTTCGTCAGCATCAATTTGAAATATCCACTTCCCAATACATAAATCTTTACCGAAATTCTTATGGGCAGAATAATTGTTATTTAATTGATGTTGATATATGTTGAAGAATCCACTTTTATCTCGTTTTATATTATTTAATACATTTAATGTATCTATGTCATCCGTATAATCATCTAATATAATACATTCATTATCAGTATTATATTTATATAATACCTCAAGTAATTCTTGAAGTTGATATCCTTCATTTTTACATGTTACCAGATAACTTATAAACGGTTTGTTCATACAGTTACAACCGATTCAATCTTCTTTAATTTCGGAAGTTCAATCTTCTTTAATTTCGGAAGAACAATCTTCTGTTCTACCGAAAACGTTGGAATGTATTTATCTAACATGGCATGAAACTGTTTATCAATGGATTCATTACTGAATTTCTCCATGTTTTGAATACGTCCACGTTCAGATTTTTCCAAAACTTTATCGTAATTGGAAATTATACCCTTCATCTTTTCCTTGGCCTTTTCATAGTTAACATAGAACCATGACGATTCTTTAATCAACCACTGATTGACGGATTCGCCTGATATTGGTTTTATATCACCTGGTAAAAGAGTAGCAATCGTCTGATCTAAAAAGTCTAAATGACCGCTCCAATCGGAAACCATTACTGGCTTTCCACTTAAACT
>Ga0049082_10000060_pt1 | contig 24281 bp, 23 predicted proteins | sample GreLakmeHU45MSRF_FD_66718 | JGI IMG/M metagenome (GOLD analysis project Ga0049082, IMG submission 66718) | Freshwater lentic microbial communities from great Laurentian Lakes, MI, USA - Great Lakes metaG HU45MSRF | ecosystem: Environmental > Aquatic > Freshwater > Lake | place: Great Lakes... | reverse complement strand
CTTTGACCAAGGACCTGACGAACCTCTTTTTACCAGAGTTAATCATATATGTAGAATAACGACTTTTCAAATGCACTCGCCGGACACCCTGATCAGAAGGATCCATTGGGGTTGTTCCCCATTGGCGATGTTCCCCATTGGCGATGTTCCCCATTGGCGATGTTCCCCATTGGCGATGTTCCCCATTGGCGATGTTCCCCATTGGCGATGTTCCCATTGGCGATGTCCCATTGGGGCCTTTCTGTACCGCCTCGTTTATTTACGTTTTGTCCATCTTGTACGAAACTTTAGGCAAGGGACCCTGATGCCACCGGACTTTGACCAAGGACCCGACGAACCTCTTTTAACCAGAGTTAATCATATATGTAGAATAACGACTTTTCAAATGCACTCGCTGTTTTTGCGAAAATATATTAAGTAATTACATTAATTATAGCACGCGTTCAATGCCAAGCATCCTCCTCATCTTCGTCGGCATCATCGCAACCCTTGCCCTCCTTATCGTCCTTGCCCTCGCGGCCTACTGGACCATGGAGCTCAACCAACTCAACCAGCCAAACCAAAGCCAAAGGGCCGAGCAATTCACCGTGCTACCCAGCACCCAAAAAAGGACCGCCGCATTCTTGACTTAAAGACAAACTACGCATAGCTACGTACAGCCATTTGGATTACCTGCTCGCTTCCCCTCTACTACCCAAAAATGTCTGAGCCCGTCGTGAACGTGCACGTCGACTGCACCGAGGAGAACATCCCGGAGGAGCCCATGGAGGTAGCGGAACCTGAGGTCACGGAGCCTGTCGAGGAGCCTATGATCGAGGAGGAGCCCACGGAGTCCCTGCCCACCACGCCCGTCGCCCCGATTCCCTTCGTGATGCCGGGCCGCCCCTTCAAGAAACCTATCGTCCCGAGCCATGCCAACGGTGCCGACGTTCCGCAGATGCCGGCCATGGTGCACACGTCGCTCTTTGACCTGGTCAAGACGATGCAGGCTCAGATGGTCGAGGACAGCGTCACTGTGCCCGAGCCGTCGGCGGCCGCTGCGGCCCGCAAGGTCCTCAAGGACTTCCACTACTGGCCGGCCCTTCAGGTCAAGCCTTTCTTTGGCTCCAAGAACATGGTGCTCCTGCACAACACGTACACGCGCACCGACGTCGACCACTTCAGCAAGCTCTACAACGAGTGCCGCAGCGTGGTGATCGACCTGGCGGCGCCCGAGGGCGAGACGATCGTCGTGTCCCTGGCCAAGAGCATCCCGATGCGCATCAACGACATCCAGTTCCAGATGATGCTGAATGGCACGCCGCTGTCGCCGGCGCACATGGCCGCCCTGTCGCTGACCGAGGCCGCGCCAGGCTACGAGGCGCCCAAGATGCGCTGCGAGGTCAGCCACGAGGGCACCATGGTCTCGGCCTACCACCACAAGGACACCTGGTTCTTCTCGACGTCGACGTGCCCCAACGTCAACGACTCGCGCTTCTCGCACCCGACCAAGACGCACGGCGAGATGGTCGACGAGGCGCTGGCCGCCATCAAGCACACACGTGAGACGCTGGGCGAGCGGCTCGACAAAAACAAGGCCTACACCTTCCTGCTGGTGCACTACCAGAACGGCCACATCATGAAGCCGGCAGACGTGGCCGAGGAGTTCACCAGCGAGCAGTTCGCCACGCTCTTTCACATTGGCAGCCGCGATCGTACGACCCTGGAGGAGGAGGACATCCACGTCGACAAGCCGCTCGAGGACGAGGGCATCCTGTATGCCCGCCAGTTCGAGACGCCGATCGAGGCCCTTGAGTGGCTCAAGGCCCACAAGGACACGGCCTACGGCATCATGGCGCGCACAGGCAACGAAGGCAGTCAGCTGATCAAGGTGTCCACGATGAACATCATCGACCTGGAGCAGATGGACTACGGCAACAGCAACCCGTGGCAGAACTTCCTGTGGATCTACATGCAGAACAAGCCGCATTTCCACGTGAACGACTACATCAAGCGGTTCTGCCCGGACCTGAAGATGCCCGTGGACCACCTGGGCCGCGAGCTGGCGCCGGTCTACATCATTCACACGGTCATGTGCACGGCGCGCGACATCCTGCTGAACCTGTACCGGGCGACGACGCAGTACTTCCCTCAGTTCAAGCGCTTCCGCATGGACAAGGACATGGACGCCACGTTTGCGCCCATCCTGCGCTTCCACCTGGCCCAGCTGCGCCGCATCCAGATCACCAGCCACACCGACGAGATGGTCAACGGCAAGACGATCTACTCGTACCTGACGGCCCACACGACCCAGAAGAACGTGCGCATGCTCATCAAATTCTTCGCCCAGAGCTCGCAGCCCATGATGAACGCCCGGGCGGCCGAGTGCTTCGCGGTGCTGGACAGCTGCCTGTGAGGGGCCGGCGGCGGGACACTGTAAAGGCCAATCGGCCACAAAAGACAAAAAAGACACGCGTCAACCGCATTCGCACCACCACCACCACCCATTACCACCACCACCACCACCACCACCACCACCATCACCACCACCACCATCATTTTGCACCACCTCCACTCATCAAAAATCATTTTTGTAAGCATTGTATACCATGTGCATCAACAGTGACTTAGTGCATGAGAAGATACTCGTCACGCCTTCCACGGACATAGTATAATATAAGTACATCAATGCGGTACTTTAGAAATTGGGCATATGTCATGGTCATGTCATGTTCTTTTTGGAAGTAATCATGGTATATAAGAGACGACTCATAGAGAGCAATCATGCGAAACTTGAAGAAGGCCGTACGGCCCTTTGGACTCCAGATCCCATTTCCACGGCCATAAGCTTTACTTGTCGTTCGAAATTGCGACCCAAAATACCACTCAAGAGCGCCATCAAACGCAGCACCTCCACCTGACTGTGGTTTTGCTGAAGATTTCATCTGACTCACAAACTCGAAATATTTGCGCACCTGTTGATACACTATGATGCGCAAGATGTCTTCATTCCTATTTTTTGATGACGGCGCCGCTTTTATCAGTGCCTTGATGACTCTATCGAAAAATGTGCACAGATACTTTGCAGACTTTGAGCCTTGTGTCTTACTTTGCGAAGTTATGACCTTAGAAGGCATCACCGAAGGCATCACCGAAGGCATCACTGAAGGCATCACCAAAGGCATCACTGAAGGCATCACCGAAGGCATCACCTTGGAAGGCATCACCGAAGGCATCACCGAAGGCATCACCCTGGAATGCATCACCGAAGGCATGACCTTAGAAGGCATCACCTTGGAAGGCATCACCCTGGAAGGCGTTAGTCCCAACAGACGTGAAGATTGCATCATTTGACCCCTGTTCGATGCAATTGACTTGACAATAGCTCCCCCGGCCAATTCACTGAGATTTAGAGCATTGATGATTGGCTGTAACATGAGCAACAATGCTGCCTTTTGTGGAGCAAGGCTATCTCCTACTTCGCGAGTTCCATGTGATTCATAGAGTTTGTTTTGGGTTTGAAGTAACATGAATAAACCACCGATTGCCGTTTTCATTGATTCATCATCGAGTTGTGAAAATACAGGATCAAGGGTCCCTTTCAGATACGCCGCAACCTCTGCATTTTCATAAACATACACGGGGCCGTTCTTACTCTTCAGAAGGCACGGAAAATCATCATTTTTAGAGGCATTGCATCGGCCATGTGCAGGAGCGTAGTTTAATGGAGAATCAAAGACGCCCAAAACATGCGCAACAACTACAGGAAGAAAATGATCAATCTCCCTATTTTGCTTACTACAAGGCTTACCACAGAGACTGCAAACACACTCACCCTGATCATTATTGAGAAGGGGAACGGGAACGATGGTCATTTTGTTAAGCGGCGATGCTTCGAGGTCTAACATGGCTTGGTTTGTCAATGAAACAATATTACGGAGATGTGTCATGTGCGGAAGACTACTTTTTGACGATATGAGTGCTGCATGTTTGTTGAAACGGAACTCTTTGATGTAGTTGGCGGCATTAGTATACCCCAATTCACCTGATTTGATTTTACTTGTCGAGTATTGTGTGTTGATTCGTTTTGTTAGGTCGTCCATATTGTCGAATGGAAGTTTTGGCGTTGTGACACCTCGATGACCATGCGCTTTACAGCTCAAGAGCACGGGATAGCATGATGTAGCTTCTTGCTTTTTGCAATGCATAATCTCCTCTGTAGTTGTGCAACGGCCTTGTGATATGGCTTTGCGGTATGCTTCAATGCCCAACTCTTGCATGCGGTTTGTAGCAGCATCGGTCCCAGGGAGGTCCACATGTGTAATGTCCATGTACTTTTGGCAATGCACATATTGATCGATGTTCCCCAAGATGGTATTGACAGGCCAATCTCTTCGCCCGTCACATGTCATGGTTCTGTTACCAGACCTGTTTGCAAAGTCCCGAGCATGTGCATAGTTATCGGATGGAAGTGATATATATTGGGAACCTTCTACTAGACGATTGCCGTTTTTTGTGATGTTTAGATGATTCAAATGCAACTCAAACAAAAACATAAACTCTTCAACTGACTTTTGGCTTGCATGATGTTTGACAATATCTTCGCGAACATTTGTGATTGTTCCCTTATATAGGTTTCTAACAACAGAGCTTAATTGAAAGAACACATCAGCCGTTTCGGTGGGGGGTGGAAGCACTATACGAACGACCGGAGTCGGTTTAACAACTTCAACTTCATGTTTTCGCTTGCTCTCTCTCCTTTCCATATTTATGTGCCCGTTTTATGCAATTGAGTTCAAGCTCTCTAATGTACTCTCATGTTTTCTATTTTTACATCATTTAGTTGTGTAAGTTGCAATATAGAACTGCGCAATTGTGTGCGCGTTCACAGGCTCCAAAATATTTGTTTTGGCTTTTGCAGTAGATCACTGAATGCCGTCCGCGCGTGCGACCTCCGTAGCCTCAAGGGCAGCAAAAGCTGCCCTTCAGCCTGTTGAGCCCCTCGCCCTTCGGTCTGCAACGGCCCCCGCCCCCTTCAAGTCCCTCGACCTCTTCACCGGCATCGGCGGCTTCACCCGCGCCCTCGAGGGCATTGCGACCCCGGCCATGTACTGCGAATGGGCCAAAGAGTGCCAGGGCATCCTGTTGAACCGCATGGTTGACGGCCTCCTTCCCACGGCGCCGATCTGCCGCGACGTACGCCTCCTGTCCAAGGAGAACTTCCCGGAGCTGGAGGTCGACCTCATCGTCGGCGGCTTCCCGTGCGTCGGCTTCTCGCCCTTTGGCAAGCGCCAAGGCTTCCAGGACAGCGAGAGCGGCCTGTTCAGGGAAATCGTGCGCATCACCGACGAGTTTGCGCCCAAGATGCTGTTCCTAGAGAACGTGCCGGAGCTCCTGTCGTGCGGCGGCATCCATGGCGTCATCGAGGCCTTTACGACCCGCGGCTACTCCCTACGTTGGTGCGTGTTGCCGGCGTCGGCTGTGGGCGCCCCTCACGAGCGCAAACGTTGGTTCTGTCTGGTGGTCAAGGGAACCACCGAAGGCACCGACGCCATTCAAGACCTTCTGAAAGGCATCGACCCCGCGGCCCTCTCGTCGTACAAGGCCGCCTCATGGGCCGTCGAGCCCGATCGCATGTCGTTGACCCCGAGCGCCACGGGCAAGTGGCGCCTGGCGACCCTCGGCAACTCCCTCGTGCCCGACGCAGCCCGTGCGGCCTTCCTGCACCTCATGGCCGCCGGCAGACGTCCGGTCCATACGTTGGCGCCTAAGACGCTGGCCCTCGAGCCGACCGATCCCGACATCCTGACCCGCGTGCCTCGGACGCGCTCCAACGTTCCGCGCCATGGCTGGGTCGATGCGCCCGTGGCCAACACGGTAGCTGTAGCGCAGGTCGGTGTGCCGCAGGCCGATGCGCCCGCGCCCACAGATGCCGAAGCTACCACAGAGGCCGATGCGCAGCCGACCATTAGTGCAACCATACGCGGCCTCCCCGAGCCCATCCTGACGTTCGTGCCGCCCGCGGCCCGCCTGCGCCTGATCATGGACCCGGCCGTGTATGCGGCGCCCAATGGCTCCGACACGAACGCCCTACGCACCGCCGAGCGCGTCACCACGGCCACCGTCATGCCGCATTGGGCCACGCCGCGCCACGGCATGCTCGGGGCCTGCCACATCCTGTCGAGCCGCTCGATCCGCGACCTGCCCACCCAGGTCCGCTTCGAGAAGGGCACGCCCGACGACGTCCGCACCGGCAACCTCCGCTCCGAGTTTGTCGAGTGGATGATGGGCTACCCTGAGGGCTGGACCACGGGAATTGCGATGCCGCCGACCGCCACGGAGACGCCGCTCGTGTATACGGTGTAAAACGGTTTAAACCAATTTAAAACAATATAAACTATTGCTCAGACACATACGATGCATACGATGGATGCCATTGACTTCGATGCGGCCTCCAAAGCATGGCGTGCCAACAAGGTCGCACTCGCAAATGGTTGGTTTCGTTACAAGTGTGCGCACCTGAGCCGGTCGCGCGGTGGCTTCTGTCGTAAAGAGCCGGTACCGGGGACCGTGTTGTGCAAGTTTCACGTGCGTTGCAAAAATTAACTCTGTCGCCGCAAGCTACACTAACTACGCTAACTACGTTGTGGCTTCTCATCGGCACGTAACCGATAAGTTTTCGGCCTCGGCTTGTGCTTGATCGCCGTCGGAGGCCTACGTGCCCGACTTCCAGCGCGTGCAGCACCACCACCCGCCTTGCCCTCGCTCGGCCACAGACTATCACGAATCTCCTGCATCATAGTCAGCGCCGCCTCCAAGGTCATGTCCCCTATTTTCGAGTGCTCGATGAAGTACTTCACGTCATCGGGCTCGCCACGCACCGCAGCCTCACGCATCTTGGTTGCGGAAGCCCCGGTCACGTCGTCGGCCTTGTCGTCGCGCTCGCCAATGGAGACCACGTTGATGCCTAGCTTTCTGTCCGCGGCAGCCGTGGCGTCTACTCTGGCAAAGGTTTTCGTCATCTCGATGGCCCGATCGGACCCGAAGGCCCCCGTGAACTGGGTGTAGCCGGCGTCCTTCAGGTGACCTAGGACCGCGAACATGTTGGAACCGAACTCATCGGCACACAGAAAACGCACGGTCGGAAACATAAGTTGCAGGTAGTGAAGCTTGCGGTCGATTTTTAGCGGGTTCTCGTTCTTCGCACACGACGTAAAGGTACGCTCTGTACGTTGCTTGGTGTAGGCCGGCGTCCCGATCCATTTCTTCTTTTTCCCGTCTTCATTGCAAGACGCAGATATCACCACGTAATGGTCTGCTTTGAGCTCTTTCGCGAGGCGTAGCACATTGTTGATCAAGAGCGCGTGCCCAATGTGCGGCGGCTGGAAGCGGCCAAACGTGAACACGACGCGGGTGTTCTTTGGCGTCCGGCTCAGAGTCGTGCGTTGCATCTGGTCCATCGTGCGCATGTATATTGAGTGTGTGCGTGCTGCACATAAAGACAAAAATAAATGGGGGGACAGAGGTCAAGGGAAATGCTTTTTGTGTTATACAGCGGCATCGGTGCAAACCGGAGTAACAAACATACCACCGACGAGTTTCTCGACATTATGAAGCGGCACTTCATAGACAACAAAATATATGGTATTCTGAACGGAGACTCGCATGATCCCGACAGATTGCAGCATTTTAACCTTCGGCACTGGCTGGAGTGGTCCGGCGCACGGCTCATGCAGTGCAGCGCCTAGCGTGCCATAGTACTTACATAAGTATTTTTCACGTAATCCCAAAATATTACCCACAAACCCACAAGAGTCACCCAAACTCTACACCGCGCTCTCGCTGTCGCTTGCACCCCCACCACCACCGCCATTCGCCTCGCTTGCCTCGTCGCCCACTACCGTCGCATCCACTCCATCCCCGACCATCACACCATCCTCACCCTCCACGACCGTCGCATAGTCGCCAGGGAACTCGACACCACAGCGAACCTGGTTCTCGGTCGTCTCCTTCATGACCAGGCTCTTCCGGCCCAGCGCCGCCAGGACCCGCGATTCCACTGCACCCTTGCCATAGACCATGAAGATGTCGCTCGACGACTTCGTGTCCATGCGCTGGAATCGATGGCACAGCTGGTACAGCGTGATCGTGTTGTACATCGGGCTCACAAAGACCTCGCGCTCAAAGGTACCGAACTTGTCGTCCAGGTCGATGCCGGTGCTGCAGACCGACAGGTTCGCGATCAGCAGCCGGTGCTCGCAATCGCCCTTCTGGAAGTTGGCAATGGCCTCGGCGCGCCGGTTTGAGCTCATGCTGCCTTGCAGCAGCAGGGGCCGGTAGGTCACCAGCAGCCCCTTGAGGTCTGTGATTGTCGCACAGTAGTTGACACAGATCACGACCTTCTTGTTCGGGTCGCTCTCGAGTGCCTTGCGGGCGATGCGGGCAAATGTGTGAATCTTCGCCGTCTCGATCTGCATCAGCGCGACCTGAATACCGCTCATGGTGACGGCGCTGTTGGTACCGAAGTTGACCGTGTTGTTGTCGGGATCGAAGCCACAGGCCTTCTTGAGCTTGCCGATGCCCACCTCGAGCAGCAGCCGGTCCAGCTCGCGCTCCACGATAAACTCGCCATTGCGCTTCACCAGGTGGGTGTCGGCCTTGGGCGGGTCCATGGCGTGCGACAGGCGCCGCTTGAAGACCTCTTGGAACATGCGATAGGCGTAGGTCATGCACAGGTTCTTGCTGCGAGTGTGGTTGCGGCCGTAGGCGCCAAACATGTCGTGCTCGGGGCTCAGCTGCCTGCAGAACGCCTCGATCTCGAGGATGCCGGTGGGCACGAACTGGTAGGTTCCGATGTTGTAGGTCGTCAGCTCGGTCGCCTTCATGACTCCCAGGCAGCGAAACATGTTGACGCTCTGTTCCTTCTTGTCGATTGGGCTGCCCGACACCAGCAACAGGCGGCTCTTGGCACCCTCGCCCACACCGCGCTTCACGATCTCGGCAATCAGGGCCTGGCATGCATGAAACTGGCTGGTGATGTTCTTAATGTTCTGCACCTCGTCGATGATCAGCAGCAGCCCCTCGTCCACCAGCGCCTTGAAGGCATCGCTGGCCGAAAAGTCCACCCGGTCCAGCACATGCGTCTCGTGATTCACCCGCACCGACTCCTTGTAGTCCCGGCGCTTCAGCAGCCCATGCTTCGGCTGCTTGCACTTGGTCGACCGAAGCTGGCAGAAGCTGATGCAGTCCTTCAGCGGAATGCCGTACTCCTTTTTCATGTGCTGCCACTTTGCCTTGACCGACACCGGGCAGATCACGATGATGTGCTTCACGCCCAGGTCCTCACCAATCTTGGCGCTCGTGTAGGTCTTGCCGGTGCCCAGCATCGACAGGTCGATCGCAAAGGGCGAGGTCTTCAGGTGCTCTTTCAACACATCCACATGGATCTCCTGGTACGGAAAGATGGTGAGAGGGGCCATGGCTGAACTCGCTGCTCGTTACTCGCCTGTTCGTTACAGTTGCAAAATATTCTGATGCGTCGATTTTTGATGCACCCCGTGTTGCCCACCCGCTGCGCCTAGCTTGGCCCCACTAAAGGTAGAGTGGCGGATCGCCAATGCACTGCACATCGTTTCGCAATCGCATGCTGGAGCCGCCGTACTCCTCCTTGAGCTCCACGAAATTGGTGTTCATCATACTAAACAGGTTCTGCAGCACGTCGAGCGCCTCGGCCACGGTCACACGTGCATTGTAGAGGTCCCGCTGCGTCCGCTTCATCGTGATCAGCAGGAGGTGCAACATCCAGCTATAGGCCGAGCCCTTGTCCCGCGACGTGTAAGTGGCGATGATGCGTGAGATCCACTGCTTCTCGGTCATCTCGTCGAGCAGGTAGCGCATGCGGCTCTTGTGCAGCTCGGCGTTTGCCTTGGTGATGATGGCGTACTCGTCGAATAGGTGATCTTTGGTATACTTGATCTGCTTCTTGTCTTCGTACAGGATGTGTATGATCAGAGGGTCCGAGACGCGAGTCTCAAACACGTCTTGTGGAATGCCGTCGTCCTCGTCGAGGTCGCACAGGTCCTCGGCGTTGGCGCCCACACGTCGTGCTTCGCCTGCTTCGGCACCTCCCTGGCCGCCGTCACCACCTTCGCCGCCATTTCGAAGCGCCGCGATGCCCTGGTAGTGACGGTTCGAGCTGTTGCTCAGCATGCGCAAGGTACGGAAGTCGAAGTGGATGCCACAGAAGGTGCAGTGCATGTGGTTGCAGCCCATCGTGCGGAAGATGTTGGTATGGCAGTTCGGGCACGGCTTCGACTCGGTCAGGATGTTCACGATGTTCTTCACCGTGTCCTCGTTGCACACATGGGCCTCACGGTCCTCACGCTTGACCTCGCGGCACCGACCACACACGGCCACCTTGCACACCCCGCACTCCGAGCCGATCACGAAGCCGCGGCATGCATTGGACGGACAGGCGTACGTCGTGCCCGCGTTGAGCTCCGGCATGATGGGCTTCGGTGGGATGGGTCGATGCTGGTTGAACCGGCGCAGCGCCAGGATCTCTCGCTTCTCCTTCTCCCAGTCGACGATGGTCTGAAAGGCGGGCAAGATGTGCTTCTCGGCCTCGATCTGCTGTCCGTGAATGTGCGGCTTGTAGACGTCCTTGACGTACTTCTTCCCCATGACCTTCAACACGAACGCGTGCGAGAAGACCGAGCGGCAGCTCATGCAGCACGGCTTCTCATACGTCTTCTGGCAGGTGATGCATGATGCAAACTGGCACGTCGGGCACTGTACGGTCTGCTTGGCCGTAAGGGTGCCGACGCAGATGCTGCACTCCGTGGGTGCGGAGTCCATAGTAGCCCTTTGGTTCGTTGTCAGGGAATGGGAGAAAAATGAGGCGTCAATTTTTGCACTTTGGCTACAGAATGGGGTTGCCGGGGCCCACCTACACCTTTTTACCATCAGCCTCCTTCTCCGCATCCACCAGCGGCTGCACGTACTGGTTGAACAGAGCCTGCCCCACGAGCTTGCTGGCGTTCTCGGCTGTCATCTCGCTGGTATCCACGCGGGCACGCAGGCCCAGCATGGCCTCGAGGCGCCCCATGTCAAAGGCGTCGTCGCAGGCCATCTCGAACAGACGCGGGTGGCGATCGGCAAACTCGGGGTACTTACGGCGAAAGACGCGTACGCGGTCCTTGGGCGGCGCACGGTGCGCACGGATCTCGGTCAGCACCGTCATGATCTCGGCATTGCTGAAGTTGATGCCATCGGTGTCTTCGGTGCCACGTTTGGGCATCTTGTGAAACGATTAAACGATCGAACACGTTGATTAAAATAGCCGATCAAAGTAAATCACACAAGACAGACGCAAGGCGCCTCGCAAGGCTCCTCACAATGCCCGCACCTCTCGACTTTGCTGAGATCGAAGCAGGCCCTGTCCCCGTGCCGCCCCGCGCCCTGAACGGCGGCCTGTACACGGGCGAGCCCTTTGCTGCCGGCGCGCCGTGGGGCAACGTCCCCCGCATTCCCGAGGCGCACGCCTACATGGCCGACGCGTCGCCCTTTGCACGCACCCACATCCCTGGCTACACGCGCCCTGGCAACAACGAGCAGCCCATGCCGCTGCACCGTCTGGCCAATGAGACACGTCACACGTCTTACTACTGCGGCACCGCTCCTAATTAGACTTTGTCCGCTTAGGACTGGCTCGCTTGGGACTGCTCGGTCGCTTAGATGTTGCAGAAGAAGGGCCCGATGTCCCCACAGATGCCGAAGGACTCGAAGGCGAGCTGCTGATCGTAATGGTCACGGGCGGCGATTGTGCCACAGATATCAGCGCAGCACTTGAAGCCGAATCCGCCAAAAGGACGTCGCGGAACCGTTGCCGATCGAGGACCGTGTGGAAGTCGTCGTCGCCCGGCCCCTTGAACGCCAGGTATTGATAGTGAATATTGTCGTCGTTGAGGAGCACGACCACGTTGGGCGTCGTCGCAGTACGCAACAGTGCGCCCAGGTCATTTTTCCACTTGGTCGTCCGAGACCGTGCCGTTTCACCATCGACCGCACTGACCGCCAGGATCGTGAGGCCATTGACCTTAATGATGTTTTGTATCACGTCCATCTCGAGGGAGCTTGCGTACATTGCCTCGGACGTGTTCGTGGTGTCGCTAGCGTCTCCAACGTCCTCGACCAGCGCCGCGATCTTCGCGTACCGCGCTGCACCCTTGGCCGCACATACCTCTTTGGTCACAAAAGGATACATGTCGACCATGTCGGGCACGTCCGCGAGCTTGCACAAGGTCTTGATGGTCGACGTGATCTCCGGGAAGACCTTGCCTTTGATGCTCTGTGCCACGCGTTGACGTATGAGCTTGACGGCTTCGAGCTCTAGAGTTCCGTAAGTCCCATAAGTACCCTCGATACCCAGCTGCACCTGAGCCACCCGGCTCTCTTTCAGAACATGATACACTGCCCGATAGAAGCAGTTGCCGTCGCCCTCGACGTCGTGCACCTTGTACTTCAGGAGGCCGAGCGTCTTGGCACGTGTGGCGGGCGTGGGCTTCGGTGCGGACGTGCTAGGCACAGACGTGATCGGCGCTTTGCTCGAACGTGTCACCCGTTTCGCCATGGTCTCAGTCTCTTACAAAGAGTCAACGCAAAAAAGAGATAGCTTAGCTCTTGCTTAAACCAGAGTCGCGATGTTTTTGGTGAGACGATCGGAGTGTGCCATGAGCACGTGCACAATGAACTCATAGGCCGCGTCCACCTGGGGGATGCTGGTGGCCCCAGTAATGAGGATTTTGCCGCTTTCGAATACGGCGATCGTGACCTTCTTGCATTGCCCGACCCCGTCCCCCGTGCCGTTTCCCATGCACGGTGCATCGGCGTCGTGATAGTGCGCACACTCGCATCGGCCGTGACTGTGGCCCTCTGCGTGAACGTTGACCTCTTTGGACTCGGTGCCAGTGTCCGCTTCAGCAGCTTCAGCAGTGTCCGCTTGAACAGCGTTCATCTTGTTCCAGAAGTACTGGATCTTGACGCCCGGGTACGTCCCGGGCTGGAAGCTGCTTACGTTGTTGAAGGGCGACGCGATCAGCATGTTGTGCAGGTCTTTCCGGCGGATGCGGAAGGGCGCCCCGAAATCGCAATTGATCATGCGGCACTTGAAGTCCGATGCCAGAATGCGGCTCGCGTCCGGCACGACAGGCACGTTGGCCGCAGCCATTGTCCGCAGTTCGCCGGCAATGCGCTCCACCATGGCCTTGCCGTCCTCGGTGGACCGAATACCCGTCATGTGGACGTTGCCGTTCTTGAACAGCTTGATGTTGGGCCGGTACGGCGTCTTGAGTCCCACGATGCCGGTGTCGTAGATCAACGTGACCTGGTTCACGAAGCTCTTACGTTCCTTGTTGTTGCGACGCTTTTCGTTCGGGTCGATGCCGCGGAACTCCTCCATGCTGAGCTCCACAAAGACCCACCCGGGCGCCTTGATCGCATCCTCCGTCGTCGTGATGGGCAGGTTTTCGTAAAGGGCACGCAGCACAATCGGCGTCCCGAGGTCTCCATTGCACGTGATCGTTGAAATGCGATAAGGCGTAGGGTGCGTGGGATTGGTTGCGTTGGTTGTGGTGGTTGCGTTGGGCGCAATGGTTGCCTTAGTTGCCTTGGGCACGTTGTTTGCCTTGGTTGCCTTTGGCGCGTTGGTTGCCTTAGCACACATGGTTGCACACACGGTCGCCATTTTCTCTCAGTGGACACGTTAGCGCATTTAAAGAGTCCTTTTTTCCTTAAGTGCAGGTTGTTCGGGCCGACCCGTCCCCAAAAATGGGGGCTAAGCAGACGCCGTTACACCTGTTGCGGTCACACCTAGGGCGGCCGCAATACCGCCTATGCGGTGAACGATAGGCGTTGCATCTGGTACCGGAGGCACGGTTGGTACGGGAGCAGGTGCAGCCGTCTGCGCACCAGCCGCCACAGCCGTCGCAGCCACCTCGCCTCCACCCGTGACTTTCAGATTCATTTTAACCTGCAGGCTCTTCTTGGAGTCCACGAGCGAGCGCTTCCGGGCCATCTTCGGGCCGCCAAGGTCGCCGCTGACGCCGATAGACGACGTGTTCACCCATTCGACCTGCGGCTGGACGCTGACCAGGGGCGGTACGTTGACCACGATCGTGCGGCTCGTGCTCTTGAACGTCGCCCGGAACTCGTCGATGCTGAGCGGGCCGCCGAACATCTTGAGGACGTAGCGCGACGGCGCCGGGCGCACGGGACGCGGCAGGTTATAGACGTGCGCCATCATCTGGATCCAGCCGTGGATGTCCCACATGCGGTCGCTGCCCATGTGCTGCGACGCATTGTAGGCCGCGGCGCAAGGCAGCGAGCAGTACTGGCCGTAGACGTGGAAGACGTTGTGCACGGGATCGTAGTCGACCGGCATGCCGTAGCGACGCGTATGGATGCCGTGGCAGCACCAGTAGCACGACGCCGGGCTTTCGGTGGCCTTTTTGACATTGGCGGCATTTTCGGCGATGGTATCCGTCTCGCCCTTTGCAACTTGCTCATCTTTGAGGGCATGATTGTAGTCGCCTTGATTGTGGCCACCCATCGTCCACGCGTCGAGTGCATAGGCCATCGGGGCATCGCTGCCGCCCGCCATCGAGCCGCCAATGATGCTCTCGATGCGACTGCTCGAAATGGGCAGCTGCATGATGACGTGGGAGCCGTTGGGGTCTGCGTCGATCGCATTCAACTCGGAATCGGAATCGGTGCTCGCGTTCGAATCGGAACCGTAGGCCCGTGCATTATCGAGCCTTGGAGCCCGCACCGTCTGGTATTCCTCTGCAATCAAGTCCTCGATTCTGATGTCAATGAGCGCATCGTTTGCATCCTCAATGGAAAGCGGTGCCGGTACACTGGTTTGGGCGGTGCCTACGGCCTTCTTCCTCGAGGGTCGTGGGGCTCTTGGCTTGGGCGCGGCCTTCGGTAGGGGCGCAGGCACAGGCTCAGTTACTGGCTCTTCGGGTGCCTTCGGTACAGGTGCAACCTTTGCCTTGGGTGCGGCCCTTGCTCTGGGCTTAGGCGCTGCCTTCGGTACAGGCTCAGGATCAACATTCGGTACAGGCTCAGGCTCAACCTTCGGTACAGGCTCAGGCTCAACCTTAGGCTTAGGCACTGCCTTCGACTTGGGCGGCATTTTGGCCCTCGCGCTCTCTTATTATGCTATAGGCGTCTTCTCCTTAAGCTCGTTTGCGGCCCTTTGAAGCACGCTCGCCCACGTCGACGTCCAGCCAATGGCACTGGCCACGAGCGGCTGCTCATCGATCGGACATTGCTTTTGCGTCTCGTAGTACTTCGAGGCCATGCGCGCATAGGCTTGTTGGGTGGCCCATGCCGCCCAGGCCAGCGCTGCAATGAGGACAACGACGTAGAGCTTCATGATGTTATTACCGTATGTTACAGTCTGTTACCAAAAACAAAGATTAGAAGCCCGACAAACCATGCGAAGCCAGCCCGTCAGGCCCAAACTACCACGTCAAGCCCGACCTACACGTCAAGCCCGACATACACGTCAAGCCCGACATACACGTCAAGCCCGACAATCCACGTCAAGCCCGACAATCCACGTCAAGCCCGACAATCCTGGTCAAGCCCGACAATCCACGTCAAGCCCGACAATCCACGTCAAGCCCGACAATCCCGGTCAAGCCCGACAATCCACGTCAAGCCCGACAATCCACGTCAAGCCCGACAATCCCGGTCAAGCCCGACCTACCACGTCAAGCCCGACAATCCACGTCAAGCCCGACAATACATGAAGTAACCCGGCAGGCCCCGCGAAGCGAACAGAAATCACGCGCGAGCGATGCGGCGCACGGGGACGCACCCCCGGCGGCGTACGGGGACGCACCCCCGGCGGCGCACGGGGACGCACCCCCGGCGGGGCACGGCATGTCAACTTCGTTACGGTGTAAATTTGAGCCCCCCAATACCCGCCATCGCCTCAAACACATTGTAACACAGTGCATAAACAACACACTCATACTCAACATCCTCAGACGGCGGCGGGTTGACCGTGATCGCCAACTGGTTCGCCGTGATGATGGCTGTGTTGTACGCGCCGCTTGGCTGCCACTTCTCCGGGTACAGTGCAAACGAGTACGTGTAGATGCCCGGGCGCGGCGACCCCGAATGGTGCTGAAAGGTCTGCATGTACTCGAAGAACTCCGCCGGCTTGTCCTCTAGGCGCTCGTAGTTCTTGTTCCAGACCAGCTTGGCCGTCGACAGGATGCCGCTGCCGCTCTTCTCCGTAAACGTCGTCCAGTCGTTGCGCTCCGCGGCATCGGCACGCCGGAAGAACCATATGAACTCTTTCACCGGATTGTTCAGCGTCAGGTTGATGATCTCGTTGTTTTTGATGCCGCCCTTCTCGAACCGGAAGACCTGCTCCACCAGCATCTGATGGTGTGCAAAGGTCATGGCCGTGCGCTCGTCCCGGTCGAGGAAGATGTACTGGCACTCCAGGTAGGCATCGAGGGCGATTTGCGTCTGGCCGCCCGTGGTGCCGTCCGGCGACAGGAAGCGCCCGATGGACGTGTCGACGCCCGCGCGGCTCGGGTGGCTCTCGTTCCAGGCTCGCCGGCCCATGTACTCGCCGCTGTAGATGTCGTACAGCTGGTAGAGCTCGTCCAGGGCACGGGTCTCGACCGTGATGTTCAGCGTCTGCAGCTGAAGGGCACACAGGGGCAGCACCAGCGCAGGGTTCTTGGTGAACCAAAAGGGCAGCGGCACGATGAAGCGGCGCCCCGGGATCGACGGCTTTCCTGCGGCCCCGACCGGGTAGTACCGGTACGTCAGGCGGTTGTTCTTGATGAACACGCGCGGTTTCGGGTCCGTCGGCTGCGTCCACAGCGGGTCATTGCCGGTCATGCGATCGTAGAGGCCCTTCTTGTTCTCGGAGAGCGTGAGCTCGTTCCAGACGTCCATCCACTCGCCGTATTGGTCGTCGATGCTGCGACCATTGTCGAGCGTGATCGAGGTGCGATAGATGATGTAATTACATACCCTCTGGACCCATTGGAAACGAAATACATCATCTGAATACACAGGTGGTAAGGTGTAGCAGAGGTAGATCTCCTTCAACGCGTCGGCCCGTCGGCCACTGAACGTGCATGTAAAGCGCCCACGCGATGACTGGTCGAGAACAGGCGTATTGAAGAAGGACTCGCGCGTGCTCTGCATCGAGAAGTTCGTGTGACGGCGGTACACAAACTTGAAAAAGCTCATCTGAGGCTGTCCCACAATGAACTCCATCTGGGCAGCTTCGGCTGTCGAGGCCGGCGCGATCAGTTGGAGCTCGCCGCCACCCATGTTGGCTTGACTGCTTTGTTTTTTGTGGGTGCCGTGTGCCGACGACCCTACTCTATTTGTAAGCGACGGATTAAAGCCCTGAATCTATACGCACAGCTTATTCGCAGGGCCTATTCTTGAAAAATGACATCATTGTAATCCATGTAGCTCAACCCTTTAAGCCCCTACGCAGCTACCAAGCATTCAGAGCCGGGCTGCCATCGGTTACGCTCTTGTTCGCCGCCGTCGAGCCATATCGGTCCGTATTGACGTCCGACTGGTTGACCGCCGGCGCGACCTTCTTGTCGAAGCCTTGGCCGAAGATGTCCTTGACCTCCTCCGGGGTGGCCGCGTAGTTGCGGTACGACAGGTTGGCCATGAAGAGCTTGACGGTGCCGTCGTTGGAAGGGACCGTGTAGGTACCGTCAAAGGCCTTGGCAGGCGACGTGGCGGTCGCAGCTGCAAACTGCGGCGCCACATACAGCGGCCCCGCATTCTGGCGCAGGATGCTCGGCACCTCGGCCGTGCGCTCGCCCACGTAGTTGTCGACGTAGCGGTCCAGCTCGAGCACGCTGTTGATGTAGACGCGGATCTTGACCTTGTTGCGCAGCGGCAGCAGGTCGGCCGGCTCCGTATCCGTAATGACGATCGTGATCATGAACCACTTGCCCTCGTAGTTCGGGTCTGAAAGGCCCGTCACGCCGATCTTGTGATCGTTGGCCTTGGACCAGTTGGTGAGCGCGTTGTTGCCGCAGTTGTTGCGGCTGGCCTCGTGCACCGCGCTGACCGCCTCGTTGGTGTTGAGCTCGACCGTGAGCGCATCCCAGTTGGCGCCCTGCAGCTTCACGAGCGGGCACTTGATCATCACGTTGTTGGCCTCGTCGGCGGCGGCCGGCGTCACGTTGCACATGTTGGCGAACTTGGTACGGCGATTCGAGCCACGCATGAAGAGCACGACGTCGTGGCTGGCCAGCATGTCCTCGATGCCGGCCGTGACGGAGGCCGCGGCGGCACTGCGGCCCGTCTTGTAGATCCAGAAATTATAGGTGAACTCGGCGCCGCCGGCCTGGTTGATCGAGCTCGGCATGTCGCGGAACGTGGGGTGGTCGCGGGTCAACGTGTCGTAGATCTCGTTGTTGGCGGTGCCGAGGTCCTTGATGCCGCGAAAGATATCGGTGACGTGCTTGATGGTGCGCTTCTCGACCGCCGCGTCGATGGCCTCCTTGTTGTACACGAAGAAGGCCAGGAGGAAGAGGGCCATGACGATGCCGACGGCCATGATGATTTGCACGAATGCCCCGAGGCCTTCCGTGATGGCCGCCATGTGGGTTTAAAGGGAAAGGCTTGTCTTCTATATACTCTAAGTAAAGAGAAAGGGAATTAAAGTAGCCTCTTTTGAGTTAAGCATGGCCCAGCTGCCTGGTAGCGTGCACTTTGCGACCCGCGGCACCATTCCGCGCCACAACGGCCGAGACATCGCCCATGTCTTTCAGAGCCGGACGTCGCTGTATTGCGTGCATCGAGAGGTGCTGACGTTGCAGGGGGCCTCGGTGAGCAAGAGCTGCCTCGTGGCGTTTCGGCACCGGAAGCATGCGGAGCGGGTGCGCAAGGTGATGATGGAGTACCAACGCGAGGGTCGCGTCATCGATGGCCTGGTCGAGGCCGGTGGGACCATGCGGCTGGTGCAGACCCGGGGCCGGCCCATGCTGCCGCTTGACATCACGGCAGGCCGCATGGACGACCTGGAGCGCGAGTGCCTCATGAACTATTTTGACCTTTGGCTTGTGGTGGATGTGGACGTAGACGTAGACGTGGGTGCAAAAGCGGACGTGGGTGTTGAAGCCGACGTGGGTGCCAACGTCGTTGCTCAAAAAACAATGCACAGGATGCACAGTTTACAACTCGACGTTTACGAGTACGTAACCCAGGATCCTCCTAGTCGATCCATGATTAACCATCAGCTTGAGCGGCTTCTTCGGGGGTAATCGGAGTTAAGGGGCGGCCGTACATGGGCCACGTAAAGCTGCTCATTTTTTCATGTACGTATCGCCAGCGAATGACGCCCGTATCAGGATTACGTTCGTATATCTTTTTTGCTTTTGCGTCCGTGTTTGCGTTGGCGTCCATTCTTACTTATACCCAACACATGATCATTCCCTTAAATGCGGTACACCGGCGACCGCACACCATACGCCGGCAAACCCAGCTTGGCCGCCATATTGTCAACCGGGCCGCGAGCGTAGACCTCGTAGACCTCCTTGGCGCTCAGGTCGTGATTGGTAAATTGTATGCCGGCGACGAGACCGCTGAAGCCCGGACCGACGCTCTCAAGCGCACTGCCACCGGTATAGATATCGCCGACCTTGTCGAGGTTGAGGTCCGTGTATGTGCGGGTCTTGGTGACCTTGGTGTAGATGGTCTCATCGGTTGTCTGGGCGGGGGTGACTTGGAACTTGCCTAGAACGGGCACCGTCTCCTTGGTCACCACGCGGCCGCTCACCAGCTGCTTGACAAGCTCGCCGTCGACGTAGCCGTAGATGATGCCGCCGTTGACCTCCTCGTTCACCACGACCGCGACGTGCACCCAGCGTTGTAGCGGGATGTAGTCGATCGTGATGCCGTGCTCCACTAGGTCGAGCTCGTTGGCCAGGGCCGCGTCGGTGATCTTGCCTTTAAAAACCGTAGGCGTTGCGACCTTCATGACGCTCTGGTCAAACGTGTCGTCGTAAGGCTTCACCATGCTCAGGCCAGTGGTGGTACCGCTGATCTTCTCGAAGCGCACGTGCAGCTTGTTGGTGTTGCGGTCGAGGAACACGAGGGGCGAGGCGCCCGCGACGTCCTTGTCGCCACGATGCCAGATGTGGCGGTACGTGCCCTTGTAGCGGTCCAGGTCGTGGATGTAGATCCAGAACGACGTGGTCATGCGCTTGCCGTTGAAGGCACGCGGAATGGCGCCGCCGTTGAGCTTCTTGTACTCGGTGCCGGAAAGGGGCACCTTGCTCTCAACCAGAAGGTGCGACGTGGTCTTAATGGCGCCGCGCTTCATGATCCACCAAAGCACCAGCACGACGCCGCCGGCCACCAGGACCACGGCAAGCGTCGTCAGCAGGATGGTCAGGGCACGCTTGCCGTCAAAGTCGCCGAACATGGACTTGAGGCTCGACGTGGCCGAGTTCATGCGCTCGGACACCTGCTCGCTGATGTCCGAGGCCTTCTCACGCACCGAGGCCACCATGCTGGGCGCCGGCTCGGGCGTGGGTGCCGGGGCGGGCGCAGGGGCCGGGGATCCGAAGTCGTTGCGACTGTCCCGGTCGCCACGGTCGCCCCGATCGTCCCCGAAGTCGTCGTTCCCGTCGCCAAAAGGGTCGCGGCGTGAATCGCGGTTTCCGTCGGCCATCTAGTCCTCGATACTACTGCTATGATATTCGAAATAAATGGGCGGGCCTACCATCCCACCGGCATCCCTTCATACTCTGTCCGTTGATGCTTCTTCTGTAGCGAGAGCTGCGACAAGAGGCGCGTGAACGATTGGCTGTGGGACGGCGGCGGGGCCTTCTTTGGCCGGCGCAAGGAGCCTAGGTGCACGCGCCCGAGGCCCGCCACGACCTCCGATGCCATCTCGATGGCGAGCCCCTCGGCGTTGGCCACGAGGTGATCCCAGTCGATCAAGCCGAGCAAGGTCGACCTGTAGGCACCGAGCTTGGCGGCCACGAGCCCTGTACGATGATCGATCTCTTCGGGAAGGTTCTCGTAGAAGCGCATTGGGTGGAACCAAGGGTCGTCTTGCAGCACGTCACGGCTCTCGGCCCACGTTGTCGCCGGGTTGTACATGATATCGGACGTGGCGTGGCGATCCATGTGCTGTTGTTGTTGAGGGGGGTGAGGGGGATGTGCCGTTGCTTTGGTTGAGGGCTTCTGATTGGCGTCCGTAGGGTCCGCATTGTCAGTCGTTTCCATCAGCACCCGAAGGTACGCCATGTTCCCTCGGGCTTCTTGGAGCACGTTGTCGCTAATGGGTGTGTGTATGTTCACACTCAGCCACGCCCGCACCTCTGCCATCGTCGGTGCCGGCAGCTTCACGACGACGCCCTTGCGTACGTCTCGGGCTCGCTTTTCAACGGCCAGGGACCCTACGAACACAAGGGTCGCCTGCCGCCATGTAACACGCCCTTTCCCTGATTGCGCCTCCTTCAACCTGTCCGTGATGTTGCCAAAGAAGCCCCGGTCGACCGAAGCAAAGATGTCAATGTCTTCGACCAAGATGACCTTGGGGCGCCGGTTCGCCGCAAAGAGCGCCGAGAACGTCGTCTCGAAGGACAACGTGTTGCACGCCTTGCCGATCTGGTCAATGACCTCCTTGCTCGACATATGCGTGTCGGGTGCGATCGTGTAGAGCTCGGTGCCCGCTGCGGCCGCCCATGCCTTGACCAACGTCGCCTTGCCGATGCCCTCGGCCCCTACAAGCCACACGATGCATGCGTTGTTCCACGTCGTTTGACTGACCGCTCGGCTCAAACTGGCTTCGATGGCCGCCTTGGCTTCGGGGTTGTATAGGAAGGGGTGTGTGTGCGCGTTTGCGAGGTCCATGGTCGGCTCTGCCTAGCTCTGCGTTCCACTTACTTCGTTGACCGCTTCTTAAGCACAAACTCGACGACCACGAGAACGTAGTAGATGAGGGCGGCTAGGACGGGGAAGAAGATGGCCCCTGCGAGGATGGACTGCGTGCCGTCTTGGGCGAGCCCTGGCGACTTGAGGCGACCTGCGTCGTCAAACATGAACGCGGGGCGAAGCCAGGCGATGAGGGCGATGCTGGCAATGTAAAGGAGGATGGCGAGTATGACACGCATTTGACTATGGTTTGCTTAGCTTAGCTTTGCTTTGCTTGCTTTGCTTTGATCGCAGAATAAAATAGGCCATATCGGTAATGGTGCCAATTGTTTCCGGAGGCCAATTGGTAAAGCCAATGCTGCAATTGGTAAAGCCGTGGAGGGCATCAACTGTAGTCATGATCGTGGCGTTCTCATTGGTCATGTTGCTTTTGGCCTTGGCGGCGGGCTGGCAACCGACAACGGAAGGCTTTGCAGGGCTTGTTATTGACTCATCAACCCCTAAGGTACACTGGGTGGGTGACAATCCCATGAACATTGAGTTTAAGCCGGACATCTACCGACTCGAGAAGGCAACGTTGGGGTCCTTCGACGTCAAGACGTGGCCCAACATCTTCCTTGCAGCACCCGGCCTGCCGTCCAACCTCAAGGATGCCGACGGAGCCGCCGCAGCCACGGTCCTTGCCGTCGACCCATTGGACGCGGGGCACTGGTCCGGTCGACCGACGTTCCAAATGCCGACCGGCTACATCGTCGGCCTCGCCAACCTGACGGCCGCGCTCGGCATGACGTGCGGCCACGATTGGGTGGGTCGCACCATTGGGTACACCGACCGGACGTCGCTGCTCTTTGTCCTCTCGGTCCTACACGGCCACCGCATTGCCCGCGAGTCGGTACGTATCGTTCGTGTCCCCAAGGTCTATTGGGACAAGCTGGAGGCGGTGTTGACCGAGACCATCGGACTGATCGTGACGTATGTGGTACCTGGCTCGCCTATGCACAAGTTGATCCTGATGCAGAACGTCAGCGTCATGGGCTTTCAAGGCATCGAGGCAGCACGTATCGGCCTGACGTCGCCGCACGTCAAGCTCGAGAGCGTCAACATGGGCGTGGTGTTCGGTGCGGGCGTGGCTCAGGTCATGGGACGCGAACGGACGTCACGCGTCCCGACGTTGGCGCTGACGGGCGTGATGATCGATGGACAAGTCGATGTGGCTAAGGCCCAGATCTTGGAAGGGGCGGATAGCGTGGGTGGACGTATTGTGGCTATGGGTGTGGAGACACGGGGGGTAGAGCCTTTCGTGTCGCGCCTAGAATGGCCCGAGACCCAAGACGACGAACGGTACCAATGCTATGGCGAGAAGAAGGCAACGACGCGCGCGGCTTGCAACAGCCCGTACGACCCTGCGGGCCTGTTAAAAGACCTACCGACCGTATGGGACCGTCCCTGCGAATCGAAGGAGGACTGTCCCTATGTATCGGGAAGCCGTGGCGGATGCAACGACGGTACCTGTGAGTTGCCTGTGGGCGTACAGCGGAAGTCGTTCCGCACGGCCATGAAGGACCCGCCGTACCAACCGTTCTGCTACAACGCGAAGGACCCTTGGGACCGCTCGGGGTGCGAGTCAGTTCGCAATCCGGTGTATGCATTCAAGGGCGATGGTGGCTTCATCGACTTGCGCGCAACTGCTGATGATATTTTATTGGAGTCATGAAGGTAGACGTAGGTGAGGAATGGAAGAGCAAACGGAGCCAGTCGTGGATTCTGTGGATTCGGTTGTAGGTGGTGCGGGTGTTGAGGAGCCTGTTGTTGCTGTTGAGGAGCCTGTTGTTGCTGCTGTTGAGGAGCCTGTTGCTGCTGTTAAGGAGCCAGTTGCTGTTGTCGAGGAGCCTGTTGCTGTTGTCGAGGAGCCTGTTGCTGTTGAGGAACCTCTTGCAGTAGAGGAGCCCATTGTTGCAGTCGAGGAGCCTGTTGTAGTCGAGGAGCCTGTTGTAGTCGAGGAGCCTGTTGCTGTTGAGGAACATGTTGCAGTCGAGGAGCCTGTTGCTGTTGTCGAGGAGCCTATTGCTGTTGAGGAGCCTGTTGCAGTAGAAGAGCCTGTTGCAGTAGAGGAGCCTGTTGCTGAAGAGGAGCCTGTTGCCGTTGAGGAGCCTGTTGTTGCCGTTGAGGAGCCTGTTGTTGCCGTTGAGGAGCCTGTTGTTGCCGTTGAGGAGCCTGTTGTTGCCATTGAGGAGCCTGTTGTTGCCGTTGAGGAGCCTGTTGTTGCCGTTGAGGAGCCTGTTGTTGCCATTGAGGAGCCTGTTGTTGCCGTTGAGGAGCCTGCTGCTGCCATTGAGGAGCCTGCT
>Ga0049082_10000057_pt1 | contig 24672 bp, 41 predicted proteins | sample GreLakmeHU45MSRF_FD_66718 | JGI IMG/M metagenome (GOLD analysis project Ga0049082, IMG submission 66718) | Freshwater lentic microbial communities from great Laurentian Lakes, MI, USA - Great Lakes metaG HU45MSRF | ecosystem: Environmental > Aquatic > Freshwater > Lake | place: Great Lakes... | reverse complement strand
GACTAACGATGTTATTGGTTTTGCTGTTAAAGGAAACAAGTTATACATTGCTAAAAACAATACATGGCTAAATTCAGGTGACCCAGTTGCACAAACAGGCTCGGTTGCAAGTAGTTTGTCCAGTGAAATTTTCCCTTATATTGGGAATGGTGGTGGTGCGGCTGGTACGCCATCTGCATACTTTAACGCTGGTCAACGCCCATTCTCCTACACACCCCCAACTGGCTATGTTGCTCTAAACACATATAACCTATCCGCATCAACCATCACTAATGGTGCGGCTTATATGAACGCTGTTGCTCGTTCTGGTACGGGTGCAACCGCCACAGTAGCAATAGCATTTCAACCAGATTGGATATGGAGTAAATGTCGCACCAATGCGGTAGACAATTTATTGCAAGATAGTAATCGTGGATATGCCAATACTTTATTTTCAAATTTATCATTGGCTGAAGATACTACTAATTCTTATGCTATTACAACATCATCAACTGGTTATGGATTTAATGGCACTAACGGCATAAATGGTAGCGGTAGAACTTATGTTGATTGGGTATGGAAAGCAGGTGGTACAGCCGTAACCAATAATGATGGCTCTGTCGCATCACAGGTAAGTGTGGGTGCTACGCAAGGCTTTAGCGTGGTGACATTTACTGCGCCATCATCAGGAAATTTTTCTGCGGGTCACGGGTTAGGTGTAACTCCAGGTATGGTTATTACGAAAGTGCGTGGCAGGACTACAAGTTGGATTACTTGGCACAATCGACTTAATAGCGGTTCGCCAGGAACTACATATTATGTTGAACTTAATACAACAGGCGGTCAATCTACTTTTGCGAGTGTATGGGGTTCAACAGGAGTTACACCAAGCGTTATTGGTATGGGTGTTAACGCTTCATGTGCGGCAAGCGATACTATAGTAGCCTACTGCTTTTCCGCAGTAGCAGGGTATTCAGCCTTTGGTTCTTATGATGGCAACAATGTGGCTAGTGGAAGTTTTGTTTACCTTGGATTTAGACCAAGATTCATTATGATTAAATCAACTTCTGCAAGCACAGAATGGGTAATGATAGACACAGCAAGAAGTTCTTATAACTTATCAGAAACAGCATTGTATGCAAACAGGGATTATACAGAGTCAACAATAGGAACTGTTAATGATGTAGATATTTTAAGCAATGGTTTTAAATTGCGAAATAACACAGGTTTTGTAAACGCATCACAAACATATATCTATGCCGCATTTGCCGAAAACCCTTTTAAATACGCTCTCGCACGATAGGAAACAATCATGTTTAAACACAACAACCAAACAATCCCACTTGATACTCCATTCACCATTGATGGAACTTCATATCCTGCCAACTGGCTACGCCTGACAAGCCTTGCTGAGAAGCAAGCAGTCGGTATCGAGGAAGTTGCAGATGTAACCACAACCTATGATGACCGCTTCTATTGGGGCGTAGACAACCCTAAACTCTTGAACGATAGGGAAGAGTCAGACGAGGACGGCAACCCTATGTATGTCAAGGTGCTAGGCGTAGTGGATGGCAAGCCAGCAATGGTTGACTCTACAGAACGCTTGGTCACTAAGGGCTTAAAGTCAAACTGGACTGCACAAGTCAAGGACACGGCAAACAAGTTACTGGCTCAGACCGATTGGATGGTCATTCGCAAGGTAGAGCGTAGCGTAGATATTCCTGAAGCTACTGCAACATACAGAGCGTCTGTAATTACAGAATGTACTCGCTTGGTTACTGCTATTGAGGCTTGTGCAGATGTGCCAGCCCTGATTGCTGTGGTGACTGCTCAGAACTGGGGTCAAGCATGAGTACCAACGCATTTACCAAACTAGGTAACACCGTAGCGTTTCTCGCTAATACGGCAGCTCCTACTGCTGTGCAATGCGTATCTACTACGCTTGGTGGCAACCAATACCGCATTATCAACTCTGGCTCTGTTGTTGTATTCCTTGGTTACGGCACAAGCGCAAGTGACGCTGCTAACAACTGTGCGGTTGTCTCGACTTCAGGACCATCTTTCCCGCTACTAGCTGGAACAGATGAGATTCTTACCTTTGTGCCAAACGCTTATTTTACGGGCATTACGGCTAGTGGCAACGCCACTATCTATATCACGCCCGGAGATGGGATGTAATCATGTTAAAGACAGTAGCAACACTTGGCGGTAGTAGTGGGAGTAACGGCACAGTAACGAGCGTAGGCACGGGTACTGGGCTTACTGGTGGTCCTATTACTTCTACAGGCAATATCTCGCTTGCCAATACTACTGTTGTTGCTGGTACATACGGTGGTAGCACAAACGCTGCCTCTATTGTTCTTAACGCCCAAGGTCAGGCAACTTCTGCAAGCAATGTAGCTATTCCACAAGGAACAATTACAAGCATCACGGCTGGCACAGGATTGTCTGGTGGCACGATTACTTCTAGCGGAACAATTGCTCTTGCTAACACGGCTGTTACTGCTGCAACCTATGGTTCTGCTAATACTGTTTCTCAGGTAACCATCAACGCTCAAGGTCAAGTCACTAACGCTGTTAACGTAGCGATTGCTATTGCTAACTCTGCGGTGTCAGGGCTTGGCACGATGGCTATTCAGAACGCTAATGCTGTAGCTATCACGGGTGGCAACGTAGTGGCTAATGTGACGGTGACAAATACAACCGCAGCAAGTGCAACATTCGCAACAGCTAGTTTGCCTCTTGTCCCTGCTGGATACATTCAGATTCAGTTAGCTAATGCTACTGTTGTCAAAGTTCCTTACTACGCCTCATAAGATGCAATTCCAAGACATATTCAATCTTGTTGGCGGTGCAATCCTTTGTGCAATTGGATGGTGGTGTCGTGAGATATGGGATTCTGTTAAGAGTCTCAAGAATGGTCTGCAATCTATTGAGGTTGACTTGGCTAAGAACTATGCAACCAAGCAAGACATTAACTCACGCTTAGACAAGATTGATAACGTGTTAGAGCGCATCTTCGACCGCCTTGATGGAAAGGCTGACAAATGAACTTTGATACTTTGTCAGTAGTGGAGTACGGCAACGATGAGTCTTTGAAAGAGTTTTTGTTTGAAAACGGCTTACAACACAAGTTATTCCAAGAAACATTCATGGATGGTGGCATAACTGTGCCAATTTTCCCTTTAATTGACGCTGAAATCTCTAATTTAGATGACTGGTTACTCGCTCATCAGGTGGAACATCAAGCCTTTTCTAGCCTCTTAGAACTCAATAATCCATTTAATATGTTAGATGTTGACTTCAATAATGAGTCAGATTTCTATGATTGGCTGGCTAGTCATTTGTACATTCATCAACAAATTGCTGCGTCCCTCAACCTAAGTTCTTGACCATGAATACACTTCCCCCGCCCCAAAAAAATTCAGGTTTTTCGGATTCTGAGGTGATGAGCCAAGTCAAGAAGGAGCGCGGCGATTCTCCAAAAATGTCTACCCTAGACATACTAACTAAGAGCGCTGGTGGTCAGATAGACCCTGCAAGGTTTGAGGCGGTGCTGTCTGAGACTGTTCGGATAAACCCAAAGGTCAGAGTCATTAGAGCAAATAACTCTTTGTTCATCATCCACAACGATGGGCAAGGTGGCGCTGACGTAATTATGGAAACTGCTGACAAACCAAAAGAATTGGTTGATAGCATCAAACAGTTTTGCCAAGCAATGAAAGTTGGAAACTTTAAGTCTTTGCGATTTGAGGTTTCTAACCCCGACATTATTAGAGTTATAAAAATGGGTGGCTTTGAGCCTAAATTGAGTGGCGTTGGTGGTCAGCAATGTCTGCTGTGGTGGAGCTATAAATGTCAAATTACGTTACAAGCAGAACAACCCCTGTTCAAAAAGCCATCTCTACTACAAACGATACGGTTGACAAGATAGCTCGTAATCCTTTGCCAGTCATTGAGACTATTGTTTTGACGGCTGTACTTACTCCAGTATTAGGACCAGCCGCAGGACCAACTGCTTCTGCTACGGTAACTTATTTAAATGGCGGCTCTACTGAAGATGCTGTTAAGGCGGGTGCAATTTCTTTTGCTGGACAACAAGCGGCTGAAGCCTACGCCCCTGCTGCTCAAGCTCCAGACAACATTGACGTTGGTGGCGGTTTTAACCCTGCTACGGGCGCTGGTGACCCAACAACGGCTTCTGCTGCTGCTGCTACTCCCACTCGCACAGAAAAGGCTGGCGTATCTGGCGCTGCAAGAGGTGCAACAAGCGCAGCCCTTAGAGGCGGTTCTGCTGAAGAAATTGCGTCTGGCGCTATTGTTGGTGGCGCGTCTAGTTATGGTGGCGCGGCTGCTAGTGAGGAATTAGGATTTAAACCGGGTTCTGTTGAAAGCGGTTTGACTCAAACTATTGTTGGTCAGTCTATTGGCAACTTCCTTAGCCCTACAAGGTCTGCTCAGACTATGGGTGGGGGTGCTGCTCCCGAACCAACTAGCGTTGCAACAACTGGGGCTGGACAAGCGCCCGGTTCACAGGCATTGTCTCAAGCACTAAGAATTGGTGACCCCGGTGCGCCAATATTCGGTGGTGACAAAGAAGAGGGTAAGAAGTCTGGTTGGAACGTGGAATCCCTACGATACATGGGTCAGGAGAATTAAATGAAAAAGATTGCCAAACTGCTTAAAGCAGACCTCAACGGCACTAGCGACTTAGCTGCTATTGCTTCTATGTTGTCTAGCAAAGGTCGTGGAAACGATACATTGCTTGCTCACATTACGCCTAGAGAAGCTGAAATACTCAAGGCTGCCGGTGGTTCTGGCACAACTAATCCTGAAACTGGCTTGCTAGAGTTCTATGACGGTGAGAGCGACTTTGAAGCTATGCCATCGTCACAAGCAGAGTTTGCACAATACCAACAAGCGGCTGAACCAGCGCCTACATACGATACAGGCGGTTTTGAACGTGAAATACAAGCTCAATATGATGCTGCACGTCCTCAAACACGCGAAGAAATGAGTCAAGCGCAAGACGTTATGTTTGCTGGACCAAGCGCAGGAGTTCCCCAAGGACAGGCTTTGCCAACGGGTGAGGGTGCTGCTTTTTCTCCTACTGGAGCGCTATATACGCCTAGAGATTTAGCAAGAATATCAACGGGCGCAGCAGCTATTGACCAGCCCTCAACAGCAGTTCCCACCCCTCAAGAAAAATCGTTTTTTGACAAGATGTCAACGCAAGACATGGTTCGCCTTGGACTTGCTGGTGGATTAGGAATCTATGGCGCTACGCAAGCCAAGAGAGGCGCTAAACAAGCAGAACAAGCAGCCGCACAGCAACGCGCTATTGGCGAACCTTATCAAGCCAAAGGCAGAGAGCTGATTCGTGCCGCAGAGACAGGCGAGTTAACCCCAACAGGACAACAGTCATTACAAGCCCTACAAGCCCGTCTAGCACAGGGCGCAGAGTCTCGCGGTGGTGTAGGCACAGCACAGGCGGCTGCACAGGCTGAAGCGTATCGTCAGCAGTTATTAGCTCAACAATACAATCTCGGATTACAAGTATCTAATATTGGTGACCAGATTGCTTTGGGCGCTATTAAAACTGGCATACAAGCTGACCAAGCGTTGAGCCGAGCAAGCACTAACTTTTATACTAACTTGGCTGCAATTGGCGGCGGTATCCCGATGGCTGATACAAGAACTGGTATTCAAACGAGGACTGCGTAATGGCTGAACAAACACCTGACATTGTTCCTGAGTTGGCTGAATTGCAAAAGCCGTATGTCTTGCCTATGCCTGACCCGTTTAGCTCAAAGACAAGCGCTGCCGTTACTGGTTCAACCATGCCCAAAATTGATACAAAGGCATTGGGACAGACTGGTACTAGGGATGAGATGTCAAACATTAGACAGCAGCAAACAGATTTGTTGCAACAACAACAAGAGTCTAAAAACTATATTTCTCAGGGCGAACAACAAATTGCTGAATACAAGGCTAAAGGTTTAGCTGACATAACACAGCAAGAAAGTAAACAAGCCAAAGGAATTTATCAATCAGTAGAAACTTTTAGAGAAAAGAATCCTGCCCCAGAACTTACGCCAACAAAAGACAATGTTGAATCTTTGTCTACTTTGTTTGGCTTAATTGGTGTCATTGGCATGGCTATGGGCGGTGCTGGCAAACAGTCTGCAACTGCATCATTGAACGCTATGGGCGGCATGATGAAGGGTTGGCAACAAGGTCGTGCTGACTTGTGGAAAAGAGAAGTGCAAGAGTTTGACAAGAATATGCTTACATGGAAAGCCAAGCTAGACGATGCAATTAAGAAGGCTGAGGCAGCATACAAAATCTTGCCGTACAACAGAGCAGAGGCAGAGTCAAGATTAAACGAAGTAATTGTTACTTTAGGAAGTGGCTTGTTAAAAGAGAAGAACAGACTACAAGGGTTTGAGCCAACTTATAAGATGCTTGAAAACTTGCATAAAGATTCTGAGTTTGTAATGAAAGAGTCTGGTACTGAGCGCAGACATAAAGAGACTATTGCTTCACAAAAAGAACTTCAAGGAATGAGAGAGAAGGCTGCTATAGAGCTTGAAGACATGAAAGAAAAAGCCGCAGCAGAGAGAGCTACAGATGCGGCTAGACAAAAACTAATGGACGATGTTCGTAAGAGACAGCTTGGTCCAATAGATAAAAAAGGAACTGAAGCAAGAGCCTTAAAACCTCCAGCAAAAATCATAGAAGGCTACATTGCAAATACACAACTAAAAACAGATGTAGAAGATATTGCTAAAGACTTGAGAAATCCTAAACTGCAAGAACAAATTAAAAATTACAGAGCAGAAGCATTTTTGACAGAAGAAGGTAAGGTATTAAATCAGTTGATTACTGGTGACATTCCTTCTGAATTGCGTCAGTTCTTGACAAAAATTCGTGATGTGCGTAATAACTATTACCTTAACATTTCTGGTAAAGCTGTTACTGGAGGAGAAGCCTTGCGTAACTATGGCGTTGTTCCGCAACCCGGTGATTCCGCAGACGTAATGATGGACAAATTGCGCGGTATGTCTAAGCGTATTGGTGACCAAATTTACGGTACGCAACAGTTATTTAAGTTGCCAGACATTCAGCTTACTCCCGGTGCGCCAACATCTTTGAGAGCAAATGAAGATTATTCATTGCGTAGCGCAGGAACACTAGAGTTTAGTTCTGTTGAGGAAGTAAACGCAGCAAGGTTGCCTAGCGGAACAAGAGTCATGATTAATGGCAGATTGGCAGAGGTGGAATAGTTATGGTCACAGGCGTTAAATTTCTAGACGAAAATCCTCCAGCCACAAAAGGCGTGAAGTTTATTGATGAACAAAAACAAGAGCCAACGGTATTAGAGAGAGCAAAAAAGGTTGGCGAGGAAACATTAACTGGTGGCGTATTTGGTGCGGTTGCTCCTGAACTGATGCAAGCTACTGGTGGCGCTATACGTCAAACGGCTGGTCGATTGCCCGGAGTTTTGGGAAGAGCCGGAACTGTTGGTGGCGCTGCGCTAGAGGCTGGTGGCAAAGCAATGGAGCGTTCTCGCCCAGCTAGTTTTGCTGCCGGAACTATTAGTGGCGCTGGAGGTGAGACTGCTGGTCAAGTTTATGAATCTAAATATGGTCCGGGTCTTGGCGCAGAAACGGCGCGTTTGCTAGGCGCAGTAATTACCCCCGTTCCATTTGATTATTTGGGTACACAAACTGGAAGGCTAATTGGAACATTGGCAGGAAGGTTTATGCCGGGTATGGCTACGGCTAAGACCGTTGGTCAATTGTTGCAAGAACAAAATATAAGACCTCAAAGCATTACAGCAGAACAAAGAGCGTTTATTGAGAAAAAGATAGCAGACATTCGAGGTGGACAGCGTTCTATTGATGCCGAAAAAGAAATCATTGATATGCTTAAAGTTGGCGCTGGCAAGATAACCCAGCAAGCTGCCATGACTGCTGACCAACTTGAATCAGCAGCAAAAATCCAAAGTCAAGCAATTTTGTCTAACGCTCAACAAACAGCGCAGAGGATTAGAGATAGCGCCCGTGAATTGAATCCTGCACAAAGACAAATTTCTGACGCTGATGCTCAAGCTGTTTTGCAGAGAGGTCAACAAGAGGCTGCTCAAATAGAAAAGCAGTTTCGTGACCAGATTGCTGAAATGAGAACCAAGGTTGGTAGATTAACCACTAGAGCAGCAGAGGGTACACAAGAGGCTAGAAAGTCTTTGGCGGCTGTTGGCACTCCTCAAACGCCTACTGAGACAGGGCGCTCTATAAGAGATGCCACTACGCCTGTTTTTGAAAATCTTAAAAAGGTTCGTTCTGACAATGCTGAAAAGTTCAAGGGTGAAGCGTTTGGCGAGGCTTTAAATAAAGAGAGAGCTGGTCAAAGAGTTTCTGATACGCCAGCATTTAAAGATGCTCTTACAGCTATAGCAAACGCTATTAAAAATCCTGAAACAAAACTAAGAAATGTATCTATTAACGAGGTTGAATCTCAACTGTTAAAGGTAAAAAGAGCGCTTGACCCAACAAAAGAAGTTGAAGGCGCTGTGGTTGGTGAACCAGTTAGTTTTCAGGGCTTAGAGAACCTAAGAAGATTCTTGCGTGATAGAGCTTATGGTTTACCCGCAGAAGGGTTTGACGCTATTGGACAAAGACAAGCTGGTGACCTTGCTGATGCAGTAGAGGCAATACAAAAGCAATTTTCTCCAAAAATAACTAAATTTCTTGAGCAGTACAGAGCTGATTCTGAGCCGCTAAACAGATTTAAAACAAAACTAGGCGAAGCTCTTGTTGGCAAAGAAGAGTTTGATATGACTCGCTTTGCTACTGACCCCGCAGAGCTAGCAAACAAAGTTTTTAAATCAGAGACAAGCGTAAAAGATTTGATGCAACTGATTGGCGGCGATGCTAGAAGCGCAGAACAATTTGCGAGAGGCGTTGTTGCAAACAAATTGCAAGATGCGTCAAGTAAAGACATACAAAAGTTTGTTACCAGTAATGCTGATTGGTTAAATCAGTTCCCTCAATTAAGGCAACAGCTAGAGTTAGCAGCTACAACAATAGGTCGTTCAGAGAGATTTGGCGGAGCAAGAACCAGTCTTGCTAACACGCTTAGAACTGGCGCAACAAAACTTGCTGATGTCATTCCTTCTAAAACTGGCGCTGTTCTTACTAAGGCAGAACAAGAGGCACAGAGTGGAGTTATTAAGAGGGCGGAAACCGAGGCTGCTGGCGTTACTAAAACGGCTGGCGATGAGGCAAAGAGAGTTCTTGCAGAAGCCAAGAAACGCGCAGACACAATCCTTGCTGGCACTACTGACGCAGACAGAACCCGCCAAATTATTCTTGGTACAGATGACGCAGCTTGGAAAGAAACTTCACAGATTATTTTGTCTAACCCCGGTGGTAAAGAAAAGTTGGCTGATGCAGTAAATCAAATTATTTCTGACAAAGCTACAAGCAGTCTAAAAGGCGCTATTGATGACTGGAAGTACATAGGTCAACGCTTGATTGATAACGGTCTTATGGACTCAAAGAGGGTGGCAGAAACCGCAGCCAAGCTACAAGAAATATTTGTTGCCCCAGTTGATTTGCGTAGAAAAACAACTATGGCTGAAAGATTGGTTAGAAATGCGCTGGTTGGCTATGTTGCTCCAGCAGCAGTTAGTGTGGGAGATTGATATGCCATTAGCAAAAGGTACTAGCAGAAAGACTATTAGCAAGAACATCCGCAAGATGATGCGTGAAGGCTACGCACAGAAACAGGCGGTGGCTGCTTCCTTGTCAAGCGCTCGTAAGACTAAGAAGACTAAGCGAGATAAGCGTGGCTAAAAAACAAAAAGGCATTAACCCTGACCTAGAGCAAGCCATCTCCGATATGCTCAAGGCGGTGATGGTTGACCCTACGGCAAGCATTACAGACAAGACCAAGGTGATTGACCGCGCCCTAAAACTTGAAGCTATCAAGCTCAAGATGTCGGATGATGAGTGGGGTGCTGGCTTTGCTAATGTTGATGAAGAAGACGAATAGGGTTAGACTATGGTTTTCGTCAATTACAAAGGGGATAAACATGGACGGCATTGCTTTGGTACGCCTAGCGTTAGGGGTCATTACAGACCGGCTCATCACGATTTTGGTTCTAGTTTCGACCAGCATCATGTGTGGATGGACAATGTGGAATCCAACATGGGAGCGAGTGTCAACGCTAGCGATATTTACAGTTTTCAGTTATCTTCTAGTAAGAGTCAAAGAAAGGACTTCAAATGAGCAAGCACAGACCACAACAACGTGATAGCAGCCTTAACCAACAAGTTGCTAAAGCAATTCGCCCACAGTTACCTCAAGACGGTAGCGCCGAGATGCAGCGCTGGCAACCCGGTGATTTGCCTACTGGTGGCTTTCGTTCAGTCATTGATATGTCTGGCAACAAAACTCCGACTACTGGGTCATTAAACACTAAGACTTCATCGACTTCTGGTGGTGGCAAGAAGGTGTACTAATGGCTAATAACATTCCTTTTCAGGCACAGGGAAAGACTACCCGTATTAACGTAACAACTTCTGCTAACACGGTTTCTATCCTTTCTGACAGCCCTTGCAATCAAGTAAGAATCCATAACGGCACGGCTGCCGAGGTGTTTATTCGTCTTGGCACAGGGGCTACAGATAATGCAGTAATCCCTACGGCTGGAACTCCTGCTTATGGAACTGTCCTTCACAACAACCAAACAGTAATCTTTACTGCGCCAAAGCAAGCCACTAACGTAGCGTCTTTATATGTCTCCGCAATTGCGCCTACTGGCACAGCAATTATTTATGTTACGCCCGGTGAGGGCATGGCATAAGAGGTAAGTCATTGACCCGTTCTCTCTCTTGTTGGCAGCGCAGACGGCTTATGGTTTTATCAAAAGCGGTTGCGAAATGCTCCACCAAGGGAGGATGGAACTTGAGGGCGCAAAGAAGACCGTTGAAGGCGCTATTGCAGATGTCAAGGCAATCAAGGGTATTTGGGATTGGTTCGTTGGGTTATTTGTCAAGAAGCCAGCAACGGTTGAGTCTCCCAAGCCAGTCACCAAAGCAAAGGTCGCTGCCAAGCAAAAGTCTTATGAGGAGCTTGAACTCAAACTCATTAGCGACATTGGAGAGAACCTCGGTGTCCTCTTTGATACGCAACAACAGATTACAAACTACTATCGTGAACTAGAAGAGGAGTCCAAGACCAACTTTAATCCAGAACAAAACACAAGCAAGAAAGCCATTGAGAGGGCTTTGATTGAGTTGCAGATGGAGAAGTTGCTTGAGCAGACTAGGGAATCTATGGTGTATGCACCGCCTGAGTTAAAAAACTTGTACAGTAGATTCTTGGTCATGCACGGCAAGATTGAGCGTGAGCAAGAGTGGGCTAGGTCAGAGATGATTCGTAGAGCTAGACGGGCAAGGTGGGAGAAAGAACAAGAAGAGATTAGGTTCATTGAACTCATAAGTGGGGTAATTGCTGTGGCGTTTATGTCTTTACTGTTTGGGTGGCTAATGTGGCAACTGCGCGTCTTATCGGATGGATTCTGAGCGTATTAGCGTTATGTATTATTGTTGCAACAACAAGCATTGCCTACATAGAAACGCTATACATGAAGGCGCAGCTCAAGCGAGAGATTAAGGAACTTCGTAAACTTAAACAGGAATTAAAGGAAAACAAATGATTCCAATAGGCGCACTTATAGACATTGGTGGGAAGATACTAGACAAGGTATTTCCTGACCCTGCTCAAGCCGAGCAAGCCAAACTCAAACTACTTGAGATGCAACAAAACGGTGAGTTAGCAAAGCTCAATGCCGATGTTTCTGAGCAACATGAGTTGACTGAACGCCTCAAAGCAGACATGGGTAGCGACTCTTGGCTGTCCAAGAACATTCGCCCCATGACCCTAGTGTTTATCCTAATTACCTACACAACCTTTGCCATGATGTCTGCATGGGATATTGAGGTCAATAACAACTATGTAGAGCTGCTAGGTCAATGGGGAATGTTAATAATGTCTTTTTATTTTGGTGGTAGAACGCTAGAGAAAATCATGGATATGAAGGCTAAAAATGAATCTAAGCGAACACTTCAGTCTTGACGAGGCAACGTATAGCGAGACAGCTATTCGGATGCACATTAGCAATCAGCCAGACGATAGACAGTTAGAGAACATGAAGTCGGCTGCACAACAACTGGAGGCTGTACGCAATGTCACAGGCGCTCTTCGTGTTAATTCTTGGCTACGCTTGCCTGATGTCAACGTGGCTGTTGGCGGTTCTAAGGTATCCAGCCACATGGATGGTTGGGCTATTGACTGCTCTTCTACTGCTCACACTCCTTACGCGCTATGTCAGCTTGTTATAGGGGCTGGTATCAAGTTTGACCAAATGATTCACGAATACGGTCGGTGGATGCACATATCCTTTGCGCCTGAGATGCGCCAGCAAGGATTGACAATCTACAAGCCTGAAGGAAAATACAAGACGGGGATATTAACAGAGGAGCAATACCATGCCAGCTAAAAAAGGTCTGTACTACAACATCAACAAGCGTAGGGAGGCGGGTCTTCCCGCTAAGAAGCCCGGTCAAAAGGGCTACCCTACTGTTGAAGCATTTGTGCGTTCTGCAAAGACTGCTAAAAGAAAGTCCAAACGCTAATGCCAAAGAAGACTAATCTCTCTGTCGGTAGAGGCGAGAAGTTATCTGTCAAAGCGGGTGGTGGCTTGACTGCTAAAGGTCGGGCTAAATACAACCGAGCTACTGGCAGCAAACTCAAAGCCCCAACTAAGTCAGGACCTCGCCAAAAGTCTTTCTGCGCTAGAAGTAAGTCGTGGACTGGAGAACGAGGCAAAGCAGCGCGTAAGCGTTGGGGTTGTCGTTGAGTCATCCTGCACAGTTAGAGTTTGTCTCCTTTGTTAGAGAGAAACTTCCACAATACTTTGCTAACAGACGAGTCCTAGAAGTCGGCAGCCTTGACTTAAACGGCTCAATACGGCAATTCTTTAAGAACTGTGCTTACCTTGGCGTTGACCTTGGCATAGGTGCGGGGGTTGATTTGGTAGCAAAAGGTGAAGAACTGGTCTTCCCTGATAACAGCTTTGATGTAGTGGCTAGTTGTGAGTGCTTTGAGCATAACCCTGAGTGGGTTAAGACATTCAACAATATGGCGAGGATGGGGTGCGGGTTGGTCTTCTTCTCCTGCGCTACTACTGGCAGAGCCGAACACGGCACACGCAAGACAAACCCACAAGATGCACCGTTCTGCGGAGACTACTACCGCAACCTTACAGAGCAAGACTTTAAGGACAACTGCGACATGAGCAAGTTCGTTGAGTACCAGTTTGGTGTTAACGAAATTGCCCATGACTTATATTTTTACGGTGTCTTGAGAAGCTGACCTTCAAAGGCGTATGTGCCTACATGGGCTAGGTCTACCCAAGGCGCTGCCCAAACTTTAAAGCCATGCTCTCTAGCCCTCTTACAGAAGTAATAGTCCTCAGAGAGTAAGAGTCCTGATTGCTCTTCTATGCAAGTAGCAAAGAACTCATTGACTTTTTCCCCGTTCTGAGGATTCTGGATGTCCATAACATTGTTGAGGTATGTAGGTAGTTTCCCTACTAGACCTTCATAGACCTCGCGCTTGATGAGCATAAAGCCTGTGCCGCCATTCCATATCTCTAGAGGCTCACCAATTGGAACTGTGACTGTTTCCTCGTAATTCACAAGGTTCACAACAAAGTTGCCTGTATGGTGTTTTAGCTGGTCATCAGGTACACCAGCGTCCATAGCGGTGCGTACTGTTTTCCAATTGATTTCCTTCTTGGGATAGATTCCGCAGATGATGTCCTTGTCAGCAGAAATCATTGGCAAGATGTGTTCTGGAATGAATTTAATGTCTGAATCAATAAACATCATGTGAGTGCATTTGGTCTTTAGAAAGGCATGAGCCAAGAGATTGCGTCCTCGCTGAATGAGAGACTCATTAAAAAGAAAAGAAAAGGTTACGTCTATGTTGTTGTTGAACGCTAGCTTTTGAAGCTGTAGGCAGCCTTGGGTAAAAAAGCCAAAGCATTGACCACCGTACATTGGTGTCGCTACAAAGATGTGGTTTTTCTCTGGCGGTATTTCTACTGTGCCGATTGATGGGATGTCGATTGTTTCCATGTTTGTCCTGTTGGTTTAATAAGTGGGGCTACCCGAAACGCTGCCCCGTCACGTTCCTAACTGTCCTCGTGGGACTCGACTTCGGGATGTCGGGGGGTCATCTCTTCTATGACTACATGAAGCAGCCCACCTTTGATTTGCTCTCCTCGAATCATCTCAATGTGGTCAACTTGGAAGTCGTTGTCAAACACTCCAGCGTGTTCTAGTGCATCAAGTACCGCTTTGATACGGTTGTCGATGTCTATTTTTCTTTTGTCTCTAGGACGCAGAATTAGTGTTAGTTTCAATTTTTTGTCCCCAAACTTAGGAATGTTGTTTTCAATTACAAAGACTTGGACAGCTTCTCTAAACTCCCTTCCCTTGGCGCTCATCACCATGTGACCGCGAAAGTTGCGGTAATAGGTGTTAACGCTTGGGGGAAATGGGAGAGAGAAGCTAGCCGTCAAAATGGCACGTCACTATCTTTTGGATAAGACTTAGCCGGTTTGTCAGTTACCTCTTTAGGGTACTGCTGCTGTTGTTTGTTCCAGTTAGGGTCGTTGAGCTTGATGTTGTAGTAGATGCCAAAGCCAGCATCGTTCTCCCATGCACCAAAGGTAATGATTTGACCTTCGTACATGAATGTGCCTTTCCAGTCTGGCTCAGAAGAACCCTGTTTTTTGTAGGTGTTCTTTGTCATTCGTCCTTTCATCTCTTGCGGAACAAACGGGGGTTTCTTTTGGTTTTCCATGATTTTCCTTTCAACGGTAGATATATCGGGCATACTCGCGCCCATTTTCTTTAACCATAGTTGTAAGGATTGGGTGTCCTTGCTTCCTAAGATATTCGATATGGGCTGCAAGCCTGAATGAGCCATAGTTTTGTAATGCGTCCATTGGAGTTAGTGAGCCTATGTTCTGCAAATGGTTCAGAATATTTTGTCGTTGTGTTCCATGTCGGCTACGAACTGGGACGCTGGTGACTTTGGGTTTAGGTTTACTCCCACCTTGGCTAACTCACCTCTAATCTTGATTCTCTCAAAGCTAGAGAACTTCTCAGTTATATCGTGATTAGCCTGTGCTAGGGCAGCAATCTTCTCGGTGCGCTGTTCATCAGTTATTGTTTTAGACTGCATGACTCTAGCTGCCAAACCAGCATAGGCTTCTATCCATTCCTCTGGATTGCCGTAAAGGGCGTATATCTCACCGTCAGGCTTAATGATGGGGTAGTCACCAGTAGAGGCTTCTATGACCTCTAAGGGCTGTTTAACGTCTTCTACAACGCCCATGTGCTTTGGCATAGGACTATCAAAGTCCATAACCTCTTCTGTAGCGTAGTGTCCCAAGATACAAGCTGGATAGATAGAGCGCACGGCTCTAGATATAACCCTAGCTCTAAGCATATCTTCAGGGTACTTAGACCAGCCACTACCGTCACGGTAGATACCGGCTTGCTTTGCCATTTCAATAGTCCATTCAACGGTAAGAGTACCGCCTTGTGGGTGCTTGAATGTTCCCTTGACTGCCTTGGGCGTGACTACATCCCATTGGACAGAGCCACCAGAGAGTTGGAAACGGGCTAGGATAGCTTGAGACTTCAGGGCTGGCTTGCCTTGAATGATGTCGTACTCTTGCACGACAGAGGCAGGGTGCTTGTTTTCTGCTTGGGCTACAAGCATTACAGCCATGACTTGCTCTTTGGTTTTAAAACCGTAGAAGCCGCTTTTTACGATACTGTCAGCCATGACTGTCATGTCTGATACAGGGATGATATTACTCATGTGTTTTTCTCCGAGTTAGGAATAGTGTTTATAAGTCTCTTGCTTGCAGCATTGCATCTGCAATCATGTAAGCCCTCTGAGCAAACTCTTCAGGCGTTGCTTTGAGTGATGGTTCTGCAAGCATCCCTTGCAAAGCCTGAGTCGCAAAGTAATCTCTGAGCTTCATGCCTTTGTCAGCAGTACCCGTCTTAGGGTCGTGTCCACTAGGAAATGCGTTCATCTTTAGCTTTCCTTCCGGGCTTTGATTTTGGTGTGCCGTCAACCCTCAGACCCCACCGAGCCTGTTCTAGCTTGTCTATGCGTTGTAGCGCTTGAGCAAACAAGTCTTCAAGCATGACAACTTCTTGCTCTAGGCGCTCTAATCGTTTTGTTTTGAATAGCAACATGATTACCCTTTCACTAAGAATCTACGGCTACCGGCAAACTCCCGAACATAAGACTTGTGAATGTCTGGCATAGACTGCTCAAACAACTTAGAGTCAAACTTCATGCTGCCCTTAGATGATTTCCAAGTGACCAGAACTCGCCCGTCTAGGGTTACCAATTCGCTATTGACCCCCATAAATTTCTGTATTTCCACCTGAAGTTTCTCTTCTTCCTTCTCCCACTTCTTGAGTTCAGTCTTGGTGTATTGCAAGGCTTGCACCATCTGCTCTAGGGACTGTGGCGCGGTGATGGATGTAGGTGCGGATACAGAATAGATTAGCTTTGCTTGCTCGGTTGTCTCAGGTTCAGGCAACTGCTTAGACGCAACGTGTCCCCAGAACTTCGCCATATCCTTGATGAGCTGCTCTTTCTGTGCTTCTTCAATGGTGAACTTAAACACTTCAAAGTTTTGTCCCCCAAATAAAACAGCCAGCACAATGTCGTTGATATTGTGGCAAGCCGCTTCATGGATGAGTTGCGCCATATCAGCCGTAGGGATGATTTGGGCTTCACTATCGAACTTGTTGCGTACAGCAGCGTTGTAGTTTTTGACTTCCACAAGCGTTTGCCCGTCAGCCGAGATGAAGTCGAAATGGGAACGCATCCAAGTCTCTTTCGGGTGAGTGAGCGCATAGTCAGCTTCCTTCAATTCCATGCCTAGTTTGTCTTGAGCAAGTCTGCCAATGATGGGCTGCATAACATGACCCATTTGGACTGCTTCAATGTGGCTAATGTCTTCTCTTTCCTTGACCCCTAGTTTTTCTAAGACTGCATCATTGCCATGACCATTGGCTGCCTTTCGGCTATCGCCTGACCACCAAGCGCTATTGCGTATCTCTGGCGCAAAGTCGTTTCTATCATTAGCCATGTTGTTTTTCCTTTGTTAAGTAATAAACTGCTAAACCGAGTGCTTGAGCCACAATCTTGGTTGAGTAATACAGCTCTGAATACTTGTTCAGGTCATCCTTGAGCTGCTCTATTTGGTCATTCAGCTCTGCCTTAGAGTAGATGCACTTCTTTAAGGCTAGCTCTAGGTTATTGGATTCGTCTTTGACTTCTTGAAGCTGCTCATTCAAGTCTTGGATGGTGTCTTTGAGTTGTCTAATCTCTTGTAGCTTGGTGACTAGATTACTTTGTAGCTTAGTTGCCATTTGGTGTTTCCTCTTCAGCTTGGTTTAACTCAAACAACTTAGCATCCATGCCACAGTCACCATTGGCAACGCGCATGGATTCACAGTAGGTATGTTTAGCTTCCCCAGTAACGAGGTTGATAACCTCTGAGGCTTTGCAACGGTCGTAGTTAGCTACGGTTGAGCTTTGTTTAGATGGAATGTGCCACTTGCAATCAGCACAAATGAGTGGTTTCATGTTTCCCCTTTCGGATAGTTAGGAATGAGTAAGTAATGTATCACGCTTATGATGATTAGTCATTGTATTTATTAATCGGTTTCTCCTTATCGATAGTTACATTATGTTTAGACATAGTTTCCCCAAGGGTGAGAAGCATCTCCCCCAAGCCCATGCGTATGCACTAGCTTCCCCATAGGGATGCGATTCATTCGATATGGGTCTTGTCTCACCATGTCCCCATATCTTCTGAGATACCTCGCACACAGTTCTCTAGGGTTGTCAACGGGGTGATGCGCTGCCCTATGTTCTCTTCCTCGCCACCCATGTAGGTGCTTTGCTATCGTGAGGGGTACGGCTGCGCGTAAACAATAAAAAAGCCACTTAACCCAGAACCCCTGTCGTAACCCCATAGAAATGGGGAGGGATGCTGGCTTAAATGGCTTCAAGATATTGCTTACGACGGCAACGGTGCGAATCATATCAGACTTAATTTTTATTTGTCAACAAGTACCAAGAAAATCATAAACGCAATAAACGCAACGAAGAGTATCTCAGGCATTATTTGACGGGCAATCTAGGCAATGGCTAGGTCTATCCATACAAACCCCAAGGTGCTTACATTCATAAGTAAATTGGGGAATCTTCCTAAACGCTTCGTCCTCTAGCTCTTGGTCTTGCAGCTCGCGTATGGTGCGCTTACGCCATACAGTCTTACGGGCGCGGCAACCATCTTCACAGTCTTGTAGACATAGGCGCGTATGGGGGTAATGACAATCGGTTTGGTCACGCATGGCGTATGTCTCCAGTCATAATCAATGCAAGGGTTATAAGGTACACGGGGGCGTTATGCCCCTCGCGTACACGGTCTAGCAGCTTATGGGCATCAGCTAGGGTCATTGGGTTTCACCGTTGGAGTCCAGCCAAAGCGCCGCCATGTTTGGGTGATGTCGGTGCGTGAGGCGGGTACATAGTCAAACCCTTGCGCGAGTAAGCGCGTAGGGCGCGTAGGGGTGCGCGTGGGGGGAATCGGGATTAGTAATGGCTTCAGCATGGTTTACCTTATAAAAAAGATTAACAGGGCTACTGACACTACAAAGATTATGGCGCAAACCAAGTCATCATTAGTCGGCGTGTATGCGCGTATAGGGGAATCGCGGTCTACTTGTCGGGCGATAGCGGCGGTTATATCTTGATTAACCTTGTCAAAAATGTATCGGCTTTGCATGGTGTTTTATCCTATGCGGTTTCAATAATGCTGCCAACGGTGCAACCGTTAGAGTCGTTGATTGCGTCAGGGAAAGCGTTTTCATCTTTTATATATTGGGCTAATGATTCCAATATATCGGGTAGCTCATGGCAAAAACCGTCAGGACCTAAACGGTAAAACGCATCATTGGTTTTTAGAGTGATTGTGATTGTGGACATATATTCTCCAAGGGTTAGGAAATGGTAGGCAAGTGCGTACCGCATAGCGCCCATTTGGTAGGCGCTACACGCTAGGCGCTAGGTGCTACGCTTTATATGGTGTTCAATCAGTTCAACGTCATGCTTTATTAGGTTATTCACGGCGTTAGCTACGGCGGCATACATACCGGCGCGACAGTCTATTTGCGCCTTTGCGTTACCGTTTAGCGCGGCGTTAGCCCAAAGGGTTTCACGCTCTGATATGTTCTTTATATCGGCGCTTGTAAGGCGCGAGAGGTAGGCGAATAGAATGGCGGCGTGGTCTATTTTGTGCATTGTTTAACCCTTTCAATTTGTAGATAAATGACTTGAGCGCTTGCGTATAGGCGCGCGTGTAGGAATAGCTCATAACGAGCTTGTAACTCTCGCATGGCATACCCCTTAGAGTTTTCCGCTAACTTCTAGGTAATCTTGCTTTTTAACGTCAAATATTGACCAGCTATCCCATTTGGTGCGGTCATCATCACAATCAATTACTAGCTCATACTCTCGCGTACCAATGACTAAAAAATTATGGTTACGCTCAAAGCTACCGTGACCGATAGCGCCGCTTGCATACTGACTGTATTTAGGAAATAAAACGTACCAATGTTCTCGCTCTAAATCGACAATCAATTCAAGATTGTGTTTGTATACGGTTACGTTAAAGTGTTTAATCATGGCTTACCCCTTTGTGATAGTTTAGGAATTGGTACAAAGTACCGCATAGGACACGTTTAAAGCGCCCTACACGCTACGTTTTACGCGGCGATAGGTAGCTCTACGGTATCGGCGTTTACGGCGTTTAAACCGTTTATATGGTCTACCGCCTTTTGTGCAAGCGCCGCCGCTTTAAAAATGGCGCGGCTATCTTCTTTTAAGACTTTTAACCATGACTGTATATATCCGGCATGGCGTAGCTCTCCGGCTATGCGGTAGTCCTGACATAAAAACGCCGCGCCCATTTCCGCAACTAGTTCCTCAAACGCATATAAAGGGTTGCCATAGCGCCCTTTTAGGTTACGGTTACACCTTATCTCCGCGCCCGTCCAATGTGTTAGCTCATGGAATACGGTAGCGTAGTAGTTAGATTCATTTAAAAAGCTGCTTTTATGCGGTAAGTTGATTTTATCAACGCTAGGGGCATAAAACGCACTATCGCCGCCGTGAGTGATTACCGCGCCGGTTAACCTAATACGCTCTTCTGCTTGCTCTACGGCGTTAAAAGGTTTATCCGGTACGCTAGGCGCTTGGATAGTTACACCGTCTACCTGACTAGCATTAAATACATAGTAGGTTTTTAGTAGGTTATAGTTTTCAACGTCACCGGTAGCTTTATTCTCTTTTTTAACGGGAGAGTAAAAGACAATTTTAGTGCCATGCTCACCTTTTCTAACGGTAGCGCCTACGGTTTGCCATTGTTTAAAGCTAGCCCATACTGGACAACCAAAACCATGCACCATGCTAGATAGCCCTAACATAAGCCGATTAATGCCCTTATATGGCGCTTGAGAGAGGAAATTCTTATCGGCGGTACTATCGGTAGTCCAAGGTTTTATCCATGGCGTAGCGCCGTTTTCTAGTTGTTTAATGATGCTATCGGTTACTTCCTGATATACGGTAGACATAAATTATTCTCCCTTCATTTCACGGTAAACAAAGTAAACACCGGCGGCTGTACCAAATAAAATGCAAGCTATAAATTCATAAATACTAATAGCGCCATTAAACAAAGCCGCTACAGCGACAAGCATTAGAGCTAATGCACAAAGATAACCCGTTGAATAAAACATAAAAACCCCTTTGATTGTTAGGAACGGTACAAAGTACCTCATAGAGCGCTTGTAAGCGCCCTACAAGCTGCTTTTTACACAACGGCGGTATCTACCCCTTGGTGTAGCTGAGAGGTCAACAAATTGAGCTTAATCATTAGCTCTTGGACGTAAACTGCATACTCTACTTTTTCGTCACTATCCGGATAGCTAACGCCAAACCAGCCGTCACGCGCAACTACTTTGATGCGCCTACCCTTAACGGCTTTGTAAACATCCATGTATACAAGCGCTAATAGCTTCTTTTCTTTTAGTGTCATATAAACCCCTTTGTATGATTAGGAATGATTACATAGATTATCTATGCTCTCATATATATAGCATAATAGAATCGTGCCAACCCTACCTAAGTCATTGATTTATATAGGTGACTATTTTTTTATCAACACGTTATCCACAATAATATATATGTATGTAGATACTATGTTATAAAAGTAATTATGTTATGTAGTTAACTATAAATGTCTACATAATATGGTATCTACATAGTATGGTATCTACATACTATATATATTATATAGTAACTACATACTATGTAATAAATGGTATTACTATAATTAAGTGTCTACATACTGTAAACCCTCACAATGGCGGTAATGACAGCTATATGTCCCGCCCATGCGCTACCCTAAAAGGGGTTTATTGCGGCGCTACAAGCCAAGCTATATGGTCACACGGCGCTATTTCTAGATATGGTTTTGGGTAATGGGTTTGTCCAAGCTCTAACTATCTCGCTCTTTATTCTCGCGGTAATCGATTGGGTTTCGGTTTGTAAAAGTGTGTGCCCCATTCGCTTCCTCCACCAAAAAAAATATGTGTTTTCTGGTATGCTTGGTTCACACGCATGGAGATTGAGTCTGAATTGCAATCATTAAGTGGGCGGTATTCTAGAAGTCCGTACCCGCTTAGTCTCCAGCCGTGTCAGTCAGTTGTCATTCCTTTGATGGAACTTATGCCCTGCCCTTGTGGTGGGGCTTTTTTTTGTCTATACTGCCCAACATGGATAGGGGGATGCAAATGATTAGCATGGAAGTAAGTAAAGATGTGCCTGTGCCACCTGATAAGCGGCGGTATCCGTACAAGGTGATGGAGGTAGGGGACAGTTTCTTTGTTGACGGTGGGAAGTTGCAAGTGGTTTGTAACAACAACTACCGGACTGGGAAGAAGCTGGAACGTAAATTTATCGCTAGATGCGAGAAGGAAGGAGTAAGGGTATGGAGAACGGCTTAGTAAACGGTCATAACGCCATGATGCCTATGGCTGCTGAAGATATGAAGAAGGCTTACATGACCCGTGTATCTCGGATGAACGCTGTGGAGTTGTTCCAAGAGCTGATGCGTGTGCATACTGAATCTGCTCGTCTTATGCAAATGGCACAAGAGGAGTTAGAGAGGGTGCGTAGCCAGCTTGAGCAATACGAACCTATCCACTAGGGAGCAGTTAAGGGCGAGTAGGGTTTGGCTTCAGGGAGAAGTCAGAGCTGCGCTTCTTTGTAAAACCAAAAAACAGAAGATTGCTTTGGTTGACAGATGGAAATTGCAGTATTCGCCCATAACTGTTCAGGAGCTACTGAATGTGGCTAGAAACAAAAAGACTGCCGGGGACATCATTCATTGGAACTTAGATGAAATTTAATTTACAGCAGTTCTATAAGTTCTGTGACAACCTTAAAATTGAAACTAAGGAGCAAGGTCTTAGGAACATGGACCAACTCCTTGGTTCACAGACCTATGTCATGGAAGAGATTAACTCTGGCTTGGCTAACGGTATTCACTTCTTTGTTATTTTGAAAGGTCGGCAACTAGGTATTACCACCATATCCCTTGCGTTAGACCTTTATTGGCATTTCACTAACGCAGGGCTTGGGGGAACACTTGTTACAGATACCGAAGAAAACCGAGATATGTTCAGAGGAACACTCGGTGCATACATGGATGGACTCCCAAAAGAGTACAAAATCCCCATGCTTGCCCACAACAGAAACTCTTTGTCTCTCAAAAACAGAAGTCGTATCTTCTACCAAGTTGCGGGACTTAGAGCCAAGGGTTCTCTCGGACGCGGAAAAGGCATCACATTTCTTCACGGCACAGAAACATCTTCTTGGGGTGATGAGGAAGGTCTGGCTTCCCTCTTAGCCTCTCTTGCTGAGACTAACCCTGAGAGACTCTACATATTTGAATCTACAGCCCGTGGCTTCAATATGTTCCATGAGATGTACGTTACTGCTAAACGAGCGCGTACTCAGAAGGCTATCTTTTGTGGCTGGTGGCGCAATGAGTTCTACTCTGCTGACCCAGACTCAGACATCTACAAAGTCTATTGGGACGGCAAACTTACCACCGAAGAGAAAGAGTGGACTAAGGACATTAAGAAGCTGTACAACTTTGAGGTCAACTCAAGACAGATGGCTTGGTGGCGCTGGAAGATGCTCGAAGGTATCAAAGATGAGAGCTTGATGTACCAAGAGTTTCCACCAACTGAGGACTATGCCTTTGTGATGACCGGCACTAGCTTCTTCTCAATAGCCCGTTGTACTGATGCAGCCAAAATTTCTAAGAAGCTATCCTTTGACAACTACCGCTATGTCTTTGGCGCTAACTTTCAAGACACCCAAGTAGTCAAGTCTACTGAGCGCTTGGCTACCTTGAAGATATGGGAAGAGCCTGTAGACACCGCCTATTACGTCATTGGTGCTGACCCTGCTTATGGGTCAAGCGACTGGGCTGACCGCTTCTGTATTCAGGTCTACCGTTGCTACTCGGACGGTATGGAGCAAGTCGCTGCCTTTGCCACCTCTGAACTTAACACCTACCAGTTTGCTTGGGTGATTGCCCACCTTGCTGGCGCATACAAGAACTCAACCCTTAACTTGGAAGTCAATGGACCGGGACAAGCGGTTATTAACGAACTCAAGAACTTAAAACGACAAGCGGCTGCTATGGCTGGAGAAATGGGCAGACACCTTATGGATGTCTACGGCTCAATGTCAAACTACATCTGGCGCAGAAATGACACGATGGGGGGAATCTCTAACTCTATTGGCTGGCTAACAACAACCCAGACTAAAGAACGCATGATGACCTACATGAAGGATTACTTTGAGCGCGGAATGATGGCGGTATACGACATGGAAACCCTAGAAGAGATGAAGACCATTACCCGTGAGGGCGGTGGCATATCCGCTTCAGGGCGAAACAAGGACGATAGAGTTATAGCCTCTGCTCTGGCGGCTGCTGCCTATGCTGAACAACTACAGCCTCGCTTGACCGCTATGAGAATTAGCCGTGTTGTCTCTCGCGCCATTGAAGACAAGACCCCTGAAGAGGTGGCTGTTGGTCGCAATGTATCTGACTACTTGAAAAGAATTGGTGTCTATGGACCATAACAATCTCACAATAGTTTCTGTTTACGGTCACAACGATGGGGCAAACGCTATCCCCTCTATACAGAAGTCTGTACGAGAGCTGCCCGGCTCATACGGGATGCTCTTGTCTATTCAGAAGCCTGAGAATTTACCTGATGACATTATTTGGCACAGAATAGGTTTTCTCGACTACATGATGTACTCAGTCTTTATCATGCACAGCCTGTATGCGTTCATTGATACAGACTACTGCCTGATTGTCCAAGACGATAGTTGGGTGCTAAACGGGGCTAACTTCAAGCCTGA
>Ga0049082_10000055_pt1 | contig 24869 bp, 29 predicted proteins | sample GreLakmeHU45MSRF_FD_66718 | JGI IMG/M metagenome (GOLD analysis project Ga0049082, IMG submission 66718) | Freshwater lentic microbial communities from great Laurentian Lakes, MI, USA - Great Lakes metaG HU45MSRF | ecosystem: Environmental > Aquatic > Freshwater > Lake | place: Great Lakes... | reverse complement strand
AATTTAGTTACGGCTGATTTTTATTCTTCAATTATAGAAAAATATGGTTTTAAAGGGGCTATATTTATAGTATTTGTTTTTTTGATAATTTCAATACTTAAAAGTAATTGGATTAGTTCTCTATTTTCTAAATTAACTGATAAATTTGTAGAAAAATTTATGAGAAATAAAGTAAAGGACCATCACATTAAATCAATCACTGATTCTGACATTACCAATCATGATATATTTAATTATATAGATTTTTGGACTTATTCAAAAGTGCCTACTATTCAATTCTCAACAGAATATAGAACTGTTATATTTAGAAAGTATTTAACAATATATCTTAAATCTTACAAAGGAAAAATATCTGAATTTGTTATTAATAAGAATTATCAAGAAATGGATGATGCTAAAGTTTGGAAAGCTTTACTTGATTTAATTAATCAAATCATTTATGAATATGAGAAAGAAATGTTAAATGTTGGTATTCCTAAGATTGTTGTTGATAAAATGAAAGCCAAGAACAATGATACAATTAGTTTAACAATTGATTTGATTGAAGGTATTTGTAATTCTCAATTTTATGATTCAGAAAAGAACTTCTTAAAAGTTTATTCTATTCTTAACATTTTATTATCAGTTTTGGAAAATACAATTTCTAATTCAGAAAATGTTTGTAATTCTATTAATGGTCAGTTAAAGGGATTGAAATATGATGGTAAAATTGAACCGTAATGAAACACTTAAAAAGAATATTTGAAGAAAAATCAATGATTGATACTAACAATCTTGGTGATATATTACAGGAGATTACCGACTTAGGGTATTTATCTCTTGTTGAAAGTAGTTGGTGGAGTAGTAATGATAAAGGAAATGATATCAAAATTTGTATCTATGGTATAAAGGAATATGATAAAAAATTTAATTGTGAAGTAAATTACATATATCCAGATGATATTATGGAAGTAATGGAAAGATTAATTGATTACTTAGGATCTGAAGGATACTCATTGGGTGTAAATGATAAGAAAGAAATAGAATCTATTAAAGAAAGACCTACTACAAAAACTAAAGATGAATTAAAAATAAGTATTAGTAAATATAATGCTCTAACTATGAGATGGGATGATAAAATATCTGGATATAAAGTTTGTTACTCAATAAGTTTACAATTTAGAAATTAATCCATTAAGTCATAAACATCATCTGCTGAAAATTCCGGATCGGTAATCTTTAAGTCATAATCATTATAAGATTGAAAGTCAACATCATCAGCATCTAATCTCCTAGTTATAGAATCATTTTTATCTTGTCTCTTAAATAATCTAGACTCTCTGACACTTCTATCGATATCTAAATAAACAACAAAACAACTTTTTCTTAATTCAGGATTTATATTATAAAATTCACCAGGTGTCATTATGAATACTTGAGCTCTTTGAAACTCTTCATTAGTTACTCCATAGTACCAAGTTTCAGAGTCTTTGCCTTCAGGTGTAACAGAAAATGTCTGATAAGTTAAAAATTTATTTTCATTAATTGATTCTGTGAATTGAGTATCACTGACAAAGTTATAAGTTATGCTTTGTTTTTCATGTTTCCTCTGAGGTCTTGTTGTCCATTTTAGACATCCTTTTAATCCTCTTTCTACAAGTTTTCTCATTAAGTAGTCTTTACCACTTCCCGAACAACCAATTATAATTACCTTTTCGCTTTTCATATAATGTATATTAAATAATTTTTTAATTGTTTATTTAATTATAAAAAGATACCTGAATAAAATACAGAATAATTTTGATTAAAATGGTTTTAATGAACTATTTTGTGTTACCGTATTATTATTAGTTACGGTACTGTATATGTTGTAGCATAACCATTTGTATTTAGCCAGTTAGCCGCCACAGATGTTCTTACAAAATTTTGCCCTGGTGCTAATGAGTTAGCCAAAGCTAAAAATGCAACATCTGTTTTATCCGAGGTTTTCCTGAACCCAACGCCATATGTAACACGGTTCGTCAAAATGAGTAGTACATCTCTCTCTACTCTTGTATAACGGTATGCTGGAATTGACGTTCTTTGTACGCTTGTATTTTGTGACGTTGATGCGTATGCAATAACATATCCTGAATTTTCATCAGGACCAATGAACCATTCAACTAGTTGAATGACGCTTGGGTCGTAATCATGAGAGAAAGTTGCGGTTGCTGCCTCTACTGAGAGGATAGTGCCTGGTAACATTGCTACATTTCCTGACTGACTAGCACCTGCAATTGCAGGCCTGTTTTGCTCCTCCTGAGGATAATAAGCAAATAATCTTGATACCGGATTTGCCATTTTATTTTATTAAGATTGTGTATTACTTGTATTTTTTATTGGTTTATAGTTAGGAATAGCACCTTTATAATTAGTATTACCCTTTTGAACTTCTTCATTTTCAGTTGCGGCCGCTGCTCCATACTCAGGATCATTCTTTTCATTCTGTTTACAAGTCATACAAATAACATCTTCATTAAACATAGACATTGTAGTAACACCATCAGTTGATTCACCACATCTATCACAGATAGATTTATTCATTCCAAAAGATTCTTTTTTAATTTTATTTACATCATCCTTTTTGAAATCATCAAAGCTCATTACTTTTTTTTCACCACTTTTAGATTGTCCAGCTGTAAAGTCTTGTCTTTTAGCGAAAACACTTCTAAGTGCCTTCAAATCTAATTTCTTTTCTCTTGACTTTTTACCAGTTCTGGCTCCGTGATTAGAACCCATTGATGGTGTTGGTATTTTTTGAAATACTCTATTTGAGCCACTTGGATTATAAGGAACAGAAACATCACCAGAACCAGTTGTGCCACCGTGAGATGCCCAACTTGTACCAATCGTAGCTCCTGCTAAGCCAGAAGGCTGACCATTAACAACAGCACCCATACCACCAATCGAACCAGCAGGTCCTCCTGTGGCTGAAGTATTTTCTTCAAGAATTCTCTCTCTATTTAATATTTTTTCACATAATTTTAGATATCCTTTTTCTGAAGAAAGATTTTCTTGTTCCATATTCTCTTTTAAGATATATAACTGATATAATGACATTTTCATATTGTATATATTAATTTAATTATTTCTATTTAAATCAAATGTTATTTCATATTTGTTATCTTCAATCCATTTTTTGACCAAACTGATATTATCATTTATTTTAAAAGGTGGATTCAAATCTTCTAAGCTAATATCTGAATATATTTTAATATCGGTAATAATATTTCTAACTTGAGTGTAGTAAATATGTAGTTCAAACTTTTTTGATTTGCCAAATATCCAATTTTTATGATAACCTTCTATTGCTAAATGATTCATGAATCTTCTCATTTTTGAACCTGACATAAAATCATTAAAATTTTTTATTTTATCACTCATAAATATTCGAACAAATAGTCGTTTGTATTATATATAATTTATCAAATTCACAAAAATAAAAAATGAGTAAGTTAAAGCAACTTGAGATAAAAAAATTAATTAAGGAATTAGACTTCATCAAATCTGATTTTATATATAAAAGTGAGATAGTACATGAAGCTGATAATGATTTTATAAAAAGTGTTAATGGATTATTAGAAAATCATCCCTTATTAAAAGATATATTTGATAAAAAAATTAATAATAAAATAGATAATATCTTTAAAAGGCGATCTGAGGAATTAAAAGAGAAGATAGAATCCATTACTGAGTCACATCAAGAAGAATCTTTAGTTGAAGAAGAAGTTATAGAGAAGTTTATTGATAAAAGAGTTAGAAAACTTTATAGAGAAATAGCAAAAATAACTCATCCTGATAAAATTAATAATAAAAAATTAAATGATCTTTACATAAAGGCTACACAATTTTACAATAGTAATGATATAACCGGAACCTATTCAATTTGTGATGAGTTAGATATAGATTATGAATCTGATGAATCCGATAATCAACTAATATCTAGTAAAATAGATGGACTTAAAAATAGAATATTATTTATAGAATCAACATTAACTTGGGTTTGGTATCATTCAACCAATGACAAAGAAAAAGAGCAGATTTTATTAAGATATATTAAGAACCAATTAGATAATTGAAACTGTGACTTTTTTATCATTTAATAAAGATTGTAATTCATCTTTTGTAAAGAATCTTTTGTAAACATCATTTTCTCTGTCAAGATTTTGCAGTTCCCAAGTATTACCATCTGATGTAATATAAATATAATTCTCGTCTCCATCGGTTACTTCAATTGTCTTAGAAGAAAGTTTATCATAAAAATTCTTAACATTACCATTTATTTTGAATAGTTTAACATCTTCCCATTCCTTATTAGTTTCATTCCAAACTTGAAAAGTAATATAAATAGGATTTTCTAATTCATTAGAGCTGATATCATAAATAAACATCCATTTACAAGGTTTGTTTACAAATGTTTGATACTCTTCAGTATTTTGAACTGATGATTTTTTTAATCCTAAAGAAGAAAGTGAGTTAATAAATTCAATATTACTTGATAAGAAGTCCAGTGTTAATCTTTTTTGATAAAAATCTTTAGGTAATTTCAAAGTATCAAAAATATCTTTCTCTTCCGCTGAAATAGCTGAAAGAAGAACATCATGCCATATATTCATTGATTCCAATATATCAACTGACATAACCATAAGATCGATAACCAATGATTCTTTAAATTTTTTATATGTTTTTATTTTCTTCATTAAAAAAGAATTATAATTTTAATATATATATTAAAATACAACAACACAAATCCAATGAAATGGTTGAAAGGTTATAAATTATTCAAAGAAGCTAAACAAGAAAAGATATCTTATAAAAATGTAATTAATGAGATATGCACCGCTATGGTTTTATTAAACAACGAGTTTTTGGATAATTTATTAGATAGAGGATTAAAAGCAAGATATTCTGAAAACTCAGAAATATTTATTACTGATTTGAAAAACTTAGTTTTGGCTAAAAATAGATTAAACTTAGGTAGATTTGAAGGTGATATTTGTGTTGTTGATGATGAGTTATCAAAAGTTAATACGGTTTTTGATGCTATTGATTTTGACATTGAAAAAGATTGGGATAAATTAGTTTCTGCTAGAACAACTGCTAGAAATATTATTGATAAATTATTATTAGATTCTAAACTAAAACCAGAGATGATTAAAAATATTTATTGGATAGGACCTAATAAGGATTCTGATCATCAAGAAGATATTGTTATTGAGGATAAAAATAATCAACAATATAGTTTTTACTTAAATAAAAATCTTGCTGTTCAAAAGACCGCTTCTTTTAATTTGTTCGCAGATGATTTAATCGGTGCTGATATCGATAGACTATATAAAGAAGATTACTTACCTAATTGGAATAAACTAACTCAAGAGTGGATTAGATTAATATATGAAAATGCCAACAAAAATATTCAACAATTAATTGAAAAATTTATTGATTCAAAAAGAATCGATACTATTGATTATTTTGAATACTTTGATATAAGACATAAAGATCCTAAGTTCAAACACTTAGGTGAGTTTATACAAGAATTTGATAAAAATATTCTTATTTTTTCTGATTTAATGAATGAGATTTGGAAGAATAAAGATAATTGTTTTATGGATGTCGAAAGAGTGACAAAAGAGTGGATGGAAACTAAAATAGTTATTCTTAATTCAAAAATTCTTGAAAATATCTTAACATTTTCTCTTAAATCAAATCATAAAGAAGATATTCAAAAAGTTGAAGATGATTGGAAACTTGCTGGTGGTGTAGTTAAGATGAAATTATTTAAAACTTTAGTTGAGAAGATGGGTTGTTTAGAAAGACCTATCTATTTCTTAGGTAAAAATGGTGATATATTCAATTTAGTTCCATCAAGAGAATTTTTCAGAGAACATTATGATGACTTAAAAATTAAATTTGACTACCATGTTAATTTTGAAGTTAGTAAAGAAGAAGAGAATAATGATTTTGTTATTAAAATAAAATTAGATTTAGATGATGATACATTAATTGATATGTCTATTATTGTTAAGTTTGCTGCTGGTGAAATGTCTGGTAAATTATCAGCTAAATATAAATTTGATATTCCTGATAATTTTAATTATTTAATTTCTAAAAAAATCTCTAATTAGTCAAAAATAAATTTTAGGAGATAGTGATATAAAAATATATATCTAAAATCCTAAAAATAAAATAAAATGGCTTTACCTATATTATTTCCAATTTATCCTGATCCAATTCCAATGTTGTATCAGGTTTCTTTATCTTTACCAGCTATTGTACCAAGTGAGATATCTTTATCTATTGGCTCAACAGCATCACCTTTTATTCCATTTTTAGTTCCGAATGTAGAATTCATAGATAATTTTATTAAAGGTGATATTGGTATAACTGATAAGGCCATGCAAGCATCAACATTTAAAAATATCAATAATCCTATTGCTCAAAATGATGAAAAAGTTTTGAAGAGTTTTGCTAAAGTTAGTAATTTTGATTTACCGGATTTAAATAAGTATAAAAAAGATGGTAAGATTAAAATTCCAAAAGAAGAAATTAGTTTACCAAAAGCCGATGCTTCAGGTCTCAAAGGATTTGAGAAAACAGTATTAACATCAATATATGAATCACAAAAACCTTATTTTATAATTGCTAAATTAGTAATTATGAATATTGTCAAAATAGAAGATATTGTTGCTCGAGTTATGCCCCTATTAGGTGTTCCACTTTCAACTAAGTCTCGAAAACCTGTCGGAAATATTGGTGAATCAAATGGTAAAGATATTGGAAGGCCAAAAGCGATTGGATATCAAAATGGAAAAGAAATAAAAGTGGCACTTGCTAAACTAGAAAAGTTTTCTAAAATAGGTTCAAAGATTAAAATTGATAAAGATGGAAATGCCGAAATAACAAAAGATCCAATATCAGCAACTGCTAGTGTTTCGGGTCCTGGTCCATCTGAGGATGCTAATGGTAATAAAACATGGGAAGTAATATCAACTGTTTACTCAACTGGTGTTTTCAAACCAGATCTCGAATACAAGTATATTTATATTGACCTACCTCCTGAAAAAGAAGATCCTGAAGAAATAATTGATTTAAATTTAGAAGATGATGATCCATCTAACAAATACAAACCTGAGAAAATTATATTAGGTATATTTAGAGCTGACGGTACACCTCTTAATCCAAATGAAAAATTGAAAACTGTTGGTTTAGATTCAAACTACAATATAAATTATGTTGATACAAATTTCAAAAGAGCTGATTGGATAACAAGATCGCCTAAATGGCAAATGTATAATCTTTATCCAAATAATCAAATAACCTTAGCAGAACCGGTCAAAAGTATTTGGCCGTTTTTAGGCTCACCAATATTTACATGGGAAAGACTTTTAGGAATTGAAAAAGAAAATAGTAAAGATAAACCACCAGGTGACGGATGGAAGATAAAAAAGTATAAAAAAGGTGATAAGAATTTAATAAACAACGAAGAAGCTATTGAAGATTCTCCAGTTATTGTTGGTTTTGATTCAACCGAAACATCTGCTCATCGATCATTTTTCACAGATATTATTAAATATAAAATGTACCAAAAACCTGAGGTCGCCGACTTTGCTGAGCCTCCTAAAATACACACGGAAAATTCTGAAAAAGATAAAGTAGCTTCTGTAATACTTGATAATTTTAATGTTCCGGCTCATGTTGAAAATGTTTATTTATATGGACAAGCTAAAGCTAGTATTTATAAAGATGTTAATGGTAAAAAAGCTTTTCCTGATTTAATGAGAGTTTCATTTAAACCATTTAGATTTTATTCAGCTGACTCTAAGAATGATTCTAAAATAACCGCTTATAATCAAACACAAAATATACCACCTGGTTATATTTGGATTGATCCAGAAGCAGACTATGATACAAAAATAATTAGAATTGACCCAACAACTAATATTGAATTTGAAGAAGGCAAAGATGAACCTGAGATTAAATCAAATATTAAATCATTTATAAAAAACAAAGCTAGATTTAGTATATCAACTGGTGAAAAATTAAATATTGAAATAAAGAAAAATAATTTACCAATAGAATTATCACTTCCAAATAAATCATTTTTTGATATAGATGAATATGTTTTAGAGAATTGGAATTATAATTCAAAAGTTAATTTACCTCCTGAGAATAGATTAGAAAATAATAACCAATATAGTATATCTATTTGGTCAAAAATACCAGTTAGAAAATATAAAAACTTAAATGGCAGAGAAATATTAAATAGAGAATTAATAGGTGGTAATAAAATAGCAGATTTTATTAATGGTACTAATAATTTATTATTAGTGCATGAGCTAATAAATACTAATGGAATATACTACTATAGAAAATATAAATGGGTTATAAATACCAGTCAAATACTAATTTTAGGTCTATTAGCTGTAACAGCACCTGCGGTACTAGAAATCATGGTTGATACATACATTATTAATCCAAATGCTCATTACAAATTTGAAATTAATGTTGGTGATTTTATTGAAAACATAAATGAATTGTTAGATAAGGCTTTTGATATTTTTAATAAAGAGATAAATATTAAATTCAAATTTATAGGAATCGATTATGATTGGTCTTTTTCAATCATAGGAATACTGGATAAGATATTTGATCTTATTCCTGGTGATAATGATGCTTCCGCCACGCTTAGAGCTCCAATTATAAATATACTCAGAGAGGTAAAATTTTCTTATGATATTAAATTAAGTGACTTTTTCCCCCGTAAGGTTTATATACCGATTGACGATGGTGTTCAATTTTTGAACGATGATTTTGGTGGCACTGGTATCGGTAAAACAAAAACCAGAATTTATTTAGAGAGTGGTGAAGTAAAAAAATGGTATTACATTCATGATAGAAACTTTACCGCAGGTACTAACGATGATAGTCTTCCTAATTTTGGAAAAGATAAAAAAATTATTATTAATTATAACTCAGATCCAAAAACAAATAGTGGTGCTAATGAAGGAGATCTTGATATAAAATCATCCTCAGAGAATATTCCTTTATATAAAATAAGAGCTGAAAATACTGACTTTCCTTATGGTAAAGTTATTGACCCATCTAAAATTACAAATGACTTTTTAACTACAGAAGAGTTATTTTCTACTGGTAGATACGGACCAGGTGGTGTGGAAAATCCACAAGAAATTGGTGTGATTAAAAGATATATGTTGACTGACTTAGACACCGAGTCTTATTATATAATAGAAGGTACCCTTGTTGATAAAAAAGCAAAAGAGGGTGAAGTTGAAGTTGAAACTGCTGGTTCTGATAGTGGATATTATAGGCTACCTCATGCTATTGGCGCATCTAAAGTATTTCTATCACTTATGGTTGATGTTGCGACACAACTTCTTCCGGATATGATAAAAACCATTTCTTTGTTTAGTAATCCAGCAAAGTTTGTTACCGAGATATTAAAAGAAAAAATGGGAGATGGATTTTCAATGTTTTCAAAAGAGTCTTTTGCTGCATTCGAATCTGCTAAGAAAGAAAAAGATAAAGTAGGAACTTCGAAAAAAAAATATAAAAGAAGTGTTGATACAAATACACAAAACATTCCTTCATTGAAAATTGATGAGTTAGGAAAAATAGGAAAATCTGCAACTGGTGATAAAAAATTATCAGAAAAGTCTAAAGATGTAAAAGAAATATTCAAAAATTCACCTATTTCAAATCATGTCTATGTTGATAAAAAAGGCGATTCTAAATTTCTTTTAGATGGTGTGGCTTTACTACCATTTTCTATTTTTGGCAAAGATGCGTCATTTGGTATGGATATGAACTTTGACAAAATACCTGGTGGATCACCAATGAATTTAATATTTAAAGAAAGTTTAGATAAATCAAAATTAAAAAATATACAAGACTTCTTAAAACCAAAAACAAAAGATTATAAAGGAACAGGATCTGATGGATTGGCATCAGTTTTGACTTCATCAGAATTAAATTCATCAAAGACTGAATCAATTAAAGATAAAGTAAAGAGTAATCCTAACGATATCATACCTAATACGGAAGAAGATTTAGTTAAGAAAAAAACATCTGTGGAATCTCCTTCTACTTCTTCGGCTGATGACATAAATAATTTAATAAGCGAATCTAATAATATATCACAGGAACCAAATGAATCGGTTGATTTAGAAAAAAGTCAAAAAAAATTAGAAGAATTAGAGAATGCTTTGAAGAAAGATCCTACTAACAAATCCTTAAAAGATGCTAGAGATAAATTGAAAAATAAATCTAAAGAATTAGATGAAACTGAAAAATTGAACTCACAACCACTTCTAAAAATGTTATTGGGATTTGTAACGCTTCCTATAAAAATAATAGGTGGTATAATTAAATGGTTATTGGATTTTTTCAAAGGATTAAAAAATCCTCTTACACTTCCGTCAAAAATTGTTGAATTACTATCATTTAGTTGGTTAATGAAGTTTTTTACCCCTCTTGGTTTATTAGAATTGGCTGGTATTAAATTTGATCCGAGAAAATTGGTAGAGTGGTGTGCTGCGGTTCATGTTCCAAATCCTACACCACCAAATACTGCTCCTAAAATACCAGATGGATATAATTTACCAACAAATCTTCCTTATAAAGATGCTTCGCCGATAGGTAAGTTTTTGATACCCGATGATCATGAAATAATAGATTTAAATGAAATTATTAGTATGCCACACATGGTAAAATTACCAATCTACACAGCTAGGCAATATAGAGAAAATTGTGTTAGACCTGTTAATTTAATCTTACCAACTCTTTGTTTATTTGAAAAAATGATAAATGGTATTATTGACTTTATTTGGTCACTTTTAGGTATTGAGGCTTTAATACCAGCACCTCACATTAAATTGTGTAGTGATTCGCCTAATCCAGACTTAAATGATTTAGTAAAAATAAAAGACGATTTGGAAAAAAAGAATAATGAACTAACAAAAGACAAAAATAATGAAGCCGGTGGTGGAGGCGGCGGAAGCAGTAATAACGATGTACCAATTGGATTTTTATATGACATTACACTTGAAAATGGTGATATAGTTAAAGGTTTAAATTATGAAGAGCTTCAAAAATATATTAAAGATAACGAAGATATTGGTTATGATTTCAAATTCTAATAAACATTTTACTCAACTTTAGATATAACTAAAAACATAAAATAATTAATATGGGAAAAGCAGCAAAAGAACATCGTAAAAAAGTTCAAGCAAGAAACAACAAATTAAAACAAGACAAAGACAAAAATCAAAAGTTTCAAAGAGAGTTTATCATGAATATGATTAAGCAAGAACAAGAAAAAGGAATGTTTGATAATAATCCAACAATCAGCACAAGTATTGAAGGACCATCTATCGATACTACTATCGAAGGCCCGTCAATCTAATTTAAAATTAAACAAGGCTTTTTTTGATAGAGTTGGATAATTTAGCTCTCTCAAATAAAGCCTTGTTTACTTTAGCGACAAGATATTTTCTTGCTAGTTCTGTCTTACTACAAAATGGACTTTCTATTTTACACTTAATTAAGTACCAATTTGCTAAAAGAATACAATCTACGTCTTTTTTCATTTAATTTAAACTTTTAATAGTATTATATATAAAAAAATAAAACCAATTTTCTTATTTTGAAAAATAAATCTAAATATATCGCTCCAACTCTAAATCTTAATGTAAATAAAGATGATGCTGAGTTAAATGACTTTTTATATTGCTGGGAACAATTTGAATCCCGCCCTAATAAATTAGTTATACACAATACATATTCAACTAATTTGTTTAATGAAGTACTAAACACACATATAACTGGAAAAAACTTTTTTACTGAAGTTTTACCAGATGATGAAAGTTTTATTATTAATGATAAAATGTTTGTTGAATTAGGCCAAGATATTTATTGTTCTTATATCGTAATTGATAGAAATAGCGACAAATCTGTAGTTAATGAACTAACCTTCTTTTATAAATTAGAAAAAGATTTTGAAAGTATACAAAAAATAGTTGAAAATTTAAATGATTGTACTATTAATTTTGAAGAGAATGAATTTAATAAATTAAACACAATATCCCTGAGCTCAAAAAATGAAATTGAAATAGAGCCTATTGGTGTGTCTGATTTTGATATTGATAATTTTTTACTTTACTATACTAAACAAACAGGCAAAGATATTAACAAACTTATAAAAGAAATTAAAAAGTCTAATAAGGGTTTAAGTATTTTACATGGTCAAAGAGGCACTGGTAAAACATCGGTTCTTAACTATTTATCTTCTAAGATAGATAGAATATTTATTTTTATTCCGAATAATATGATAGAACATACTATAAACAACTCAGAATTTAGAAAATTCTTAAAAAGATATAGTAAGCCGGTAATTATTATTGATGATTGTGAGATGTTATTTCATGAATACTTTACTAAATCTAATATGTTTGTTAATAATTTACTACAAATGGTTGATGGTTTATTATCCGATTCAATAGAAGTAAATATAATTGCTATATTTAATACTGAAGGTGAAGATGAAATAGACCATTTACTATTAGAATCTAATAATCTAATAAGAGTGATTAATTTTGAATATTTATCACCAATTGAGTCAGTCGAATTATCAGAATATATAGGTAGCAATAAACAATATAAAAACAAAACATCTGTTTTGGATATAATAAGAAAAAAGAAAACTAAAGAACGTAAAGAGTTTGGTTTTTAAAAAAAATATATACACTATGATTTCAGAACTAAAAGACGATGAAATACTTGAATTTTTAATGACCTCGGATTTTGAAAATGATTATTCTCCAGCTGAATTAAAGTATTTATTAATTAAATGGAGATATTTTTATAGAATAAAACAAGGAAAATTGGAAAGAAAGACTATTGATTCTGAAGGACAAATTGAGAACTTGGAAAATAAAATTAAAAATCAAGAGAGAGAAAAATTAAATCTACAAATTGAATTAACCAACCAACAAAAAATTGTTGATAGTATGAAAAACAGAAGTCTTACATTCAAAGAAAGATGGTCTGGAAAAATTATTCTTAAAGAAAATGAAAATTAATGAATTTAAAAAATTAGAGAAAAAAATAAATAATCAGAACTTTAACCAAGGATATAAAAATATCAATTTGGTTATGTTATTATTGTCCATTTTTGGACATTTTGCTTCTATTTTTTTAGCTTATTTTGCCTTATCTAAAGTTTTAGGTGGTGTTATTGAAAATAATCCAGTTGTTGTATTGATGGCTTCTCTTATTATGCTGACTGGTCTAGAATTACTAAAAAGAGACATCTTTGATAAATTTAGTATACAATATTTAAAAGTAAAAGCATTTACAAAGGATGTTTTACCTTTATTTATATTAAGTTTATTAATTATTTGCACATCATTCTATGCTTCAATTCAGGGTGCTAAAGAATTCTCTTCTAAAGAGGCAGTAATTGAAAAAAAACAAGAAGAAACTGTTAATCAATTCTCTGATAGTTTAAACAAAGTTTATAATATTAAAATTGATGGTATTGAAAGTGAGATTAAAGTAAATAAAGATAAAATTGATTCCAAAGATAAAGAACAAACTGAACTTGAAGCAATTCAACCACCAACACGCTCACAAAAAAGTAGAATCAAAGACTTAAAAGATGAAAAAACAACTTTAAGAACAGATATTACTAAATTAGAAACTGACGAAGCAACTGTTAAAACTGAACTTGCTACTAAGATTAAAGAACACGAAACAACTGTAGGTGATGATGCTAAAAATAAAAAAGAAGATAATAATTCAAATTCGTTGGCTTTTGTTTTAATTTCTACATTAATTGAGTTAGTTATTTTAGTAGGTGTTTATTTTAATGAATATTATAAATTTCGTTCTTATAAAGAATTTAGAAATAGACTTGAAAAAGATCCCAACTATCAAAAATGGATGATTTACGATCAAATGTTGTCTATTATCTACACAGAAGATACTAAAATGAATCAAAAATTACCTTCTAATAAAAACATTGCTGATATGTGTAAGGTAAATGATATTATCGTTATGCCTAAAGATGTAACAGACTTTTTGAAGGTTATGAATAATCTTAATATTATAAAAACATCAGGTTCAACTAGATATGTTAATAAACAAAGAGATTTAGCATTTGAGATATTAAGAAAACAATTCAATATTCAATAATAAAAAAACAAATTATGATTAGTTCGATTAAACCGGGTGTAGTTTGGGGAGATGATGTAAAATTAATTTTTGACTATGCAAAAACTAATCGATTTGCTCTTCCTGCAGTAAATGTTTCAAATACCAGCACCGTGAATGCAGTACTCGAAACTTCCGCAAAATTAAAATCGCCTGTAATTATACAATTTTCAAACGGCGGATCACTCTTTTATGCTGGAAAAGGTTTATCAAACGAAAATCAAAAAGCAGCTATTTTAGGTGGTATTTCTGGTGCAAAACATGTTCACTTGATGGCAGAGGCCTATGGATCAACGGTCATCCTTCACACAGATCATTGTTCAAAAAAAATATTACCATGGATTGACGGATTACTTGATGCGGGTGAGGAACATTTTAAATCGACAGGCAAACCATTGTTTAGTTCTCATATGATTGATCTTTCAGAAGAATCAATATTTGAAAATATAGATATCTGTAAAAAATATCTTTATCGGATGAGTAAAATCGGAATGACTTTAGAAATTGAATTAGGAATAACCGGTGGTGAGGAAGATGGTGTGGATAATACTGACGTGGATAACTCTAAATTATATACACAGCCTGAAGAAGTTGCTTATGCTTATGAAGAACTTATAAAAATATCTCCAAACTTTACAATTGCTGCGGCTTTTGGAAATGTTCATGGTGTTTACAAACCAGGAAACGTAAAATTAACACCTATTATTTTGAAGAATTCTCAAGAATATATACAACAAAAATTTAATACTCAAAAAAATCCTATCAATTTTGTATTTCATGGCGGATCTGGATCTACTAAAGAAGACATTTGGGAAGCAATTGGTTATGGTGTTATCAAAATGAATATTGACACTGATTTACAATTTGCATTCACTGAAGGAATAAGAGATTATGTTACAAAATATATGGCTTATTTACAAAACCAAATTGGAAATCCAGATGGTGAAGATATACCAAATAAAAAATACTACGATCCACGAAAATGTATTAGATCCGGTCAAGAAACCTTTATGAGTCGACTAGAACAATCATTTAGTGCCTTAAATAATATAAATACATTACACTATACTGAAGCTTAAAAATAAAGAAAGTATTAATTTTAATATATAAACCATAAAAAATAAATAAAATTATGGAATACCAAGACAAATATGACAAATTAGTTAAACTACTTACAGAAGATTTTGATATTGATGGTAAGAAATTTAATTTGAAGGAAGACTTTGAAAAGTTTTTTGTAAGATCTAATAAAACAGCAGGAACTCGTATCAGAAGAGCCATGCAAGAGTTAAAAAAGATATCTCAAGAAGTTAGAAATGATGTTCAAGAGTATAAATCTAAAATATAAAAAAATGACAATACTCCCTGGTTCGATTCCTGATCATAAAAAAAGGAGAAGTTTTCACTTCTCCTTTTTTTTGATTCATAAGAAAAGTAGATTGATATTTTAATATATAATACAAATTGAATTAATATATGAAAAAATTTAGCAACATATCAAATGTAAAGGTTTCAGAAGAACCTAAATTAGAAGTTAAACAATTAAATGAGGAAGAAATGTTTAAAGCTAAAGTTATGAATTTAATGGAACAACTTCTCTCTATTAGAACTTATGGCCCAATTGATAGATATTTAAGAGCTGGTAATATTAAAGTTGTTGGTAAAGAGATGTTTTTAGAGGCATTAATGGATTTATTAAAAGACAAATCTTCAAAAGAAGAAAAAAGAGTTTTAGAGTCTCTAAAGAAATCAGTCTCTGATTGGAAAGCAATTGATTCTAAAATTGATGAAATAGACCAAAAAATTTCTGAGAATAAAGAAAAGGATAAGATAACTTCACATAGAAAAAAAATTCAATCTCTCTATAATAGGTATGGTGAAGATGAAGAAATGTTTATAAATATGGTTCAAGAGTCTTGTAATAAAATTAAAAATAGCAAAATTGCTTATTTGAGAGGATTAGCTGCTGAATATATGGCAAATGAAAGTAAATATTCAAAAGAAGTATTTGATAAAATATCTGAGTTATTTAAAGAAAAATCTAAACAATTAAGTATTAATTCATAAAATATTTATGATGAATAATCTTAAAATAGATTACATAAACGATATTTTATCCAACTCATTTATTTCACACAAAAAATTAATTGATGAGATATTATTTGTTAATAGCAATCCTGCTAAAGTAGAATCTATCAATATTAGTAAGGTTGATAATAACATTATTAGAAGTAAAACAACTAATGAATATATACTTAACTCAGTAACATCTGAAATAAAAAATATTGATACATCTACATTAATTTTTTGTGTTTCATCAATTCTTGATAATCAATTTATCAAATCATTAGAATTTTTTGGATCAGATGATTTAAAATTTTACAAAAAAGGTATTATGAGTTTAATAAGTAAACCTAATCCTGATATCATAATCGATGAGGTTGGTGAATACTATGATTGGATTATAACATCACCTAAAGTTTTAAAATACTTATCAAAACATAAAAATTTTGAATCATTTTCTGATGAAAAATCGACATCTATCAAATTAAAAGGTAGAGTTAATAATTTAAGTGTATTTGTGACAGATATTATTGACAAAAACATTATTTATAAAGGTAGTTCAATAGATTGTTCAGCTATTATGTTAAATGAATTAATTATAAATGAAGAATCAAATATATATACTATCAAAGTCGACTATTTATTTAATAATAGAGGCATTAGAAAATTAACTTTAGTATAGTGGATGAATTAACAGATAGTCAACTTGAAAAACTTTATGAAATGAGTGAAATACACTTCAAATGGTTTCAGATATACTCACCTGAAACTAAATATGAGGAAGTCTTAAAACTAAATCATAATAAGATGTTAAGTATAATGGAAGGGTGTTACGATTGCTCAGAAGACATGATAGATTTTATTTTCGATGTTATCATAAAAGATTATAAAGAAATGTTAGATGATTATAAACCAGGTTTAGATGATATTATCTAAGTTCTTTCTTCTACGATATTTTTGTTTAGATTTTTCCCTTTCTTCTTCAACATATCCTTCTAAAGCATACATATAGTTACCATAATAAAGAAGTGTAGCATCTTCTAAATTCTCTTTGATACAATCATCACAAATAGCAATAACAAATTGATCACCATCGTGTATTGAGCCGTAACCAGCATCAATGATATGAATGATTCCATTATCAATCATTTCATTATTGACATTAACTAAACTACCATCTTTTCTTTTAGAATCTTTCCAGATAATATCTTCTTCATTAGGTGATAATAATGAATTGGTAGGAACTCTTGGTGAGTTATCATTAGAATTATCTATCTTTGGAGTTGGAATTACATTATTTTTTTTACAACAAATACAATACATTATAATATTTTATTAATTTTAATCTCTCTCTTATAAGCAATCATCTTATTCAAAGTATCTTTGAGAGAGTGTAAAATAATTTGTTTTCTTTCTTCATTTTTATATTGAATCAATTCAATATATTCTTTCATCATTTCAATATTTAATTTCATTTCAGGATAGTAATTATTTAACTTTTGCCAGTAAATAATCTCATCGTCTTTTAAGATGATATATTCTTGTTTTTCATTGAAGGAACATTTCAATTCCTCAATAATATGATAATATTGTCTGTTATTACTTATTATGTTCATTTTTTTATATTTGATATAATTATCCAAATAAACTACTTAATAAATCATCACGATGAAAAGCCATATCCTCAAAATATGAATAAGGGAAATAGTTACTGCGATTTAATTCATCTGTTATATAAACCTGTAGATATCCGTTTGAGTTCAAACTACTACTTCTAACCTCATATGATTTGTTAGCAATCAAAGATGTTTTATTACCATATAAAACATCTTTCAAACATTTCAACATAGTTCCAGCAGGGACATTCATAGAGATCTTAATCTTATTAGAAATAGATGAAATGATATATTCTGAATTCAACTTACGAAAGTCTATTTTAGTTTCTTCCATAATCTCTACAAAACTACCTAATAGTTTTCTAGTAATATCAATCTCACGCTTAGGAACACTATCAAAGTTTAATTCTTCAACCGTATACCACCTAATAGTATTAAATAGTTGTGATTGATTAACAAATCTCTCATATAAATACTGCTTTGAATCCTCATAAACATCAAAATTGTTTTGAATAATATAATTCAAAAGAGGAATAATACAAGATTTCAAACCATCAATACTTTCACCACCTCTGCGACCGTAACTCATACGACCTCTTCTGGTTAAAGCAGGTTTAGAAATCCAACGACCATTTAATAAACGATCAAATTGAGGACCATCCATTAGAATATTATTGAATTGTCGTTGAGTTCTATTCATAAAAAACTTCCTCAATCTATCATTTTGAGTAGACTCAGCAATCGATGTCTTCAATTTTCGCCAAGTCATTCCTTCTATAACAGGATTAAATTTATTATTATATTTAATGAAATCCCAAAACTCAGCAAAGTATTGAAGTCCAATATTTCTCATAACACCGGAATTAACCTCACCTCTCTCATATTCGGAGATAATTGGAAACAATTCTTTAGCTTCTGCGTAAGTTGCTAAGTTTTTTTTAATTAGATCGTAATTTAACTTCATATTTTAAGAGTTTAGTTATACTTTCTTTTATATCAGACAATATAAACAATAGCAATAAGTAAAAAAATAAAAGATTACTTCTTTGGAGTTCTCTTAGTAGGAGTAGTCTTAGTTGGTGAATCAGGAATTTGTAAGATTTCTTTTGTGTAGTAATCTTCAAAACCATCCATCAAAGTTGTTATTGAAGATGTTTTATCAGTAAGAATAATTTCATCAATAAATCCAAAATCTAATGCTTCTTGTGAATTTAACCACTTATCTCTACGAGCACTTTCTAAAACTTCATCAAATGATCTACCAGAGTTCTCAGCCAACATCTTAAATAAGATGTAGTTATACTTTTCAGACTCCATTTGTGAGATACGATTATCTTGAACATGTCCTTGAGCACCAGAACTAACTTGATGTATCATTACTTTAGAGAAGTTTAAAGAAGAACGTTTTCCTTTTGTACCAGATGATAATAAGATAGAGCCCATTGATGCTGCCATTCCAGTATTAATAGTTACTATATCAGATTTAATATATCTCATTACATCTACCATACCAAGTCCTTGTAAAACTGATCCACCAGGTGAGTTTATGTGCATTGTGATATCTTTAGCATTATTAAGATTATCTAAGAACATAAGTTGAGCCTGTGTTACATCACACATATGTTGATTTACAACACCAGATACCCATATTATACGATCTCGTAATAGTCTACTGAATACATCCATTTGAGTTACTCTCATTTCTCTTTCTTCAAGTATATAGGGTGTCAATGATCCTTCTATATTTTTTTGATAATAGTGTAGATTCATTGAGCTCAATCCATCACTTAGAGCATACTTTTCAAATTCTTTTTTAATGTCCATATTTTTTATTTTTAATTTATTATTTTGTAGTTAATACTGGACTCGAACCAATGACCTATTCCGTATCAGGGAATCGCTCTAACCAACTGAGCTAATTAACTTAATTTATTTGTGATTCATAGTTGACAAACACTCTCGTTTCACCATCTTATGTCAACAGGTTGATGTACTTTACAAGTTTCCCGTTTCTTACTTCACACAATTAATTAAATTTCTTGTGATAAATCTGAGTAAATTGGAGACCTCTTAATAATTTCCTTTATTGTTTCCGTATTAATATCTTGTAACATAAATTTTAATATAGCATCGTCCGCATTTTTTTCTAATATTTCACCTGCTGATAATTTTTTTATATCAACATTAGTAAATCTTATATCATATGTACCCGAAATTGTACTTTTGTGTTTAATAAATCCATGCTTACAAATATTTGTAAACATTAATTCACTTAATAATGATTTAATCTCTGTTTTTTCCATACCTTTTTATTATTTTTTACTCCTAAAGTTTAACGAACCAATACAAATATTTTTACTATCTATTTTTATTTCATATCCCCATACATCTTTACTTATCATATGACAAGAATGATTTTCTATTTTGCCAATAGATTTCATCTTATCGGAATATTTTCTGAAATTGATACTATGTTGGTTATCATTCTTCCACGGACACTCAGGACATTGTTTACGACACATTTTCTTTTGCTTTTAAGAAGTTATCTTTTATCTTTTTGGAAACTATTACTTTTGTATTATAACCATTAATTTTTTTGTAAGAACTCTCTACCATTTTTTTGATACCAGTGATGTCAATGATTAGTTCAAACCATTCAACACTATCACTAACATCACATAATAAAAATTCTTTATTTGCTTTTAGGAATTTAGTAATAATTTTTTGTTGATTTTCCATCATATTTAACCTTTCAAGTATTAATTGAGTATTTGAATATTTAGTTAGTTCAACTTTAAATTTTTCAAATTTTATAAACCAAGGATCTTCCGACACAATCGCCTCTATACGAGATTCTCGAGTGTTAGAGTTTATAATAGACTTTCTTATTTCCTTAACCGTATTAGACTCAATGACACTTGCTTCATAGATGGTGACAACAGCAGTATCAACTAAATCTGATTTTTCTTGTGACCAATTGTGTTTCAACCAAGCGTCATAATCTTTCTGATCTGTGAAAGCACGCACTATATTTGTTGAATTAACGATATTAACGATCCAAATTTTCATTATTTTTTATTTTGAACAAAGATAAGGAAAATAATAATAATAAAAAATTAAATTATTTTAAAATTTTACTCAACTTTTTAAAACTTAAGCCCTGTCTGCTTATATAAACTTTATACGGGATAATTAGTTTCTTGTAATAAAAAAATATAACTAATAATGAATAAAGCAGATTTAGTAAACTCGATAGCTATTCAAACTGGTCTATCAAAGTCAAAGTCTAATGAAGTAATTGATGCTTTCGTTTCATCGGTATCTGAATCACTTTCAAATGGTGAGAAAGTTACACTTGTAGGATTTGGTACTTTTACAACTTCTAAAAGAGAAGCTCGTAGAGGTCGTAATCCTAAGACGGGTGAAGTTATTAATATCTCGGCTAAAACCGTTGCCCGTTTTAAAGCTGGCTCTGGTCTTAATAAGAGTGTTAATTAATATCAAAAACTAATAAAAAACCCACTCGATTGAGTGGGTTTTTTATTTTATATAAGTTTTTAGTTTAACATATAAGTGAAACCTTTAGAAGTAGTATCACCATAATCCTTAACCATTTCGTGATCTTTGTATTTAATATCAGTGATTAGTTCAGAACAACCATCCAGTAGTTCAACTAAAACACCTACTAACATTTCAGGATTGAACTCTTCTTCTGTTTCTAACTCATATTTAAAGAAATTCCCTTTTTGATAGTCTTCTATTAATAAGTAATTTGCATCATTAAATTGATAGTAATCTTCATACTCTTCAAAATCAAAATCTTCATCTGATTTCCAAACAACTTCACCAGATTCATCTTTAACAATGATTTGAATATTCTCACCACCGGTATAGATACCCATTATAATTTCTTCAGTTTCTAAAAAATCAGTACCTAAAACCTCACTTATTTGTTCATGATCCATCAAATCATCTTCAACGCCATTATCTTGTAATGTCTCATATTGATCTTCTGTTAACTTGTGAATAAAAGCTTCACCACCTTTACCATATACTTCAATTTTATATTTCATGTTTTGTCTTTATTTTTACAAAAATTATATAATTAAAGTTACTAAAAGTTTTTATGTTAACTTACAGATAAATATTAAATTACACAAATTTTTTAATAAAGATTAAATGTTTTAAATATTAATATATACAGATATTAATAAAATAGAAATGTATAAAATAATATATAATGATTATGAAGTATATTAAAGATAGACAGAAATTCTTAAACGAGGCAAAGATTCGTGACCTTATTTTTAAAAGACAGGCTAATGAAGTTATTAAAATTTGGGGTGAAAAATTTCTTGATTATGAAGAAGTCACACCAACAGACAAAATTAAACAAGGTAAATGGAAATTGTCTACTGAAGATAAAAATATGGTGTTGGGTCAGTTTTTTGATTGTGATATGAAAAAAGTTACTGATTTATTTAGTAACATACCTGATAAATTTGCTGATGTACTTTCTCAATCTATTAATTTAGATTTAATCAGAGATGAGAAGTTTAAGATAATTGCTACTAATCTAAACATTAAAAATCCATCCATAGACCAAATTGCTATTTTATTTGATTCTATCTTTAGAAAGATTGCTGTATCTGAAACAATGTCTACAGAAATAATTCAAAAAGGTGAAGACGGTAGACCTCTTAAAGATGAAGGTGGTAATATGATTAAAGTTGCTAAAGCTAAAGGTGAATTAGTATTCTCTAATAACTTAGTTAACATTAATACATTTGTTGATGACTTTAATAAATGTTTTCCTGAAGACGAAGTAAGTGTTTATTTTCAAGAAAGTAATATCCAAAGATTAAGAAGTATGGCTAGTATTGATGAGAATCGCGATTTTGAAATTGACTTTAAAGTTTTTGATAAAGATATATATTTATCTATTAATCATAATCCAAAAGATATATTGAATATTTCTATTTCTAAATTTTATGGATCTTGTCAGCATTTATATTCAGGTGGTTATAGAGAACAAATTTTAGCTAATGTATTTGATCCTAACTCTATTCCAGCTTTTCTAACATTCGAAACACCAATTTATTGGAATAAAGAAAAGATTTCTGACCAATTACCTTTATCAAGAATGATAATTAGAAATATTGAAACTTTTGATGCTCAATCAGAATCTAAAATATTCTTTGATAGAGCTTATCCTGATAGAATGAAAGGAATATTTACTGAGATGATAGAAAAATATACTGAGGTAAAAGAAACCGCTGATGAAAATTCTAAAATTACTTATATTTTTACACCCGATATTAATACTGATGATAATTTAAGAGATCCTTATATGGATAGATTAGAATTAAAAAGAAAACCTTATATTGGTAAAAATACTAAAATTCTTTACTTAAATAGAATGCATGACTGGTCTAATGTTAAAATTTCTCCAGATGCTAAAATTAAAGAATTAGTTATTGAAACAACTGATATACCTGATAATCTAAGTGAAATTCCTTTGAATCCAGATTGGATTAAATTTAAATATTTAGAGATTCATACTCTAAATAACTTTAGTAAAATTAAAACAAATTCTATTTCTTTTGACAAATGTAAATTAAATACTTCGGTTTTATATGAGATGAACAAATCAAATACTGATATTAAAAAAATTCAAATTATTAGTTGTGATTTAACTGGTAGATTAAACTTCTCTGAATTTAAAAAATTAGAAGAGTTGCATATTATTTATACCTTAGATACGATTGAAGAATTAAAAGATTTAACTGAAAATCTTAAAATTAAAAAACTGGTTTTATCTGGTGATTTAATTAAAGACAAAGAATCTAAAATTCAAGTTAACCAACTTAGACAACGAGGTATAAAAGTAGATATCATCGGACCTGTAATATGAAATATCTAAAAAATATACAAATATTTGAAGCAGTTGAATCTAATATTCTTAGTAAAACACTAGGTTATATTTGTAGTGAGGATAGAATTACATTTATGAATCAACTCAAAAAAATGTGTAAATCAATCAATTTTCCATTATCTAAGATATCTGATGAATATTTTGAATACTTACCTTTCAAATCTGCTCTTTATAGAGCGGCTATGAGTGGTGATGAGCCTTGTGAGGCTACAAGTAAATCAGAGTTTCCTACACATGCTGTTGATGGTGAAAGATGTACAAATGGTACAATTAAAAGACAATGGGGTGAGAGAACAAGAGATGTGGTTTGTCCTGTTTGTGCTGGTTCGGGTGTTAAACCAAAAAAATCCGAGTTAAAATTAATAAAATTCTGGTTTACTTCAAAGGGTAAGTATGTTAATACTACATTAGTTGATGGTTTGATAAGAAATAGATTTTCGACAAATATTTTTTCAACTTCAATATCTGACTACACAATTGATGAGGTGATATCTAATGATAATATGTCAAAATTATCAACTGGAGATTATGTATCAGTGAGTATAAATAATGAGAACAATATTATTGCTTTTATATATAAAAAAGATTCTAAATATTATGCCATTCAAAATACATATGACGGATCTTCACCATCTGGTTCAGATTGGAGAAAATATGGTAAATGTTCTTGGATGTTATATGGTGATGAATATAAAAATATGAAACTACTTAAACCAAAAAATAAAGAAAAAGAAGAACAAGTTAATCCATATAGTTGGAATACAGGAATTAGTTTTGGATATTATAGTAGTAACTTTAAGCTGTCTCAACAAAATATTGATGTTGTTGAAACTATTAAAGATGCTCATTTTGCTATTGTATTTGATCTTGGTAAATTAAAAAAATCTGAATTTGAAACTACACAGGATATTAAATCAAATAGAGAAGAAAGAAAATTAGATTCTAAATTAGATCCCAATCAATCTGATGAGTCAATTAAAAAGAAAAACATTGAAAGATATATTAAT
>Ga0049082_10000052_pt1 | contig 25050 bp, 21 predicted proteins | sample GreLakmeHU45MSRF_FD_66718 | JGI IMG/M metagenome (GOLD analysis project Ga0049082, IMG submission 66718) | Freshwater lentic microbial communities from great Laurentian Lakes, MI, USA - Great Lakes metaG HU45MSRF | ecosystem: Environmental > Aquatic > Freshwater > Lake | place: Great Lakes... | reverse complement strand
CTTTTTCTAAAAATTTTATTTCATTCAGTATTTAACATAAACTTAATTAGATTAAATTGTATAATATTTACAAAAAATAATTCAAATTACCATTTTAGTAGAAACTCAATACCTAACAAATAGTCGGAAATTAGTAGTAAGTTACGTTGATAAAACCGGTGATATAAAACTTAAATATTATAATTGGGATAATCCAATGAAATATGTAGCTTGTGAAGATACGGATTTACAGAGACATCCTGAGTTTAGATCTTGGGATGGTAAAAATGTTAAACAAGTTGATGTAAATCAGCCGGATAGATATGCTATTTATGAATTCTTAGATGGTCTTCCAGAATCTGAAAAAAATGAAATATTTGAATTTAATCTTCCTAAGATTTACTTTATAGATATTGAAACAGAAATCGTTGATGGTTTTCCCGAGGCAGCAGATATTAAAGACCAAGATGGTAATGTTACTAAGGAAGGTGCTTCGACTCAAGTTCTCTCTATCTCTATTGTTTATGATGATAAAATTATTCTTTTAGGTTTGAAAGATATGCCTGAAGATATGCAACAACGAATTAAAGATAATACTAATAAGTATTTTGAAAAGTTTGATACTGAATATAAGTTCAAATATATTAAATATGATGATGAGTTTGACATGCTTTATGCTTTTTTCTATAAAATGACTCCTAAAATGCCTATTTTAACTGGCTGGAACTTCTTAAAATATGACTGGTTATATTTAGTAAATCGTTCAAGAAAAATATCTAAGTGGGTAAATGGTAAAGAATATAAAATCGATCCTGCTGTTTCTTCTTTAACAAAAAGAATGAATAAGATTTGGTCAACTGAATTTGAGGTACCTGCTCATAGAATGATTTTTGATTATATGCAACTTTATGAAATTTGTGATACTTCTATTAAAGTAAAAGAGTCATCATCATTGGATTTTGTTTCAAATAAACTTGTAGGTGTTGAAAAAATTAAGTATAATGGTTCATTGCAAAAACTTTATGAAGATGACTTTGAAACATTTATGTATTATAATGCGGTTGATTCGGTTTTAGTGCAAAAGATTCATGATGCTCGTAACTATATTTCAATTATTTATGCAATTTCATCATTGGCTCAAATTAGAATTATTGATGTTGTTTCTCAAATGAATAATGCTTTAGGTTCATTAGCTATCACCGAAGGTGTTTTAAGAAATAGATTTCGAAAAATGGATAACATTGTTCTTTTTCGAGATGAAAAAGGAGATGCTGACTCTACAATTGCCGGTGGTTGGGTAAAAGATCCTGTTGTTGGTATGAATCAATGGTGTGTTACTTATGACTTTGCTTCACTTTATCCAACAACTCAAAGACAATTTTTTATTGCACCCGAAACATTTATCGGTCTTCAAAATGAAAAAGATAAATCTAAATGTACTAATGGTAGACCTATCGATCCTGATAAACATGTTCTTTGTGTAAATGGCGTTGTTTTTGAGAAAAGAATATCTCCGACTTTGAATATGCTTGAAGATGTTTATGCTGATAGAAAGAAAGCAAAGAAAGTCATGATGGATAAAAAAGAAGATCTTAAAAAAATATTAGATGAAATAAAACAATTAGAGACTGAAATAAACTAATTTTATCAACTAACTAAATTTTCAATTTTCAATTTTTATTTATTAATATATAATAGAAACAAATAAACTATATTTATGGAAATTAAAAAATTTTCTGATTTTCAATTCATTAATGAAGAAGAAAATCTTTGGAGTAATATAAAATATGGACTTAGTAAATTAGGTAGATATAAAGCCGATGGTAAAATCTTTGGAAAAGGCGAAACTGACAAAAAATCAGCAGAAGAAATTGGTAGAATTATGGGCGATACGTCTAATGCCGCTCTTAGTGCCGTTTATGATATAGTTAAAGAAAAATCACCTCAATGGCCAAATGACAAAAGCAGAGTAGCCTTTTTAAGAGGTGTTTTAATGTATGGTCAATTTTATGATTCTATTGTTGCTGCTGCTGAAAAAAGTCCAGGAGAAGAAGGATATTTAGATCCAGAAGTTGCCAATAAATTTATTGAAAATACAAGAAAAGTTGTTAAGAAGGCACTAGATAACGATTTGGCTGCTGTTTACTCAGTAATGGATTCTAAAAATTCTATAGATTTAGCAGATGAGGAAATACTTTTTGAAGAAATATTTAATTTAGAGAGTGAGCCAGTTAACGAAGAATTTTTAAAGAAACTAGGAGAGTGGAAAGATAAAGCAATGGATAAACTTTTTGGAAAAAAAGATGGAGATTCAGAAAAAGAAACAAATACACAATCTGCTAAGTTGCAAGGTGCTGGTGATGATGGTTTAGTTGATAGTGAGAGAATGAAAACTCTTAAATCTAATAAACTTCCTTTAGTATTAGCCGGTGTTGGTGCTGCTTTAGGTGCGATTGGATGGATAGCTCAAACTCAATGGTTTAAAGATTTAATTACTACAACAATTAAACATCCTGCTCAATTTGGAGAAAAAACATTCACTACGACAGTAGAAAATAATCTTAATGTAGATCCAAAAGGGTGGTCATATACTATACAAAATAACGGATTTATGGATGCTACTGGTAAATCATTGAATTTTGACCAACCGGTTGGTAACTTAGAAGACGCTTTTAAATTCTATGGTGGTGGTGACCAATCGAAAGGTATTGAAGCAATGTCAAATTTTTTAGGTGATGGTGGTAGGGCTTCTTCGGTTTCAGATATTACTAGTCAGTTATCAAATCCAGCAAATAAAACAGTTGGTGATGTATTTAATCATTTTGATGGAACTTGGGGTGATAAAGTATTAATGAATCAAAATGGTGGAGCTAAAAGTTTTATTGCTAAACAAGTCTATTCACAAACAAAAAAAGTTTTAATCAAAGCTGGATTCACAACAACTACAACATCTGTTGCTGGTAGTTATTTAGTTTCAATTGCTCCGATTCTTTCGGCTTTAGGTATCACTCTTATTGGTGCAGGACTTGTTGTTAAGTTGTTAAGAGAAAAGGGACAAAGACAATCAAGAGCTAAAACTCTTAATGATTTATTGCAATCATTGGCTTTAGTTAAAATAACAGATAAGAATCGTTATAGTCAAGAAGTTGCTCAAAAAGACGAAGAAACAAATACTGGTGCTCCAACCGAAAAGTCAATTTATCCTTTAATGATTAAAAATCTTACACAATTAAAAAGTTTAATCATTACTTCTTCTGGTGTTAAATTAGAAGGTGAGAGTGGTGATAATAAAATTGGTAATATAAAAGTTGGTAAAGAGTATTTATTTACAAATAAAAAAGGAGACAAGAAAAAAGTTAAAGTTATTTCTTTGACACATGATACTGATCCTGGTAGTGATAGAACTTGGTTAACCAAAGATGATATTCAAAAATCAACATTAGTAAATGGAAAAGCTTCGGTTATATTTCAAGATAAAAAAGGTAAATATACTGTTAGTTCTCCGGAAATGGCTGTTTCTATTGACCAATTAAGTCCAGTTAAAGAATCAATTACAATTAGTAAATTTAATGATATTATATTAGAAGATAAGAAAATGGGAACTCAAAGAAATCTTGAAGTAACTAAAGGTGAAGATTATTTAACACAAGCAGTTACTAACATCCGAAAATCACTTAAAAGTATTATAGATGAAAAGGATAAAGGAATTGGAATTACTAAAGAGTTTATTCAAAATATATTAGATAAAAAAATGGATTCTAATACTAAAGAACCAGTTAAAGAATTATATAAAGAAGTTTATGATTATTTATATGGTGCTAAATCTAAAACTTTAGGTGAATTTTCTCCTTTATATAAAGAAAGTGTTGAAGTTATATCTAATAAAAGTAAACGTCAAGTGGTAGCTGAAAAAATTGCTAGATTTACAAAAAGATCTTTACAATTTGAAGGTGAAGGATTCTATAGTGGTATGGGTGAGTTTGGTGAGGATTTACAAGATTTTAATAAATCGTTGAAACAAATTATAAGTTACTTTAAAACAAAGAAAGAAGAAATTAAAGAAAGTAAAATTTATAAATTTAAAGATATGTAAAAATAAACCTCTGATTTATCAGAGGTTTATTTTTTTACTTTAACTGGTGTGAAATCAAAATTTGGTAATTTTTCTTTAACTACTTTAGTTGCTCTTTTAATATATTTAATATTGTCATCGTAAAAGATAGCTTTTTGAAATCCAGTTTTATTAACTATCTCTACAATTTTTTCACCTTTCCAATAACCAGCATTTTTAGTTCCTACTGGAGCCATATGTAAACCGTATTTTGGAAGTTCTAATCCTAAATCTAATAAAGTTTTAGTTATTTTATTTCTTAGAGATTCTTGTCTTGCTGTAACTATGCATTTATTTTCAACCGATTTGTATAATTCTGAAAGTTCTTTTAATGTTTCAGGCAGGCTTAGATTTGATAAGTGAAAAGCATGTGGAGTAAACATGTATAATCTATCTCCTTTTCTAATCCAGTTTCCAAACTCTCTAAGTTCTTTATTTGGGTCGAGTATGTATACTCTACCATCTTGCCATTTTAAATCATCTAGTGTAACACCAACTCTATTTACTGATTGATTTAATAAGTCTTTGATTGTTATATCTTCTTTTAGATAATTTATAGCTAATTCATCAAAACTTGGAGAATTAACAAGTGTGTCGTCAAAATCAAATATATAAAGAATATTTTCGTTTGTAAATTTATTGTAGTTTTTAATTTTCATACTCAAAAATTATATCTATAATACTTTGAAAATCTTTTCCAAAGTGTTTAAGACATAGAGTATATATTTCTTCTTTTAACTCATATCCTTCTAAAATGAGTTGTTCAACATAATTTTCTACATCATCAATTGAGGTGTAGATGTTAAATTCATCGTAGTCTGGTATTAGTATCATAATAAAGAAGGTAATTTATTCTATATATTATTAAAAATCATTAAAAAATCTATTTTTTCAAACATTTTATGAAAAAATCATATAATTTTTACAAAAAGATTAGAAAGTATGTCATTAAAAACGGATTTAGCTAAATATAAGCCCCGAAAGGAACAAAAAGAAGCACTCAACTTTATTGAGTCTGAATTTCAAAAGAATAAATTAAATAAGTTTTTTTTACTCAATCTTCCTGTTGGGAGTGGAAAAAGTCATTTAGCTCTAATGATTGCTGATTGGTATAAAAAAAATGTCAACAAAATGGCAAAGATTGATATTATCACCAATAGTAAAATTCTTCAAGACCAATACTCAAATGAGTATGATTCTATTTCAGACTTAAAAGGTAAAGAAAATTATGAGTGTCAGCAATATTCTTGCTCTTGCGCTCAAGGTGGTGAATTTAATCGATTGAATAAGACATCTTGTGAAAGTTGTCCCTATAGTAATGCTAGAGAATCTTTTATTAGTGGTAATATTTCACTTACTAATTTTTACTTGTATATTCTTTATGCTATATATAATCCTAAGTTATTAGAAAGCAGAGATTCAAGAGTTCTTATTGTTGATGAGGCTCACGAATTTGATGATGTTATGTCTGACTTTATTACTATTAAAATAACGGAAAATTTAGTTAAAAGATTCAAGTTTGGTGATGAGTATTCTATTATGAAACAACTCAAAGCAGTTAATTCTATTTCAAATTATGTTGATTTCTTAAAATATCTTAATGGTGAAGTTTTAACAACATTGGATTCTATGGAAAAAGGAATGTCAAGTTATCCAAGAAGTATCAAACAAGATAAAAGAGATTTAAAAATCAATAAACTAATTGGGGGTAAAAATTCAGATGTTAAAACCATGCAACTTGCTACTGATTTAAAACAATTACAATTAAAAATTGAAATTTTTTTAAAAGAATATAAAGAAAATCCTAATAACTGGGTATTAGAAACTTATTATAATGAAAAACTAAAACAAAAAGAATTGTCATTAGAGCCAATTTGGGCTTATGATTATTTAGATAAATATGTTTTTAGTAACTATGATATGGTAATTTTAATGTCAGGTACTATACTTGATAAAAATCTATTCTGTCAGTTGAATGGTTTGGATGTAACTAAAGCGGTTTACTACTCAATTTGTTCTCCTTTTAATCCTAAGAACAGACCTATTTTTTATATGCCTTTGGGTAAAATGTCTTATAAATCAAAAGAAGAAACATTCAAAAAGTATATTCCTTATATTAAGAAGTTACTTGATAAGTATAAGAATAAGAAAGGTATTATTCACACTAATTCATTTGAACTGGCTAAATGGATAGAAGGGTCGATTAAAAATCCAAGACTAATATTTCATGATTCATCTAATAAAGATGAAATATTGAAATTTCATAAAGATTCGGAAAATCCAACAGTGATTGTTTCTCCTTCTATGGACACTGGAGTTTCATTTGATAATGATGATGCTCGTTTTCAAATTATTGCTAAAGTTCCTTATCCATCTTTGGGATCCCAAAAGAATAAGTTAAGACAATCAAATAATCCTGATTGGTATGCTTGGAAAACAGTTTCTGGATTAGTTCAGATGTCTGGTAGACCTGTCCGTTCTGAAATTGACTACGCTGATACAATTATATTAGACGGTTCTTTTGGTGATGTAATTAAACATAGTTCACACTTTATTCCTGACTGGATACAAAATGCTATTAAGAAAATAAATGTTAACACCACAGCATAAAAAAACCCACTCATTTGAGTGGGTTTTTTGTTAAATTAAAAATTATTTCTTTTTTGCCGCAATAGCTTTTCTTAAACCTTCTGGAAGATTCATTTGTGCTTTAGATAGACCTTTATCATCTTTCTTATCTTTACTTCCTTTCTCTTCTTTTTCATCTTGAACTGCGTTCTGAATAGCTTTTCCTCTTACTTTTTCGTAGCCAGAGATTTTTTTATTCTTGTTTAAATCCGCTTTTTCTGGATGTTTAAGCCCCGATTTATTATAAGTGGTTTCTTTTTCAGTAGTTGATTTTTTAGTTTCTTTCTTATCTTCTTTCTTATCTTCTTTCTTAGCCTTTTGTTTATCTAAATAAGCTTGGAAACCAGCATTAATCTTTTTTTTCTCAACTAATTCATCTCCCCAAATTCTACCTTTTTCATCTTCTCTCTCTTCTTCGTAAGAATCTTCCTCTTCCTCATCATCATTATCTTCTTCTGAGTTAAAAATTTCTTCCTCTTCTTCATAAAAATTTTGGTCATTTTCATCCGGTTGAGTCATGTTTTTCTCTTCTTCAGAGAATCTGCCAAGATCAGGATGATTATCTTGTCCAAAGTTTTCGAATTTTTTTAAGTATTTCATTTTAGCATATAATTTTTATAATTTATATATTAATTATAAAATATCAAATAACCTATTTATTTTATATTTTAAAAAAAAATGAGGATAAATATATAATATATACTTTGATATGAAAATTCAAAAATATAACGATTATAATCTTCGCTATAATATGACTCAGGATTTTTTAAACTCATTTGATGAAATAGTTAAAGAATCTGATAGTGATAAATCCTATCAAAAAATTGCTAAGAAAATAATTTCAGACTTAAAGTTAAATATTGCTTTAGTTTCAACTTTTGGAGCTGGTATTGGAGCACTTTATCCGATTGTAGAAGGTTTGATTTACAACATGAGTTCAACTTCATTTGAAATAACATCTGAATCAATTGTTCTATTAACACTTTCTGCAGTCACTATAACTTACTTAGAAGAAAAAAAGTGTAAATCTAATAAAGAGGAAATTATACTAACAAAAGATTCTAAATCTATGCTAGAAGAGTTGAAGATGAGAGGATTCGGAAATGGTATTGTTAAAAAATTAATTAAAGGACTTGAATCAATTAAAAATATATTTTTAATAATTGTTAAACATTTAGGTGTTGTTATTGGTAGTATTATAGATATGTTCGCTTATACATCACTATTAATACCTATAATGAATGGTATTATGTTTGTTATTAATAAATATGATTTAAATTTAGAAACATTGCCTCAAAACTTTTTAGGATTATCAATAGGTGTCGGTACTATTATTGCTAAACATGGTATTATTGAAATTATAAATAGAATTAAAAATAGATTTCCTATTACTACAAAAGAAGTTTTGGATGATATAGAAACTCCTGCTATTCAAAGATTTGCTAATTTTATTGACTCAGAAGAAGAACAAGATGGTGATTTAATCAAAGAACAATAAAGTTTTAATTAAAACTTAGTTCTTACATTTGATATAATATAAAAATGAAATGATTTAATGACACCACAACTAGAGAAAGTATTCTTTAATTTTATACTCAAGAATAAGAAGTACTTTGATATTGTAAAACCATATTTTTTTAGAAACTCAGAAATCCAATTTGTATATGGTGTTATTCGTGAGTATATGATTAAAGGTAATGATACCCAAACTCCAACACCTCGCCAAATTTTAGATATGGTCTCATTAGAAGATAAAGAAGGTATTATTAGTAAAGAAATTCTTAAATCCATTTTACAAATTGATCTTAAGGAATATGATGAAAAAAACTTCATCGAGCCTAAGTTTAATGCTTGGGTTCTTTCTAATCGGTTAAAAACCGGTACAGTGGATATTATTGATGAAACAAGACATCTTGATTCTATATCAGATTTTGATAAAGCAATGGAAGCTGCTGATAGAATCAGAAGTATAGTTGATGAAATGTCATCTACTAATTTTGTACAAGATGATGATATGGGCTCTGATTTTGATGATCCTGACAATCATATTCAAGATTCTTCTAAATTTAAAGTAAAATGTGGATTTGAATCTATTGACCACATGTTAGGTGGTGGATGGGATATCTCTACACTAAACGTTATTATGGCGGAGACTAATAATGGTAAATCTTTGTGGATGCAAAATTTTGCCTACAAATCAGCAGATATGGGTAATAATGTACTTTACATAACACTTGAAATGAGTGAGAGAAAGGTTATGAAAAGAATTGGTTCTATGCGTTTGAGAATTCCTATTAATGATTATGATGTGTTATCAAAAGATACCGAAATGATTAGAAAAAAAATTCAAAATCTTAGTAAACCGGATGGATCTGGTTCTGATTTATTTGAAAGAAAAGTTGGTAAAATATATACTAAGTTTTGGGCGGCTGGTACAGCTACAGTAAATGACTTTGATAATTATATTCAAAAATTAAAAGAAAAAAAAGATATTAAAATTGATTTAGTTATTGTTGATTATATTACTCTTGTTACGGCTGGTAAAGTTGCTGCTGCTGACAATCTTTACACAAAAGGTAAATTTCTAGCAGAGGCTTTAAGAGCTTTGGGTGCTAAGTATAAATGTCCAGTTATTACTGGTGTTCAAGTTGCTAAAGATGCATGGAATTCAGCTGATATCACTTTAGAAAGTGTTCCAGAATCTAAGGCTATAGCTGAAACTGCTGATACATTTTTTGCTATAATAAGAACAGAAGAAATGAAGAGACAGAATATCTATAGGTTCAAATTATTAAAACAAAGAGATGGCGATTTCTTAAAATCTCAAATAAAATTGAATTTAAATTCTACCTATTTGACTTTAGAAAATGATCAATTTATAGACCAATAATTGGTTTAAAAAAATTAAAAAAATATATGAGTAAAAAAATTAAAGAAGATGAGTTTGATGATATGGAAAATGAATTTGATAACGAGTTTGATAAAAAAGAATCAGAAGATGAATCAGAATCAGAAGATTTAGATGATGATGATGATGGATTGGGAATTGATGATGATGATATAGACATAATTATTGAAATTGATGAAGATGATCTTAATATTATTGAATCCGAAGTAAAAACAGAAGAATCAGAATCAGAAGAAGTTGTTCTTTCTAAACATAAATTAGAAGGCAAACACTCGCTGAAATATGACTCTATTTTCAAAGGTAAAAAAGAAGATCCTTTAGATGAAGATGACACAAGTTCTTTTAACACCTATCAAAAAGATACAATTGAAGTTGATAAATCTTCTAATTATTATTTTGAATCAATTGATAATGAAAAATATATTAGAGCCAAGCAAGTAAAAGAAAGAGTTTATGAGATTCTACAATCAAATACTTCAATTAATTTCTTAAATAATCGTAGAAAGCCTTCTAGAACAGATTTTAATCAATATTATAATATTTTGAAACAGAGTCTTCAACTTGAAAGTTTTACTAATATAGAATTATTTAATGAATTAGCTGTTTATTTTTCCGATAATTTATTTAACATGTTTAAGTTATTGGATAAAAAATGGAGAAATCATATTATTTTAGAATTACAGGATCACATTGGTAAAAATAGTAATTCTAAAGAAATAACAAATAGAAATATCTACGAAGGTACCGAAATTGAATTTCAGTGGATTGATGAATTTACAAATCAGATGATTACAATAACAGGTGATGTTGTTGAAGTTGATTATGAAAGTTCCACATTTAAAGTAAATTCTTATGAAAGAATTTATGATGTGAATCTTAGTATGATAGGTAAAATTCTTAATAATACTAAGTTTAAATATAATTTAAATAAACTTAATAATATTGATTTTCTATAATTTTTAGTATATTATAAAAAACCTCAAAAAATTAATTTTTTAGATTTTTTAATAAAAAAATCAATCAATATATAAATAACAAAAAAAATTAAATAAATATGAATATAAAAGTAGTAAAAAGAAATGGAAAGAAAGAACCGGTAATGTTGGATAAAATTCTTGATAGAATTACACAACAAACATATGGATTAGATAAGTTAATTATTTCTTTTGAAGTGGCCCAAAAAGTAATTGAAGGTATTATGCCAGATATTAAAACATCAACATTGGACCAATTAGCAATGGAAACCGCTGCATCGTTGGCTACAAAACACCCCGATTATTCGATATTGGCAGCAAGATTAGCAATCACAAACTTACACAAAGAAACTAAAAAAAGTTTTTCAGAAACTGTTAGGGATTTGTATAAGTATATTGATCCAAAAACAGGTAAACATTCACCTATTCTTTCTCAATCATTTTATAATATTGTTAAAAAACATTCTGATGAACTTGACTCGGCGATTGTTCACTCTAGAGACCATAACTTTGATTATTTTGGTTTTAAAACATTAGAGAAATCATATCTTTTAAAATTAGATGGTAAAGTTGCAGAGCGTCCTCAATACATGTACATGAGAACGGCTCTTCAAATTTGGGGAGAAAATTTAGAAAAAGTGATAGAGACTTATAATACTCTATCAGAGGGATATTACACTCATGCGACTCCAACGTTATTTAATTCTGGTACAGGTAGACCACAATTATCATCTTGTTTCTTATTAGATGTTGAGAATGATTCAATTGAAGGTATCTTTAATACTCTTAAAGAATCTGCTCAAATTTCTAAAAATGCTGGTGGTATTGGTATTTCTTTCACTAAAGTTAGATCTAAAGGAACCTATATTGCGGGTACTAATGGCACTTCAAATGGTATTATTCCTTTCTTGAAGATTTTTAATGAAACTGCGAGAGCAGTTGATCAAGGTGGTGGTAAAAGAAAAGGCTCAATAGCAATTTATATGGAACCATGGCATTCAGATATTATGGAATTTTTAGATCTTCGTAAGAATCAAGGTAAAGATGAAGTTAGAGCTCGAGATTTATTTTTAGCTATGTGGATGAACGATTTATTTATGGAACGAGTTGAACTTGATGAATATTGGACTTTGATGTGTCCTCATGAATGTCCTGGATTGACAGAAACTTACGGTCAAGAATTCAAAGATCTTTATACTAAATATGAAAATTTAGAAAAAGGTAAAAAAACTCTTAAAGCTAGAGAAGTTTGGAATAAAATTCTTGAGTCTCAAATTGAAACAGGAACTCCTTATATTCTTTATAAAGATTCTATTAATGAGAAGTCAAATCAATCTAATATTGGTGTGATTAGAAGTTCTAACCTTTGTGCTGAAATTGTTGAAGCAACTGGAATTACTAAAACACAAGCTGAGATACTACAAAATAAAGAGTTATTGGATAAAATTGGATTAGGTGAGTTTTTTGGTCAAGAATCTGTAAATGAAACAGCTGTTTGTAACTTGGCTTCTGTCGCTTTACCTAAGTTTATTAACAAAAATAAAACTTATAACTTTAATAAGTTATATGAAGTTGCTTATGATGCTACAATTAATTTGAACAATGTAATTGATGTTAATTTTTATCCATCGCCTGCTGCTAAGTTCTCTAACTTATTACACAGGCCAATTGGATTAGGAGTTCAGGGATTAGCTGATGTGTTCTTCATGTTGAGTTTGCCTTATGAATCAGCAGAAGCTAAATTTTTAAATAAAGAAATTTTTGAAACAATTTATTATGCTTGTGTAAAAGCTTCTTGTGATTTGGCTAAAACCGATGGTACTTATGCTACTTATAAAAATTCACCAATTTCTAAAGGTCAATTTCAATTTGATTTATGGGGTGTTACTCCAACTAAAAGATGGGATTGGGATAAATTAAGAGAAGATGTTAAGAAACATGGTGTCAGAAACTCTTTAACAACATGTATTATGCCGACAGCATCAACAGCATCTATCTTAGGTAACGAAGCATCTTGTGAAGCTCAAACTTCAAATATGTACACTCGTTCGGTTCTTTCTGGTACTTTTATCTTAGTAAACAAATACTTAGTTAAAGAATTAGTTAAGTTAAACTTATGGGGAGATAATTTAAGAAAGAAAATTATTAATGAAAATGGTTCTGTTCAGAATATACCCGAAGTTCCAACTAACTTAAAAGAAGTTTTCAAAACTGTTTATGAGATTAAACAAAAAGATGTTATTGATATGGCGGCTGATAGAGGGGCATTCATCGACCAAACACAATCAATGAATATCTTTATGGATTCTCCAAACTTTGCAAAATTAACAGCGATGCACTTTTACGGATGGGGTAGAAGAAACTTTATTATGAATCCAGATGGCACTCCAATTATTCCACAAGGAGAATCAATTCAAGTTATTTATGATTCAGAGGGTAAAGCTAGATGTTATAGAGATAAGAAATCCGCTTTGAAAACAGGTATCTATTATCTAAGAAACAAATCAGCGTCTGATGCTGTTAAGTTCACTGTCCAAGAAGATGTGAAATCTGTTGAAGAACAAATGGCTGAGATAAGTTGTTCTCTTGATAATCCAGACGATTGCCTTGCATGTGGCTCGTAATTACTAATAATTAATATTGAAAGGGGTTGTAACAACAATCCCTTTTTTTATTATATAAATAAAAAGAAATTATTTTTATGAATAAAATTGAAGTAGAAGGAAAATTAGATAGAAGTTGGGTAGTTGAATTAATGGCTAATGGATATGATACATATGATATTGCTACAAACTATGAATTAACAGAAGATACTATTTTAGAATGTGCTGATCTTTTGGATAAAAATGTACTTTTACAAGGATTAAATTTTTCAGAAGAGTTTATTACAAAGGCTATAGAAATTGAATATTTAGATATCAATGATATTTATGAGTTAGGCATGACTACTTATTCTAATTTATCTGATGATTTTATATCTACATATAAAGAAAATATAAACTGGGATAGAATGATTCTTTATATCTCTACACAATCAAATTCATTTGATAAACACACTAAAGTCATTGAAGATAAAAACTTGTGGTCTATTATAAGTGCTAATGATTTATCAATTGATTTTATTAGACAATGGAAAGATAATTTAGATTGGTCTTATTTATCAATGGTTAAATGTTTTACTGATGAAGAGAAGTTAGAATTTGCTGATTATATCTTAACTCCAGCTCAACAAGAATTACCCGGAGACCTAATAGACACTGATATTTTGAAGGTTACTGATAAAATGTCAGAAGAAGAATTAGAAAATCTAATTGAAGAAATCTCTAAACATGTCGGAAAGTATTAATATAATTAGTATCTTTGACGGCTATAAAAAATCCACCTTTGAAAAAAACGAAATTTTAAGGGTTGATATATACTAAACAAATTAAAAAAAACTTTTTTGAAGAAAATTAAAACTTTTTGATTTTCTAATATAAAAGAAAGACAATTAAAAAACTCCAGTAGTGAATTGAAGGGTTCGAAAGGTAATTCAAAAAACACTCTTTGATAGATTACTCTGGTCAATATAATTAAAAACGCAGACATAGCGATAGTTTGAGATACTTCGATATATTCAAATATAAACTATGACAGAAAGTGCTTAGCGACAGCAAAGCTACTGAATTTGGATGAATCCGAAAGGACATGCTAAATTAAAGTGAAAAAGTCCAGGTGACTCCTGAAACTCTTTTTAAGAGGTAGTCAAGGAATTCAGAAACTTCCTTTAAATAAAGAACTGGGTGATATGGTCATTACAACTATAGGCAAAGTTTCGGGAGAATTCTTTGTAACGCTTAGGCTAAATTTACTTGTTTGCGCAAATTATAAGACCAGATTTAACAGAAATGTTTTATCTGGTTTTTTTTATTTAAAATAAATTAAAAATTAAAATATAGATTATGTCAAAATTTAACACAACATCACCAAAGTCAAAGACTTTAACTGAAAATTTAGCAGGTGGGCAAGCTTATTCTCAATCAAATGAGTTAGCACTTGTATCACTTCTTTTAACTTCATTTGTTAATGACCAGTTTTATAGAAATGCTCAAACGTCATTAGATGAATTGAGAAAACTTTCTGAGAAAGTAAAGAATAAAGAGTTTGTTGCTAAAGCGGCTATCTTTGCTCGTGACCGTTTTGGTATGAGAAGTATCACTCACGCTCTTGCCGGTGAATTGACTTCACATCTATCGGGTGCTGAGTGGGGTAAAAACTTCTATGATAAGGTAGTTGTTCGTGTTGATGATATGACTGAAATCATGTCTTACTATTTGGCTTACAAGACATCTAAAGATAGTCCTAAGTTTCCAAATGCTTTGAAGAAAGGATTCGCTAAAGCTTTTGATAAGTTTGATGGATATCAATTGGGTAAGTACAAAGGTGAGAACAAAGAAGTGAAACTTGTTGACTTAGTTAACATTGTTCACCCAGTTCCAACTTTTAGAAACAAAGAAGCTTTAGAATCTCTTATTAAAGGTGAGTTGAAAAACACTCAAACTTGGGAGTCTATGTTATCTCAAGCTGGTCAAGTAGCTGAATCTAAAGAAGAATTGACTAAATTGAAGTCTGATACTTGGTCTGAATTAATCTCTACTAAAAAATTAGGACTAATGGCGATGCTCAAAAATCTATGTAATATTATCAAAGATTCACCTAAATCAATACCATTGGTTTGTGATTCACTAACAAATGAGAATTTTATTACAAATTCAAAAGTTCTACCATTTAGATTCGCAACTGCTTATGAGGAAATATCTAAGTTAGTTCCATCTAAAGAAGTCAGAGATGTTTTAGTTGCTATCTCATCTGCTATGGATATTTCTTGTAAGAATATACCGGTATTTGAGGATACTTTATTTGTAGTTGATGTTTCAGGTTCTATGAGTGGTAGACCATCTGAAATTGCTAGTCTGTTTGCAGCTATGTTTGCTAAATCAAATAATTGTGATGTTATGACATTTGCTAATAACTCTAAATATGTTAATTATAATCCTAATAATTCTGTTATGACTATTAGAGATAGTTTTAAATTTTCGGGCGGGGGTACAAATTTTAAAAGTATTTTTACTACTGCTAATAAACCTTATAAGCACGTGATTATTGCATCAGATATGCAAGGTTTTGTTGGATATACTACACCAACAATTGAATTTAATCAATATAAAAAGAAATTTGATTGTAATCCACATGTATTTTCTTTAGATTTGGCGGGTCATGGAACAATGATGTTGCCTGAAAATAATGTCTATGGATTGGCTGGATTCTCTGATAAAATTTTTCAGGTAATGGAATTATTAAAGAGTGATAAAAAGGCATTGTTTAATGAAATTAATAGTATTATACTTTAGATATAAATTTATTATCAACAAACAATAATGATGGTTCTTTTACTTCGGGAAAAAATATCATTTCATAATTATAGAGATTAAATACTTTATCTCTTATTTCTTGAAGAGTATTTATAATTTTTTTATCATAAATCCAGTTATTTTTAAGTTTTAATTTACTGATAAGTAAACAAGGAATCCAATCCTGTGATATGAGTTCATTGAAATCATCCACTTCGGAAGTTATCATTTGTTTAAAATTATTAAAAATAATTTCACTATTTAATAAACTCTGTATTTCTTGTTGAGACTTAGATCTTAGAATACTTTCAATCATTTCTAAATTACTAATCTTTATATTTTTTCTACTAAATATGTTATCACCGACTGACCAAAAATCAGATGTAGCTAAACTTTTAAATAATTCATTATCTGAGTTCTGGGTATTTAATTGAATTAATCCTTCACCTTTCCATAAACATGGATTCAACATTTCTTTATAGAAACTAACTCCAATATCGGTTAAATCCATCAAACAATCTAGAATATCATCTTTTGGTAATTCAGAGAATATTTTTTCTATAGAATTAAATTTATCATCTTTATCATCCGAAAGATTAAATAGTTCAATTGATTTATATTTTTCATTATATAAGTGATCTATATTCTGATAGAAAACTATTTTGAAAGATTCACAATATTTTGGAACCATACTAATTCCTTTAACCTTATAACTTCTATCATCTAATTCTAAAGATTTCTGTAATATCTTTTCAGATTCTATTGATGATTTTTTATTTGATATAAGCTGTTCTCCACCTGATTCAAATTCAATAAAGTTATGAACACCAAAATAAAATAGTGAATAGTTCCATTTATATGGAGACATATAATCTATTAATCTTCTAACATAATCTTCTATTTTATTAAAACTAAAACTTTTTTTTGTGTGATGGTCAATTATTATCTCAATAACATCCTCACATAATCTATTACCTACTTTTTTAAAATCAGTAATATGTTGTGAAATAAAAAATTGATCATCATGTAACTCTAATAAAATGTCTTTTATATCTTTACTCATTTCGTCGGTTAATTTAGAATTACCAACAGTCTCAAATAGTTCTCTAACAATAAATTCGTTATACTTTTTAAGTTTCATATAGTATATATTAAATTACTTCCAGATTTTTTCTAAGTCTATCTTTGAATTAATTTCAATTACTTTATTACCTCTTTTAAGTGAATATCTTTGTATAGGTTGAAACATTTTAATGATTTTTCTAATTTTTTTAGAGTTATCATCATCTATATCATAATTAAATATTTGTATTAAATTATCTATTTCATTAAAATTAACATTTCTTTTATTTCCTAAAAAGAATATAAAATCATAGTTTAAATCGTTATATTTAACAACATCATATTCATCTGATTTATCTATTAAATAGTTTGTGACACAATTTTCAATACCAATAGATGGAAGACTAAATTTAAATTCTTCTACAATAAACTCTTTAGAATCTCTATTATAATATTTCATTACTTCTTCTGATAGTTTAAAATAATTGAAATAATTAGATGAAAATTCTATATCTTTTTCTTCACCTAATTCATCGTCAAAATATTTTAGTTTCACTGCTTTTCCTTTAGTAAATCTAACTATTTCTAAAAATAAAAAAACAACATCAATGCTTTTAATATTATTAAAATTATAACCAATTGAAAATTTTGTATTTTTTTCAACAATTTTTTTAAGTTTATTAATTACTAAACCTAAATCATCTTTAATATAATCGTGCTCATATTCAATGATATCAGCAATATCAGCTTTTTTAATAACAATTTCAAAATCATTGCTATAGAATAAACCTTGAGAAGGAAGAGATTTGATATCTACTTTCTTTTGAAGATTTAATAACCCTCTTAATAGATTTACTAAGTTCATATTTACTGGTTATTTTTTAGTATATATTAATTTTTATGGAGGTCATGTTGCTGAATATATACTTTGATGATTTTAAAAGGTGATTGTTTTGAATTAATAAAAAATGTTAAAAATAAGTCTGTTGATTTAATTTTAGTAGATCCTCCTTATTTAATATCTAAATCATCTGGATTTTCAAATTATTCGGATAATACTTCAAAAGAATTAATAACTAAGTACGGTGGTATTTCTATTGATTTTGGTGATTGGGATAAAGAAGAATTAGATTGGGATTTTCTTTTTAAGGAATATAATCGAGTTTTAAGAGATGGTGGAACTTTAATTATTTTCTATGATATTTGGAAATCTACAGAAATTAAAAATATGGCCGATAAGTATAAGTTCAAACAACCAAGAGTTTGTCAATGGCAGAAGTCAAATCCAGTTCCTATTAATTCTAAATTGAATTACTTATCAAATGCTATTGAGTATTTTTTTACTTTTGTAAAAGGAAAAAAACCTACTTTTCATTCTGTATATGATAACGGTGTTTATAGATATCCCATTTGTCATGGTAAAGAAAGATATGAACACCCAACACAAAAACCATTGAAATTGATTGTTGATATTATAAATAAACATTCTAATACTGGTGATTTAGTTTTAGACAACTTTGCTGGTACATGTACTGTTGGTCATGCATGTGATTTGTTAAATAGGAAATGGATATGTATAGAAAGAGATGAAAAATATTTTAATATTGGTCTTAAAAGAGTAAATGATAATAGAGAAAATTTAGGATTATCTAAAATTTAATCAAAAATTAATTCTCTATCAACAAATTTAGAATCAAATGATATAAAATAAAAATATTAAACCTATGTCTATTATAATAAGAAACTCACAATTAAATGATGAAACAATTACATCACTTAATAAATTAGTTGATGTTGATATTAATGCTTCTGTTGCATTTAAATTGATGAAAATAATTAAAGAAATTTCTTCTATTATTGAGGATAAGAATAAAATGGAGCAAATGATTATTGGTAAATATTCAGAAAAAGATGAGGATGGTAATTTAGTTCAACCCAAAGATGATAAAGGAAATGTTATTCCAGGTGGAGTTTCCATTAAAAATATGGAAGAATTTTCATCAGAGATGGAAGATTTTATGAGTATTGAAAATGAAATTGGGTATGATAGAATTGATTTTGAGGATTTAAATTTAAAGACCTCTAGAGTAAAAGATTTGATGAAATTAGAATTTTTATTTAATTAAATAAAAATTATAAGGAACTTTTTATTTTAAATCAATAAATAGTCTTGTCTTTTTAATATATATAAAAAACAATAAGACTAAATGTCAGCTACATATAGTATAAGTGTTGGGGGGCCAACAGAAGCTTTAAGAAAGCAAGATATTAACAGCGTTCTATTAGATTTGCCTGATAATACTCAAAAATTAATATCACCTAGAGATGTTAGAGATGCTTTTGTAACTACTTGGGCTACGTCAGCTTTTAAACAAACAATTGGTCAGGGTACCGTTGAATATTTGGGTATTGATTCTGGTAATCCTTCAAATAGAGATATTAAACAAAAGATTTTTATTGGTAAAAGAAATTATGCTGGTCTTGATATAATGACTAATACATTATTAAATAATACTAATAATGATATTTATATTTATAATACTAAGCCTGACACATCATCTACACAAAGTACAAAAATTACTATTTTAGCAGGTACCAATTCATCTCTATATACATATGCTCCTTATATACAATCAAGTGTTTTAAATTCTGGTAATTCTCTTAGTTTAGATATCGTTAATCCTGCATTAGTATCGGGTCCTATTAATATTTTTAGTAATACCGGAAGAATTTCTATTAATGGTATTTTATTACCAACAGTTGCTGAAACTTCAGCTTCTGCTTCAAATGGTAAGATATTAAAATATTCCGGTAGTTATCCAAATGGAGTTCTTAGGTGGGCTGAACCAACGGTTACTCTTGCTGATATCGGTGCGACTGGAAGTGTTACAAACATTTACGGTAGTCCAAGTAATATTAACGGACATTCTTTAGAGTTTATTGACAATTCTATTGTTCCTCTATCAGTTGGTGGTATTGCTCAGGGTAGTTCTTTTTCTGGTGGGTCTTTTAATGGTATTAATGGTCCTCAGAATTGGCCATTATCTGAGGTTATTAGAAAAATATTATATCCTTATGTTCCGCCGGCTTTATCATTGAGTGTCACTACTGCTGGTGTTAACTATTTTTCTACCGGTCTAACATATTCAGCCTTATTTAGTTATTTAATCACAAGATATTCGAATAATATTAATAGCTATAATATAACAGGTACTACATATTCTGGATTGTCTTTTAGTGGATTAGTGAATAGTCAGTTAAGTGCTACATTTAGTTACAATATTTATAGTAATGGTAATTCATTGCCTGGTGGGTTTACTCAAAGTTATGTTTTAAATGCTCAAGATGTAAATCTTTTAACATTTTCACATAGTGCTACAGCATCTGTTAGGTTTGTTCATCCTAGTTTTTATGGATTTAGTTCTACAGAAATAGATTTATATGTTTTTGGTGGACCTCCTGCTTTATTAAGAGCTACACAAACTGGCGCATTTATGAATAGTTCTGCTAGATATGTTTATCCATATACTGGACCTTCTCAGTCAATTATTTTTAGTACAACTGGATTTGGTTATATTTATTTTATGACTCCTTATTCAACTCCATTGATTTCAAAGATTAAAGATCCTAATGGATTTATAATACATGATTCTAGTAATTCAGGTTCTTCGGCCTTTACATACTCCACTAACATTACTCCACAAGGTGCTATAAATATGGCTACACCCACACCCAGCTATAGAATATATAGAACAATTGCAACTTGTAGTTATGATGGAATTGGTAATTTTGAATTTATATTTTAATAATGGCAACATATAGTATTAATACTGGAACTTCAATACAAACAATGACCTATGATATAATAGGCGCTACGGCTGTTGATTTGAAACCGGTTCTTGATATTTTAAAAGATAATACAGATAAGCAAATAAGTCCAAAGGATATTAGAGATGCTGTTTTAACATCATTTTCTAATTCGGCTTTTAAACAAACTTTAGCATCTCAATCAAATATTTCTTATATTGGTATTGATAATATAAATCCAAACTATGCTAATAAAGATGTTAAAAATAAAATTTTTTTTGGAAAAAGAGCTTTTTCAGGAACCTATTCATATTCTTATCTTCATGATGTAATGACATCTAATTTATTAAATAGTGATACTGATATTTTTCTTTATAATACAAAAAAAGACTCGGTTTCTAATAATCGAACAAGAATTGCTATACTGTCCGGTACTAATTCTTCTTTATATGCTAATTCTCCTTATTTACAATCTCAATTAGTTACTATTGGAACCTATTCTTCTTTATCTTTAGATATTGTTAATCCAACTATAACCGGAGGTACTGCTACTACTATCAATTTTAATAGTGATTATGGAACAGTTTCTTTTAATAATTTGGTATTTCCAAGATCACAAGAATCATATGGTCTTTATGGTTTAACTGCTGCTAATAATGGTAGAGTTTTAAAATGGAATAATGGTGCTTTAGGATGGGATAATATTTTGTTACCATTTAGTGATTATATAGGAGCAACTGGTACCCCTACTAATATTTTTGGAACACCGGTTAATGTAAATAATTATCCTTTTGAATTTACTGATACTAATCAGTGTACATTTGCTATAGGAGATATTGAATTGGGTGAAAGATTTAATTCAGTTTCAATAGTTGAGATGTTGAGAAGAATAGTTTATGATTATCTACCACCTACTTGTAGCTTATCTGTTTTACCACCTTACTCATCTGGATATGTTGAGGTTGGTTCTAATCCAATAGTAAAATTAGAATATACTATTAATAAAAAAAGTTTACCTACACAGACATCTATATTTTATTATATGATACCAAGTAGCTATCCGCCTATTACAAATAATCAACAAGTTACTATTTCTGGATCAGTTAATGGTGTTATAATCACACCAATTATTAGTGCCACTACTTCTTTTACACTTACCGTTAATGATGGTACACAATCTAATTCAGCAATTGCTACAGTGACTGGTATATATCCTTATTTTTATGGGTTTAGTAGTTTAACAACAATGACAACTGCTGGATTATCATCTTTAACAAAATTAGTTGAACCTAAAGGAACAAAAAATGTTGATGTTATTGGTAATGGCAATTTTTACTTTATATATGATAGTGATTATCCCGTTCTAAGTGCTATTTATAATGAATTTGGAAATACAATTTCAAGTGCTTCTTTTTCGTCTCCAACAATTTTAACTTTATCATCTCCAACAGGTCTTTGGGCATCAAAACAATTTAGAGTTTATAAGTATAGTGGAGTTCCTCAAATTGGACCTCCGTCCGTAAATTATCAATTCAAATATTAAAAAATTTATATATACATTATGTCAATACAAATTATAGATGGTTTTCAAGTAAATACGGCCCGACCGATAGATAACAGAATAGTTGCCTCTGGTTCTTCGGCTAGAAATGCTATACCTTATAAGTATGAAGGTTTAAGAGTATTTGACACATTTGACAGTATTCCATATGTATATTTAAATAATGCTTGGGTTACTGAGAACACTACTGGTATTGCCGGTTCGGGTAATAGTGGTAGAATTCCAATTTATGTTTCTGCTACTGTTATTTCTGATAGTTCACTTTATCAAAGTGGGTCCTTTATAAATACAACAGATGTTGGTGGTGGTCCTAATTTAATCTCCATGGATACTATGAGTGGTAATTTAAATATTCAGGGAAATTTAAATGTTAATGGCCTCTCTGGAATAAACGCTGGTCAAATTAAATCCGGTCTTTTGACACTTAATAGATTAACAAATGGATCCAGTGGTTGGATTTTAACAGGTTCTTCGACAGCTCCTATTTATATTAATCCTACACAAGTTACAGTTGGTACTGCCTCTATTTCTCAAAAATCAGTTGTTTCGCCTACCATTCCTGTACTGAATGGTATTGATTATAATTTAATACTTGTTCCACCTGGAGCTTGGTCGTTTACCCCGGGTTCTGAAATTTTATATTCAAATGCAGCCAATGCAGCCAATGCAGGTATTAAATATAATCCAAGTACTAATCAATTAAAAATTGGATTGGGTGCTTCTGCATTTCCATCTCTTTCTTTTATAGGTGATACAAATACTGGTATTTATAGTCCTGGTGCAAATTCTCTTTCTGTTGCAGTTGATGGTAATGAAAAAGTTAGAGTAGCCACAACATCTATAACATTTGGTGAACAAATTAGTTATTATCCAAGAATTAGCATTAAGAGTATAAGCACTCCTACTGAGCCAAGTTATTCTTGGTGGGGAAATGACCAAACAGGTATTTTTAGACCAGCTAATAATAACGTTGCTGTATCAACTAATGGTGTGGAAAGAATGAGAATTTCAGACAAAGGTACCTCAATAGGAATTGGAACTCCTATAAGAGCTATGTATGTTGGTAGAATAAACTTTACCAAGACTGGACCTGCAACTGGAGTAGTTACCGTAGTGTATCCAACAACAGATGCTGGAAACGATTTTGTTGGTCCGTCTGGTATTACATCTGCGACAAGTTATACAATAACTAACACTACAGCCAATGCCACAACTGTAAGAGCTCGTATTAATTTTCCAACACCTATGCCAAATGCAAATATAGTTGTGGTTTGTCATATTGACTCAGGGGACGCAAACCATTATACTTGGACCGCTATTTGTGCTGGGAGAACAACCACATATATAGACTTGGTTTGTCTTCAACAAGATGCGGCACCTTGGATCTCAGGATCTGTTGGTGCTAGTTTTGTCGCTTATTGTGTTAATTAATTTTGAATCTTTTCAAACCACCAATTAAAATAAATATAATTATCACCTAATAAATTATAATAGTTATTTTCATATTTAATAATCATTTTATTATCATGAGCTCTAACTAATTCAATATCAATTCCTTTTTTCATTCTTAACTGATTACCAGTTTCATTTGAGTAACAATATAATTCATCATTTATTAGTTTGTATATACCCGGTTCTGGTTTTAACCAAGTTTTGATTGTTTTAATAACAAGGCCTTTTATTTTAATAATCCATTCTTTGCTTTGATATAAATCAAAATCTTTGAATACTTCTGATGTAAATTCTGGATTAGGACTCATAATATTTTCAATCACTCCCCAATATTCATAATCATCAATTACAAAAGTAATATAAACATCATAGAAAATCATGTTAGATTTAACAATTTTAAGAATTTTCATCTTTTGAATATCTTGATGTTCTAAACCTAATTTACTTCTTAAATTTTTGTAAGCGCTTGTTCCCGCTAAATTATAAAGAATATCATTAATTCTTGACGTTGCTTGTCTAATAGCATCGGCGTGTTTATCAAAGGCATTTGTTGATAATGAAGGATCATCTACACCCCCTACAGCTTGAACTGCTGAATCTGGATTCATTCTTTGTGTATTAAATTCGGTAAATTCTAAAATAAGTTTGTTCTTACGTTTCATAATATTAATATATATATTAAAATAGCAAAGTATTATTATGAAAATAAAAAGATTTAATGAAGATGAACAAGTAGATATCTCCTCTGATAGAGTTACCGAAATCAACGGAGAATTAAAAAGTTTTGCTGATATTATGTCAGATAAGTCTAAATATATTGAATCTCTTCTAAATGAACTTAGTGACTATAAAAATGACTCTAAAAAAGGTAATGACCAAATAGATGATTCTATTTTAGCTCTTCAAGTAATTAAAAAAGATATTGATGATTGTAGTGATAAAATTGATACTATTATTAATAATTTACTGGATTATAATGATGGTGGTAGAAAATTTTTATATACAGAAAAATAAATAATTATAGTAGTAAAAAAATAAAACCCATAAATGGGTTTTATTTTTTATTATTTATTATAAGTTAATTTATATATTGTTTTATATTGTAAAGCTATTAATTCATCAATAATATTATGAATATGTGTATCTTCTGATTTAATACAAGTTCTTTCAGATTTAAC
>Ga0049082_10000051_pt1 | contig 25436 bp, 27 predicted proteins | sample GreLakmeHU45MSRF_FD_66718 | JGI IMG/M metagenome (GOLD analysis project Ga0049082, IMG submission 66718) | Freshwater lentic microbial communities from great Laurentian Lakes, MI, USA - Great Lakes metaG HU45MSRF | ecosystem: Environmental > Aquatic > Freshwater > Lake | place: Great Lakes... | reverse complement strand
GCCTGCTGCGCGCCCAGCGCAGGCTCGACATCCCCGACGGAGAGCGCGTGGTGCTCACCAGCGGCCCGCAGGTGGCGCACCCAGGTGCCACGAGCCTGATCGCCGTGCACCGCATCGAGGCCCAGCACCGCGGCTGATGCCGCTCAGGCGGTTGTGCCACTCAGGTTCAGCACCACGACGCCCACGATGATGAGGGCGATACCGCTGAGGCGCCCGATACCCCACGGGTCGTGAAACACCCAGATGCCGAGCACCGCTGTACCAGCCGCACCGATGCCGGTCCATACCGCGTAGGCGGTGCCGATGGGGAGCGTGCGAAGGGCCCACGCCAGCAGCCAGAAGCTGATGGTGCCCGCCACGGCGAATCCAACGATGGGCCACAGCCGCGTGAAGTTATTCGACAGCTTGAGCATGGTCGCGAAGATGACCTCAAAGAATCCGGCGATGATGACGGCAACCCAGGCCACAGTGCTCCCATATCGTTTTACGCTTGGCGAGAATGTTCCACGGTCACGGGGGCGATCCTTCCCGCAGTGTTCGCAGCTTCCCCGGGGCTGTCGTGACCCGTTTGGTCGGATCAAGGCTACCCGGGCGGCCCATGATGAGACGGTTAAGGCCGTCGGCGCGCCAGTGCTGAGCAGCCTCACGGGCTCCGATACACACATAGGGGGAGCGCTCCCCGTGCATCGCGGCCCGGCGTCGGCCCCGGGTGGGGGCTACGGTGAAAATTACCTACTTCGGGTACCTCAAGAAAGGATCCCCCATGCCTCGACGCCCACTGTCAGTCATCGCCGCCATCTTTGGCGCCGGTGTACTGATGATCGGTGCCGCCGGTTGCGGCGGGAGTGACACCGCTGCTCCCGCCGCCACGGTGACGGTTGACCAGAACAACAACGACCAGAACGACCAGAACGACCAGAACAACGACAACAACCAGAACAACAATCAGAACAACGACAACAACCAGAACAACGACAACAACCAGAACAACAACCAGAACAACAACCAGAACACGAACCAGACGCCGGCCCAGCAGAAGGCCGAGTGCCTTGCCCGCAACGAGGGCTACCCGGAGAACTGCGCCGACATCCCATGATCGGCCGGTCGTTCGGTTGCTGTTCACGAAGGGGGGCCACAGGCCCCCTTTCGTTGTTCCGGGGCGCCACTGTGCCCGGGCACCTCAGGCCCAGTTGATCGTGGCGAGGGGAGGACGTCGGGCGTGATGGGGCTGTTCACAGCAGGGGCCATAACCCCCACGAAGGCCGTGACCATCGCGATCAGGGTGACCGAAGACGGCCGGTAGCAGGACCTCGCGCGGGGTCGGATGCAACGTATGTCGGGCGACGCATCCGCTCCGCATGGCAACCTGCCGCCCATGGGAAAATTTCGTGAGTTCATTCCGGTCGCCGCGGCGACCATCATCATCGCTCTTTGCGCCTTGATCCCCCTCGCGGTGGGTGTTGGCGACGACACGGGGTTGAGCGACGTCCGCTCTGCTGCTGCGTCGCTTGGGACGACGAACCAGGAGGGCCAGTCCCTCCAGCTTCAGGCCCAGCAGGAGCAGAAGCAGCTGACCGAGGCAATCGTGGCTTCGGCCAAGAGCGGCGCGTCGGTGAAGGACATCGCACGCGCAGTGGTGCCGATCCTCGGCATTCCGGAGGAGAGCGCCATCCAGGGCGTTCAGGGCATCATCGCCCAGGCAGGTGCGCCGCAGCAGCAGGCACCCACGCCACAGGCACCGGCTACCACGAAGCCATAAGCGGTTTGGCGGGGCGCGTGCGGTAACGGCGCGCCCCGCAGCTTCATCCCTCGAGCGTGAAGTGGTTGCCCGGGGGATCCACCGCCATTACTGCGTCGGCATGTGTGCCGACGATCCGTCACGCTGCGTGCAGCCGCGCGATGGCCCCAACCATCGCGCGGGATGGTTGGGGCCAGAGGTGCGCGGGTCCGGTCCGGGGCGCTCCCCGACCGGGGTCAGGCGCGCGGAGGCCTGCCCTCGTGGTCGCACATCTCTGGGTGCCAGCGGCGGAAGTGGTTCTCGTGCTGTCCCGACAGCGAACCGTCGGGGTAGTGCTGCTCGTAGAAGTCCACGTCCACATGCTGTGCCTGGGTGGTGAGGCGCTGGAACATGGGGTCGATGTAGGCGGGGAAGCGCCCGTAGGTGTCCCACACGTACTGGCAGTAATCCTTCACGATCTCAACGGTCTCGTCGTGAGGGCGCGGGATGGCGTTTACGAAGCTCTCGTTCTGCTGCGCCGTCTTGTAGGGCTTCGGCACGCCTTCATCCATGGCGCCCCACTTCATCTCCATAAAGGCATCCACCGCTGCATGCATGTCGGCGTGGTACGGCGGGATGTAGGCCTCAAACACGCCATCGCGGCCGGCCGCGTAGGTCTGGCCGTTGGCCGCCTCGTTGAAGCGGAACCCCAGCCCCGGTACGTCGCCCCCGCCCATCACGAACTTGGGCAGGTATCCGGTAAAGGTCCAGCCCCCCAGGCCCAGCGCCTGCATCCCCAGGTTCATGTTCTGGCAGATGAATCCCTGCTCCACCACCATCATCGAAAGCACGCGCTGCTCAAGCTCAAACATGTTCATGGGGATATTGCTCTTAAGGCGTCCCTGATCGACCCACTTCTGCAGACCTGCCGAGCGCCCGCCGTGCTGTTCATCCACGATCGAGAAGCCGTAGCTGCGCGCGAAGTAGATGAAGAGCACGTTGATGTACTCCATCGTCATGCTGGTCACGGGCACGAACAGCGTGGTGCCCGGCTTGTTGGCATTCCACTGGTTGAAGTCGAACAGCCCGGGCAGCGTGGTGGGCAACTCGGCGCGTCCGTCCTTCAACTTGACGCGCGCACGACGGAAGAGATCCACGATGAACTCGCCCTGCTCCTCAAGCGAATGCCCCGAGAGAGTTGAGATCTCGCCGGGCTCGGGCGTGAGCTTGAAGATGTCGAGCCACCACAGGCCGTCGTCGTTGCTCCAGAACAACTCAGTGCCGTGGTTCGAGCATGCCGACGGCCAGGTGCGGTTGGTCCACTGCACCAGCGTGCTCATGCCGCGCGCCGGATCGAGATCGGCAAGCGCCAGCCCGTTGAGGCCCGTGCCCGCCATCACCAGAAGGGCCTCCTCAAGTTCGCAGAGAGGCACCGGCTCGTAGGGGGATGCGTAGGGGAGGACCTTGCTCTCGACGGTCATGCCGAGCGCAACGCGACGCGACTTGCGGTCGAACACCGACTGAAAAAAGGGATACGTGAGCGCATCCTGAAACCCGATCGGTGCACCTTGAACGATCTCGAGGGGGTCGGCTTCGGTCGTCATGTCGCGTGTCTCCTATGCGGTCAGGTGCGCCCGGTGCCCACTTCGTGCCGGATGCTGCGAAGGATAGAAGTCCGCAGCACTCCGCGCCGTATATCGGGGTGGTTACCTGCCCACCTGTACGCCCGGCACGTCGCGATCCCACGCGTTGGGGATAATGCCCTCATCGCGCAGCGTGTTCTTCTGCACGCATTCGGTGGGGGTCTTCGCCAGGGCGGCCACCACGCGGATATTGCGCGGCACCATGAAGTGGGGCATGCGCTCGGCCATCCAGTGGGTGAGCTCATTGGGTTTGGGTGCGTCGCCACCCGCCACCAGCACCACCATGATCTCGTCATCACCGGCGCGCTCGAGCGCGCCACACAACGCGAGGATGGTCCTCCCGCGAAGGTCGTCGCGCTTCTCACGGCTAGTGATGGTGATGGTCACCCGTCAGCCGGTGACCTCGCGCAGGATGTTTTCGTCGTCCACTCCTAGCCCTTGGGCAGGAACTTGCTGGCGTCGATGCCGTGCTCGGCCATCAGCTTGGTGAAGGTCTCCTTCATCTCCTGCGGGTACTCGGGGAGGTCCTCGGTGGCCAGTACGTCGGCTGCTTTGGCACGGATGCGCGGGCCGAAGTCCCAGTCGTCATCCGCCATCAGCCGCTCGATCTCGGCGGCGGGGAAGTAGAGCATTCCCGGGTCGCGACCATGCTGCCCGGCGATAGCGACGATCTCGTCAAAGCGGCCGTCAAGCGGGGCCTGCTCCTGGATGAGGCCCTTCTCGCGAAGCAGCGCCTCGGTGTCGGGCTGGCACATATACGGCGTGCCGAGCGCGTTGTCGTGGAAGAGCTTGTCGAACTTGAGGCGCGGGCGCTGGCCGCCGGCCTTGGCGTCCTCCAGCGGGTACCCCACCGCGTGGCCCCACGTGAACTTGTAGTTGGGGGGTAGGTTGAAGGCCTTCTCCACACCGCCCGGCTTGCGCCCGAATGCGATGAGGATGTTGCCCACGCCCACACCGACGCCCGCCGTGATGGCGTTGGCCACGGCCTGACCGCTCTCAAACCGCAGCAGCGTCTCGGTGCGCTCAGGCGGAAAGCTCATCAGCCGCGGGATGGTCTGGGTCATGGAGAACTCGTAGTTCCACCCGTGGTACTTGGTGGCGGCACCGGACAGGCTGAGGCTTGAGATGCCGTCCACGGCGCGGCCGTACCAGGCGTTGATGTTGGTGAGCCACAGGATGAGGTGCGAGGCCTGGTTGATGATCTGCACGTTGAACCCGGAGACGCACTCCTCAAGCTCCTCCCACAGGTCGCATTCATCGCGGCGCACCACGATGGCCTCGGTGGCATTGATGTTTCCCTGGCACGACGAGAACCGCGCTGCCTGCAGCATGGTCTCGATCTTCCAGCGCTCTACCTCACGACTCTCGTCGAAGTAGCGGATGCTTCGGCGATCGCCGAGTGCCTTGAGAATGGGGATGTCGGGGACCTGATCGGCTGACGGCACAGACATGGACGTGACCTCCTAAAAGCCGGGGCGTTGGGACGGCTTCGATCGTACAGGCGGGGCATCCGCCGCTTCGTGTCTCATACGGGGCCGATGCCGCCGCCACCACCACCGGTCAATCCATACCCGCCACTGCAGCAGCAGGGGGGAGGCCACGGCGCGCGGCTGCCCTACATGCCCGGTGTCGACGGCCTGCGCGCCCTCGCGGTGGCGACCGTGTTCATCTTTCACGCCGGCGGCACGTGGCTGCCCGGGGGATTTCTGGGTGTGGACTTCTTCCTGGTGATCTCGGGCTACCTCATCACCTCACTGCTGGTGGCCGAGCAGCAGTCGGGTGGGCGCATCGATCTGTGGCGCTTCTGGCTGCGCCGCGTACGCCGACTCATCCCGGCGCTGCTCCTTGCCATCGCGGGAACGCTCGTGGCCATGCTCATCCTGCACTGGGATGAGGTACCGCGGCTGAAGGGCGCCACGCTGTCGGCGTTCGCCTACGTCACCAACTGGTACTTCATCTTCGCCGACGTTCCCTACGTGGAGAAGTTCGGGCGACCAAATGTGTTCACCCACCTGTGGTCGCTGGCGGTGGAGGAGCAGTTCTATTTGTTCTGGCCGCTGGTGCTCGCCGTTATTCTGGTGGTGCTGAAGTTGCGCCCGTGGGCCATTGGGGTGCTGGCCGTAGCCGGGGTGGCATTCTCCACCGCGTGGGCATGGCATCTGTACGACCCGTACGCCGTGCCGTGGCGCATCTTCTACGGCACCGACACCCGGGCAGTGGGTCTGTTTGTGGGCATTGTGGGAGCCATCCTGCTGCCGCCCTCACGGCTTCGGCCCGTCGCATCGGCCGCCGGGCGGTGGGGCATGGAGATCATCGGGCTCGCCGCACTGGCTGGGGTGCTGTGGTGCATGTTCAGCATCGACGAGTTTGAGAACCGTCTCTATCAGGGCGGCATGCTGATGCTGGCCATCCCCGCCATCGTGCTCATCATCGTAAGCGCACACCCCCAGACGTTGCTCGGAAAGTTCTGGGGCCTGCCGGCGCTGGTGTGGATCGGGGCACGTTCGTACGGCATGTACCTGTGGCACTGGCCGGTGCTCATGCTCACGCGCCCAGGCGACGACGTGTCAATTTCGGGCGCGCCGCTGGTGGCGATTCAGATCATGCTGGTGGTGGGAATCTCGGCGCTCTCATACCGATTTGTGGAGCAACCCATCAGGCGAAATGGAATCGCGGGCCTGCGCCGGGCCTTCGCCACGTTCGATGGCAAGTGGCGCGAGCACCCGGCGCAGACCATCGCCGCCTGGGTGGGCGTGGTGGCCGTGGTGGCCCTGATATCGCTGGTGGTGCTGGTGCCCGAGGCCGTGCCTCTCAAGCCCTGGCTCGCGCGCTAGCAACGGGGCTCCCGGGGGAGAAACCCGGCGGGCCGAGTTCGGGGGATACCCCGGGTATCTTTGCGGTCATGACGGATTCCTTTGCTCCCCATATAGCCGCGCACCGCGTGGGTCTCAGCATCCTCGCCGTTGGTATCGCGGCCATGGGTATCGGTGCTTCCGGCGCCGCTGCGGCTGGGACGCAGCAGGCCACGCAGGCCAAGTGCTCACGGGCCAACCCGGGATTCGTGGTGGGCGACTCCGTGGTGGATGCCGTCAATTATCTGCGGCCCAAGCCGATCAGCGCCATCGTGGGTGGGGGCAAGGTGGATGGAGATGTGAATCGTCGGTTTGATCAGGGCGCCGCGCTCATCAAGACCTACCTCGCGGCAAGTCCCAAGGCGTGCGCCGTGGTGGTTGCGCTCGGAACCAATGACCAGGTGCGCCCGAGCCAGTGGGCATCGCTCATGAGCACGCTGAAGAGCGTGCCTCGCGTGGTGGTGATCAACACCTACACCAAGGACTTCCGTCGAGGGCAGCCCTGGATGAATCAGGTCAACGCACAGATCGCCGCGCTGCCCGCGAAGTACAGAAATGTGCGCGTCGCCGATTGGGCATCCATGGCTCCGTCGCTCAGCTCCACCGAGTTGCCGGACGGCGTGCACCCCGACACCCCCCGTGCCGCGGACAAGTTCACCAGCACTGTGACGGCGGCGTTGCGGGCCCGCTGATAACACGGTCGTCGTTGTGCTGACCGACGGCACCGTGCGCCGCATGGCCTGACCCTTCGGGGTACTTAGGCCAGGTAGCCCTTGAGGCGGTTAAACGAACTCTCCCAGCCCATCTCGGCCACCTCGCCGCGGTACTCCTCTGGCACGTCGGTCTGCAGCACCACGATCTCGGTACGGCCATCGGCCATGTCGTGAAACGAGATGGTGCACACGATGCCGAGGCCGGGCTCGACAAACTGCACGAACTCCGGTTCCACGATGTCGCTGAAGGTGCCGGTCATGGGATAGGAGTCGTCGTTGACCATCATCACCATGTTGAACGCACCGCCCGGCTCGGGCACCAGCTCCACGCTTTCGGGCGGGATGATGACGCCCTCGGGCGCCCAGAAATACGGGATGGCGGCCGGATCGGTGTACGCGGCAAACACACGCTCGCGGGGCGCATCAACGATGCAGGACACTGAGAAGTCGGCACGCGGGCCGAGCTGAGGCGCGTCATCGGTCATGCGCGGCACTTTGCCATGTCAGATGGGGCTCTTGACGTGCATGCCGTGATCGCGAGCCGCCGCTGCCTGCCGCTCGTCGTACGTAACGAAGCCCTTCAGGCGGTCGCCCAGATCGAGCGCGGTCACCACGTGGATGGCATCGAGCGTGCGCAGGTGGGCGGGGGCGATGAGGGCAGCCCGGCTCAGGTGCGATCGGTCGAGCGGAACGATGTCAATAGTGCTGAGTACGGCGCGTGCCCGATCGATCAGGGCCGTGTCCACCCGGCGCACGGCGCGAAGCACCTCGGCCTCGCCCAGGTCGCACGTGACCAGCCGCGCCTCAGCCACTTCCTGCCAGCGGTACATGGCTGCGGAGTGCTCCTCGACTGCGACCAACTTCACCAGGGCCGACGAGTCGAGATACCAGATACCCAGCCCGGTCAGCGGTGGTCCTCATCGCGCATTTCGCGCAGGGCGTCGCCCAGCGTGCGACATCCATCGCGCTCGGCCGGCGGACCGATGTCGCCGGCCGTCGCGGTGGCCGCGCGAAGCAGCCCGGCCTGGTCGAGGGCGTCAAGGCGGTCGGCTGGCAGCGGCATTATCTGCGCAACGGGCCGGCCGTTGTCGGTGATGATCAGCGCTTCACCGGCGGCGGCACGGGCGACAACAGCTGAGGCGTTCTGCTTGAGCGCCCTGATGCCGATCTGATCCATGTGCTCCACCGTAGCACCATGCGATGTGGTGGCCGCACGGGGACGCGCGTGGATTCCCACACTGCGTCCGTCATTTGTGACGGTGACTGACCCCATCCCGAGGCTCAGGTTCCCCACGCCCAAGCGATCGGGCCAGGGCGAATCCCCGCATGCAACCCGGACATTGGGCAGCGCAGACAGCAGCCAACTGTCACCCAACCCCGTGCGTGCCCATTTGTGACGGTGACTGACCCCACCCGGGGACTGACCCCACCCGGGGACTGACCCCGGGTCACTCGGTGCGACGTCTAACCGAGGATTCGGCCCACTTCGATTGCCGTGACCATTCGGGTATGGCCCAGCTGGAAGGTGGTCACGCGGTCGCCCGGCAGGGCGTCGCTGGCCAGACGGATGATGTGGCCGGGCTCGCACTCGGGGTGGTCAACCGTGGCCTTCACCTCGGCCACTGTGGATCCCACGCCGATGCCCTCGGCCGTGCGGATGCCGCGGTCGGTCACCAGTACCTCGGTCACTCGGCCACCGGGGCCGGCGATGGCACGCACGGCGATGCCGGGCCAGATGATCTCGATGATGCCGTCGTGGTCCTCACGGGACTCGGGGGCACCGAGCACCCGCAGGGTCTGACCCTCGGTCATGCCGATGCGCACACCACCCGCACCGATGCCGGGGCGGATGAGGTGATCGGGCGATCCGGGGATGCCCGGGCCACGGGGGACGTCGTTGCGATCTGCGATGACTGCGATGCCACGGGATTGCACGTTCGGCTCCGTCGGATTCGGGACGCGTCAGCGGGGGCCGACGGGGTGATGTGTAGGTAACCGTGTTGCAACGCAGGTGCGGCGTGTGGAGGTTCCATGCCGACCCCGCAGGGTCAGGCGGGGATGGCCAGAATCTCGATTGGGTCGTCGGCCGCTGGCAGGTTGGCCACCAGCGCGGGAAGGTCGTCAACCGTGCGCAGGCCGAGTTCTGGGAACTCCGCCGCGCCCGGCAGGTGCGCAAACCACTGCTGCTGGCGTTCCTTGGGAAGCACCGTCATGCGGTAGCCGAGGGAGTCGAACTCGGTGGCGATATCGGCACAGGTATGGCCGAGCTGCGCCAGGCAGCGCTGGTTAACGTGGCAGATCACGTAGGGCGGGTTGCGGGCGGCGATGTCGCGCATGCCGCGAAGCGCACGGGGCTCACTGCCCTGCACCACCAACTTCACCAGCCGAAGCCGGTCGGCGTCGAGGCGCCCCTCGTCGGCCAGGGCATCGAGGCTGGTGCACGGGACGTCATCCACGGCCACTTCGTTGTCGCCCAGCGGCAATGAGGGATCGGTCACCAGATGCGCTGCGGTGGTGGCGCCATCAACCACGCGGATCTGCAGGGTGGCGGGTTCATCCCAGAGCCCGAGCGAAAGCACCGACCCGTGGTCGATTCCGTTGAGCGCCAGGTTGGCCTCGCACCAGGCACGCGGGTCGGCCGCGGGCTCGAACCCGATCACCGCGCCCGTTGGTCCAGCCAGTGCGCCACCCACCACCGTCATGTATCCGGCATTCGCGCCGCCGTCTACCACCACGTCGCCGGGGCGCACAATTGCCATGAGCGCGCGGGTGACGTGGTGTTCCCACCACCCGTTGTTGTCGAGCAGCGACGGCAGCACCACCGAGTCGGATGCCGCCGCGCGAAATCGCAGGCGCATGCCACCCACCGGCGCCCCACCCAGCAGCGACACCTCTACAGCACCATCGAGTGCGGCGATCGCCTTGAGTTGGCCACCGGCGAACTCGGGCGCGGTGCGCATGAGCGTGATGAACCGCTCCCAGGTCATGCCCTCGGCCAACTGCGCCTGCCAATGGGCCACCTCGGCATCGCCCGGATCGCGGCCGAGGATGCCGGCATACGCAGCCCGGATCAGTCGTCGGTCCTCATGCGCGGACAGGCCGCTCGCACGGGCGAGGCGGTCGGCGGCATGTCGCAGGTTTCTCGGAGCCATGGCGTGACGCTACCGACCCATCGCCGATGCCGACCCGCAGTCCAACCAGGGGACCGGTGGAAACCCCCCGTATTCGCTGCGGTCACTCCCGGTGGAGCAGGCCGTCATGCATGATTTCCTCCGATTGCCGGTCCTGCCGGGGGGGCGGGACCGGCGATCGACTAATCCACGATCTCCAGTGGATGACGGACCTCGATGTCCGACCCGAGCGCCTCGAGATGCGCACGGATCTGAATGGCACAGCCCGGGTTGGCCACCGCCACAACGGGTGCCCCGGTGGAGATGATCGCCCGTGCTTTCTGCTCGCCGAGGGTCGCTGCCATTTCTGGCTCGAGGGCGGCATACAGGCCACCCGCACCGCAGCACCGGCCCCCATCGCCCAGGTCTATCGGTGTGGCCCCCGCCTGCCGCAGCGTGCGCCGCACTTCTGGGCCGATGCCCTGCGCGTGCAGGTGATGGCAGGCATCGTGCACCGCCACCCGGCCCTCAATGAGTCGTGCGCTTGGCGCGTCTATCTGCACTGCATCGCGTACGCGGGTCTCAAACTGCAGGGCACGCGCATGCCATTCGGGATCGTCGGCCAGGAGTTCGGCATAGGTGGCCATGTGCGCACTGCATCCGGCGCTGTCCACCACAGTGATGTCGGCATTTTCGAACTGCGCGATGCGATCACGGGCAAGTGCCCGGGCTGACTCGATCTCGCCGGCATGTGCGGCAAGCGCTCCGCAGCAACCACCGCGATTAGGCACAACCACGCGATAGCCCGCGCGCACCAGGGCCCGGGCGGTTGCCTGATGCACTGGGCGGAACGCGACGTCCATCACGCAGCCCACCAGCATCATGGCCATGGGCCCCTCGCCGGCCGCCTCGGGCAATGGCGTACGTAGGTCGCGGAAGGTGATGCGGGGGGTGGCCATACGCAGCCCGCGGGGCAGCAGGTGGTCGAGCCGCAGCAACTGTGCGGTGGCGATGCCCCACGCCGCGGCACGCAGCACGCGCGGCCGCGCGATGACCCCCGTGATCACCCGGCGCCTCGCCTTGCCGGGTCCGGTGCGCACGGCCTCAGTCTGCGCACGAGCAGCTTCAATCATGCGGCCGAAGGGAACCCCGCTCGGGCAGGCCGCCTCGCATGCACGGCACGCCAGGCACTCGTCGGTCATCACCGTGAAGTCGCCGGCCACTGGCACCCGGCCCTCGCTGACCGCACGCATGGCGGCAATGCGCCCGCGGGGCGATGCGGTCTCCAATCCAGTCACGCGAAAGGTTGGGCAGTCGGGCAGACACAGCCCACACGCCACGCACTTGTTGAGGTCGTCATCCGACGGCGCCGGGATCCCCACCTTCCACGATGAGCTCATGCGGTGACCTCCGCCGCAAAGAGTCCCGGATTGAGGATGCCAGCGGGGTCGAAGGCCGCACGCATGCGGCGCATCACCTCTGCTCCAGGGGGAACGGGGCCGAACGGGTCGGCCCGGAGGTCATCGGGACCGTCCAGGATCTGGGCGTGGCCGCCGAACTCAACGGCCAGTGCACGTACCGACGCCACCTCGCGGGCGTCGGCCACCGCCACACGGCAGATGCCCGTTCCCATCCACGCCTCAAATACCTCGCCTGCCTGGTCGAGGCGCCGCACGATGGCCGCCAGCGCCGCCGGGGGCACGCCCATCTCAACCAGCCCGGTGCCCTCGGGGTTGGCAGGCTCCACCGAGACCCGCGCGCCATCGGGGGCCACGACGTCCTCGGGCGCGCCTTCGATGCACGCATCCATTGCCCCAGGGCGCACGATCACCGCGGCGGGGCGGTGGTACGCCGCCAGTACGTCGTTGGCCAGGGCCAGCATGTCGGTGGTGTCGCCCTCGGCGGTAAACCACGACGACGCCATGGGGTCGGGCCACAGCTTGAGGGTGGCCTGCACGATTACACCCAATGTGCCGAGCGACCCCACCATGAGTCGGGGCAGGTCGAAGCCGGTCACCAGTTTGACTGTGCGGCCGCCGCCCACCACCAGGCGCCCGTCACCCGTGGCCACCACCACCTCCATGAGGGAGTCGCGCACGGCGCCCTGACGAAGCCGCCGTTTGCCGGTGCGTGCAGCCGACAGGATCCCGCCAACGGTGGCACCGGGGCGGACGTCGGCCGATGCCCAGCGCTGGCCCTTGGCACCGATGAGCGCTGCCACGTCGGTGGCAAGGGCCCCGCCCTCGACCGTGATGATCATGTCGGCGGGTGAGTAGTCCACCACCCGGTTGAGTGCGAGGGTGCACACAGAGTCGTCCGCCGCACAGGGGCGCCCGCGCCGTGATTCGGTGCCACCACCACGCACGGCCACGGTGCGCCCGTCGTCACTCGCCACCGCAAGTGCCTCGGCCAGTTCCTCGCGGGTCGTCGGGGTCAGATCCACGTGCCCTCCGGTGGCTCGCGACCACCGAGCATTGCTTCGCCACACCGCGCACCGAGGGGCAGCACCTTGTGTGGGTTGAGCCGCTCGTCGGGATCAAACGCCCGGCGCATGCAGGCCTGGGCCTCCAGGTCTTCCTCGGTGAACACCAGCGGCATGTAGTCGCGCTTCTCCAGCCCAATGCCGTGCTCGCCCGACAGGGTGCCGCCCACCTCCACGCACTTACGGATGATGGCGTCGCCCGCCCGCTTGACACGCTCCACCTCGTCGGCGTCGCGCCGGTCGAAGGCGATGATGGGGTGCAGATTGCCGTCGCCCGCGTGGAACACATTGAGGCAGATGAGGTCCTCGCGATCGGTGATCTCGATGATGGCCTGCATCACCTCCACCAGGCGTGAGCGCGGAACCACGCAGTCGTGCAGGAAGTAGTTGGGCTTGACCCGGGCACAGGCGCCGAACGCGCTCTTGCGGGCCTTCCACAAGAGCGCCCGTTCGTCTTCGTCCTTCGCCACGCGCACGTGGCCCACATTGTTGGCGGCAGCCACCCGCTGCACGGCATCAGTGCCTGCCTCCACGTCGGCTGGTGTGCCGTCCACCTCCACCAGCAATGCGGCGGCCGCGTCAACCGGCAGGTCTGCGTGCACGAATGGCTCGATGGTGCGAAGCATGTTGCGGTCCATCATCTCGAGCGAGGCCGGGATCACGCCGGCGGCGATCACCTGTTCAACCACTGCGGCGGCGTCGGAGATGGTGGGAAAGTCGAGCAGCATGGTGCGAATGGCCGGTGGCTCGGGGGTAAGGCGTACGCAGATTCGCGTGACCACGCCCATCATGCCTTCACTGCCAACCACTACTCCGCGAAGGTCGTACCCGGGAGGGTCAGGCGCCGGCCCGCCGAGCGTGACCACCTCGCCGTCGGCCATCACCATCTCCATACCCAGCACGTGCTGGTTGGTGACCCCATAGGCGAGGCAGTGCGGCCCCCCCGCGTTGGTGCCCACATTGCCGCCAATGGAGCACGCCTGCTGACTTGACGGGTCGGGTGCGTAGAACAGCCCGAGGTGGGCGACCGCGGTACTGATATCGAGGTTGAGCACTCCCGGCTCCACCCACGCGCACGAATTGGGTACGTCCACTTCGGTGATGCGGTTCATGCGTGAGAGCGAGATCACCAGCGACCCGGCCAGCGGCACTGCACCCCCGGTGAGCCCGGTGCCCGACCCGCGCGGCACCACGTCGAGTCCGGCGGCCGCTGCCACGCGCATACAGCCGGCCACCTCCTCGGTGCTGGCGGGCAGCACCACGAGGCCGCAGTCACCGTCGTCCTGGATTGATCCGTCGCGGGCGTAGAGCATGGTGGCGAGGTCGCCTGCCAGCACGTGGTCGCGACCCACCACGGCTGCAAACTGTGATGCGACGTCGCGGGCGATGGTGGTCATGCCGCCCTCGCTGCCACGCCCGCCACCGCTGCCTCGCCGGCTGCGATGGCGGTCATCACCGTGCCGCCCCGTGCCAGTTCGATGCCCTCGAGCGACATCAGCCACCGTGGGGCCCGGGTGACGTCGTCCACCCGGTGGGCCTCCACCAGCGGGTATGCCCGTGGCATGCGGACGACCTTCAGCATTCGGAAATCAGATGCATCATCGGTCCACCCCAGAGGGTCGACAAGCGACTCGCGCACGGCGTGCGCCAGTGCCTCGTCGTCGAGTGGCCACCACGGGTCGTCGTCGGTGGCGTCCCCGTAGATCTCGGCGCACAGCACCGTACGACCGTCGGGCACAAGGCCCGGATCCCAGTGGCGGAACTCGGCGATGCGGCTGAATGGCACGCGGCGGTCGGCAACCTGAATCCACGCCTCGTCGGTGAGCTGTTCGCGATCGGCCGTCAGGTATACGAGCGTGACGGCGCGCATCGTGATGGGCACCAGGAGGCCATCCGGTGCCGGGGGGCTGGCGGCATCCACCACGGCGATGGGGTTGATGGCGCAGATCACGGTGGGGGCGGTGAGCGTGCCGGGATGGGCGCCTCCCACCTGCACGCCGGTCACGCGACCGTCCTCGTGCGTGAGGGCAGTGACCGGGGTACTCAGCCGCACCTCGCCCCCGTGACGGGCGATGCCGTCGGCCATGGCATCCATCAGCGCACCGATGCCGCCCGCCGGGTACCAGAAGCCCTCCGGTGCCTGCTGCTCATCGCGCAGCTTGCGCGAGCGATCGGCCGAGATGACCTCAAGCGGCCAGCCGTCAACCTTCTCCATGTACGGCCGCACGACGTGATCGCGGAAGCCCGCGCCGATGTGCGACCCCAGCTCGCCGGCTGCAGTGCCATCGTCCACCACGAGATCGTTGGGTGCCTCTGGTATCTGGTCGATGTAGCGCCCGGGCACCACACGCCCGTGCTGCACCCGGGCCACGGGTCGGTCGATCCATCGCATGGGCGAATCCATCAGGTGCTCGGCCCATGCGACGCGGGGGGCATCGTGGATAAATGGGATGTGGCCGCCCAGATCAAAGCGGCAGCCATCGCCTGTGAGCGTGCGGCACAGCCCACCCACGTGGCCGGCTGACTCCACGAGTGTGACGGTTGCCCCGTCGCGTGCCGCAGCAAGCGCTGCCGCGAGGCCGGCAGGGCCTCCTCCCAGCACCACGATGTCGTCGCGCTCAGCCATTCCCGGCACGGTGCCCGCTCAGAGGACGACTTGCAAGCCGTGACCGGCCCGGAAGTGACTATCCTCGCCCACGTGCCGCGCCCGTCCGTGCCTTCTCTGGCCGCCGCCGGACTTACCGCACTCCTGATCACCGCCGGTTCCGCCAATGCCAGTACCGGTGGCGTCGTCAGCTCATCGGGAGCGCGCTGGACCGTGCTGGTGATCGCTGCCGTCCTCATCGCGACGGGCGGTCTCGCGATCGTCAAGAGCATGTGGGGCATGCGCGCGCCGCTCAAGCGCGGAGCCACCGAGACCACCGAAACCCTGTGGCTGCTGTTGCCCTTGGCCTTTGCAGTGGCGCTGGTGGTCTTCGCGGCGCAGGGTATTTCATGACCACCACCGCCGCCGAGGGCGCACCGCGACCGGGGCTTGTGCGCGACCTCATCACCCTCACAAAGCCGCGCATCATCTCGCTGCTCCTCGTCACCACGGTGTGCGCCATGTTCGCCGCCGAGCGTGGAGTACCAAGTGGCTGGCTCATTCTGTGGGCGGTCATCGGCGGCTACCTGTCTGCCGGCGGGGCGAACACCATCAACCAATTCGTCGATCGCGACATCGACGCGGTGATGGGCCGTACCGAACGCCGACCCATCGTTGCGGGCCGCATCACGGCCGGCCGGGCGCTCGCATTCGGGCTGACGCTTGTGGCCGCCAGCGTGCTGGTATTCGGGTTCGGTACCACGTGGGCCGCCGCCGGCCTGTCGCTGCTTGGCGTTGTGCTTTACGTGTTTCTCTACACGCTGTGGCTCAAGCGCACGACGATTCACAACATTGTCATCGGGGGCGCCGCTGGCGCCGTCCCGCCGCTGGTGGGCTGGGCTGCCATCACGGGTGACGTCTCGCTGGGTGCCGTGCTGCTGTTTGCCATCGTCTTCTTCTGGACCCCGCCGCACTTCTGGGCACTGGCGCTCATGTTGAAGCGCGACTACTCCGAGGCCGGCGTACCGATGCTGCCGGTGGTCTATGGCGAGCGGGCCACCCGTCTGCAGGTGCTGCTGTGGACCGTGCTCATGGCCGGTGTCACGCTGCTGCCGGTGGCTGCGGGTACCGCTGGGATCATCTATCTGATCAGTGCCGTGGTGCTGAACGCGGTGTTTCTGTACTCGGCATGGCGCTTGGAGCGGGGCGATACGCAGCGTGCCTGGGCCGCTGTCACCTTCCACTTCTCGCTCCTCTACCTCGCGCTGCTGTTTGTGGCGCTGGCTGTCGACGCAGCGGTATGAGCAAACGCCGCCACGGTTTCGGGGGGCTGGCCTTCTTCGGCACCCCGCTCGGCATCGTCTTTTCGACCGTGCTCATCGACCTCATCGGCTTTGGCATCGTCATCCCGCTGGTGCCGCTGTACGCCGAGAAGTTTGGGGCCTCGGTCATCCAGATCGGATTTCTCACCGGCTCGTATGCGCTGATGCAGTTGATCTTCGCGCCCATCTGGGGGCGCGTGTCCGATCGCTACGGCCGCCGCCCGGTAATCCTCGGATCGCTTATCGGCTCAACGGTGGCATGGCTCATGTTCGGGTTCGCCGGTGCCCTGTGGATGCTGTTCTTCGCCCGCATCCTCGACGGCATCTCCGGTGCGTCGTACGCCGCCGCCCAGGCGTACGTGGCCGATATCACCACCGACAAAGAGCGCGTGCGGGGGATGGGGCTCATCGGCGCCGCATTCGGTCTGGGGTTCATCATTGGCCCGGGTATCGGTGCGCTGTTCGCGCTCATCGATCCGCGCGCACCATTTATCGTCGCGGCCGCAGCTGCACTGGCCAACTTCTGCCTGGCGTGGAAGCGCCTGCCCGAGACGCGCCCGCGAGGCAGCCGCGTGGGCGCGTCTGCATCGCGTTGGAGCGCGCTGGGGAGCGCCGTGACCTCCCGAGCAATTGGTCCGCTCATCTGGATCTCGTTCCTCGGCAGCCTGGGCTTTGTGGGAATGGAGTCGGTCTTCGCGCTGTATGGCAGCCGGCAATTCGGGTTTGGCCTGGCCCAGACTGGCCTCGTCTTCGTGTTCATCGGCGTGTTCGCCGCAATCGTGCAGGGCGGGCTGGTGCACCGGCTCACCGATCGCGTGGGGGAGTGGCCGATTCTGCGCACCGGTCTCTGGCTCACCTCAGCCGCGCTCATCCTGATGGGGCTTGTGTCAAACGTCTGGGCGCTGTTTCCCGTGCTCATTCTGCTGGCGCTCGGGTCGGGCCTTGTGTTTCCCACGATTTCGGCCCTCGTCAGCCAGCGAACACCCGATGCCGCGCAGGGGGGCACTCTGGGCGTTCTGGCATCTGCCGGGGGGCTCGCGCGGCTCATCGCGCCCATCGGCGCCACAGCGCTCTTTCAGGTGGTGGGCATCTCTTCACCGCTCATCATCGGGGGACTGCTGTTCGCCGTCTGCGGCGTGATGGCCACCACCAAATTGGTACGTGTCGCCCCCGCCGCGTGATGTGCTGAGAAATCTGTGAAATCCCGAAGCGGAATCAGGGACAAGCGCCCCCCCAACCGGGGGCGCTCCGTCGCCTGATCACGGGCATCGCGCCCCCCACCCGGTAGTAATGTTCACCCCGTGTACAAGAGCAAGCACACCCTCCCGCTGGTCATCATCGGGGTCATTGTTGCCGCACTCACAGCAGCGCAGGCTCTTCTGATCGATTGGCTGCCGCCCGCCGCCAGCGAGCAGGCTGGCCGCACCTCCACGCTCTTGACGTTCCTCTTCTGGTCGAGCGCCGTCTTCTTCGTTCTCATCACGACGGTGATCATCTATTCGGTCTGGAAGTTCCGCGCGCCCAAGGGCGATATGAGCGATGGCCCGCCAATTCATGGCAACACCAAACTCGAGATCGTGTGGACGGCGGTTCCTTCAGTCCTCCTCGTTGTGGTGGCTATCTACGGCTATATCGTGCTTGAGCGCAACGAGGCGGTCGCCGCCGACGCGCTCAAGGTGGACGTCTACGCCCAGCAGTTCGCGTGGAGCTACGGCTACCCCGGTACGGGCATCCAGACCGGTGTTCTTGTGGTTCCGGAGGGCCGCCAAGTGGAGTTGCACGTGCGTGCCCGCGACGTCATCCACAACTTCTGGGTTCCCGAGTTCGGCATCAAGGGCGACGCCGTTCCCGGCATCGACCACGTGCTGTGGATCAACCCCACCAAGGTGGGTACTTATCCTGTGGTGTGCTCAGAGCTGTGTGGTGTGGGCCACAGCGTGATGCGTTCCAAGGTGGAGGTCGTCACGCCCGCCGCCTTCCAGACCTGGCTCACCAAGAGCAAGGCCGGCGTCGCTCAGGGAACGGCCAAGAGCGCCCCCGCTGCCACGGCCGCGAACGCCCCCGCTGCCACGGCCGCGAACGCCCCCGCTGCCACGGCCGCGAACGCCCCCGCTGCCACGGCCGCGAACGCCCCCGGTGACGTCGCCGCGGGCAAGACCGTCTTTGAGGCCAAGTGCGGCGGCTGCCACGCGGGTCTCGGCACCGAGGCCGGCGGCGTGGGCCCGAAACTCACGGGCCTGCCTCTCACCCTCGCCGGCGTCAAGACACAGATCACAAACGGTAAGGGCATCATGCCCGGCGGGCTCGTGTCCGGTACGGACATGGACAACGTTGCCGCCTACGTGATGTCGATCAACTAGCCCCGACCTCAGCCGAACAGAGCGAATACACACACATGGCAACGCACGCACCCGCACACTCTCCTTCGGGACACGTACATCACGAGGACCCACGCTCAGTGGCTTTCTGGTGGCGCCGCGCCATCGTCTCGTCGGTTGTCGGCGTGCTGTTCGCGTTCCTGCTCGTGTTCATGGTGCGCGCCATCTTCGGTCTCGACCCGCTGTGGCAGGGCAACGTCGTGGCCACGGTGGCCGGCTTTTTTGGTGGAATCGGATTCCTTTACGGCATCGGCTGCTTTGACTACTGGTTGACCTGGGCCAAGGGTCGCCCGATTTCGTCCGAGGACCACTCGTTCCACGGTGTGAGCAACTGGAAGCAGTACTTCCGGATCAACACCGACCACAAGGTCATTGGCATTCAGTACATGACCATGACCCTGTTCTTCATGCTCGTTGGCGGCATCATGGCGCTGCTCATCCGCACCGAGCTTGCGGCCCCGGGCCAGCAGATCGTGGACGGCCAGACCTACAACGGCCTGCTGAGCATGCACGCCACGCTCATGATCTTCGTATTCGCCGTGCCGGTATTCGGTGGTATTGCCAACTACGTGCTGCCCATCATGTTGGGCGCCAAGGACATGGCGTTCCCCCGCCTCAACGCTCTGTCGTTCTGGTTTCTCCCGGTTGCAGGCTTCATGTTCCTGGCCTCGATGTTCACCGGCATGTTTGGTGCCGCATGGACGGCCTACCCGCCGCTGGCATCGCAGGGCACCGCCGGACAGACGCTCTTCGAGTTGGGTGTGCAGTTTGCTGGCGCGTCATCCATCGCCACGGCAATCAACTTCCTGGCGACCATCATCACCATGCGTGCGCCGGGTATGACCATCTGGCGTATGCCGATTCTCGCGTGGGCCACAGGTGTCACCAGCGTGCTCGCGGTGTTCGCCACGCCGTTTATCGCCGGCTCGCAGTTCCTTACGATGTTCGACCGCGTCATGGGCACGAACTTCTTCGTGCCTGATCAGGGCGGCGACGTCATCATGTATCAACATATTTTCTGGTTCTACAGCCATCCAGCGGTGTACATCATGCTGTTGCCGGGCTTCGGGATCATCAGCGAGGTCATCGCCACCTTCGCCCGTAAACCGCTCTTCGGCTATCGGGCCATGGCGTTTTCGATGGTGGCCATTGCGGTGCTGGGATTCGGCGTGTGGGCCCACCACATGTTTGTGTCGGGCATGGCCGCCTGGCTGCGCGTGCCGATGATGATCACCACCATCATCATCGCGGTGCCTACAGGCGTGAAGATGTTTTCGTGGGTCGCCACCCTCTGGCGGGGGAAGATCCATATGAAGGCGCCCATGCTGTGGGCGATGGGGTTCCTGTTCACGTTCCTCATCGGTGGTCTGTCGGGCGTGTTCAACGGCATCGTGCCCGCCGACATCCAGCTGTCAGACACCTACTTCATTACCGCTCACCTTCACTATGTGTTGTACGGCGGCAGCGTGTACACGGTCTTCGCGGGCATCTATTACTGGTTCCCCAAGGCGACCGGCAGGATGCTGAACGAGCGGCTGAGCCAGTGGCACTTCTGGCTCACCTTCATCGGCACGCAGATCACCTTCATGCCCATGCACTGGCAGGGGCTGCAGGGAATGCCCCGCCGCGTGGCCGACTACGACCCCCGCTTCGCGACCGTCAACGCCATCGAAACTGTCGGCTCGTACATGCTCGGCATCGCGACGGTCATTTTCGTCTACAACATCGTTATTTCGCTGCGGAAGGGCGATCGCGCCCCATGGAATCCCTGGCGCGGCCGCACGCTGGAGTGGATGGTGAGTTCTCCACCATCGCTCTTCAACTTCGACGTCATTCCGCAGGTTGTGGGTGGCCCGTACCAGTACGGAATTCCTGACGCGCGCCACGCAGTGGTGTTCGCTCCCGAGAAGTTCGGCGGTGAACTCACGGAGGACACGCGCTATCCGGTGCTGGTGGTGGCCAACGACACCCTCGCCTCGCAGGGGCTCATCGACGAAATCCGTTCGCGCAATGCCGACGGCCTGTGGTCATTTGAGTTCCTCGTGCCAGTGGGTGACGGCGATCGCACCGTGGCCGAGCGCCGCCTTGCGAACACGCTGGCAATCCTCGCCGGGTACGGCATCGCCGCCACCGGCCGTGTGGCCGATGGCGAGGTCATTGCGGTGGCTGGCGACGAGGGCAAGTCGCGTCAGCCGTACGAGATCCTGGTCGTCACGCTGCCGACGGCATCCAGCGAGTGGATGCGCCAGGACGCCGTGGACCGAATCCGCAAGCGCTCCGGAATCGCCACCAGTCACTTCGTGGTGAGGGGTGACGACGCCCGCGCATTGACGGCCGCGTCGGCCCTGCCGCTTACGATGATCGTGGCCACCGATGCCGTGGGTGCCGACGCACTCGCCGGCGTGGTGATGGCCCGTTTCGATGCCCAGCCAGCCCGGTTCACCATCATCTGCCCGCTCGATCTGCCGCAGCCGCGTTGGGGCAGCGAGTCGAGCGAGATCCGCCGCCAGGCCGGTGAGCGCATGACCGCGACCATCAACGCCCTCGTTTCGGTTGGCGTGCAGGTGCAGGGTGAGGTCATGGATGACGGCCCAGCCACCGCCCTGCCGCTTGCGATCGACGCCTTCGGGCCCGCCCAGATCTTGGTGGCGGGCGTGAATGGCGAGGCTTCCGCGCTGGTCGACGCAGCGACCGCGGCCGCGGGGGACACCCCGGTCGAAACTGTCGATCTCGGCGCCCCCGCGGGGAGCGAGTAGTGGCCACGACTACCGGTCATGCTCCCGCCCCGTCACACGGGCAGGACACTCACGGCAAGAAGCACGGCCTGAACGCCGAGCTCATCGGCATGCTGCTGTTCATCGGCTCAGAGTTGATGCTGTTCGCATCGCTGTTCACCGCCTACTTCTTTATTCGGTATGGCGTGAGCAATGAGGTATGGCCGCCGCTGAAGCAGAATGGCGAGCCATTTGAACTGCCGGTGATGCTCACCGGGGTCAACACGCTCATTCTGGTGGCGTCGTCATTCACCCTGTGGTGGGGCGAGAAGCGCCTCAAGGCGGGCGACCGCACGGGCCTGATCCGGGGCCTGTGGGTGACCATTCTGATGGGCGGCACGTTCCTCATCATTCAGTTCAATGAGTACGCACACCTGGGCTTCACGCCTCAGGACAAGGCGTTCTCGGGCGCGTTCTATGCCCTCACCGGCTTCCATGGCGCGCACGTGGCGGTGGGCCTTATCGTCCTCTGCTTGTGCCTTCGTCGTGTCTACAAGAACGACTTCACGGCCACCCAGCACACCCCGCTGGCCGCCGGGTCGTACTACTGGCACTTCGTTGACATCGTCTGGGTGCTGCTCTTCCTCCTCGTCTACGTGATCTAGGGATACCGTGCGCTCACGCCTTATCGCCAATTCGACCGCTCTGCTGCTTATCGGCACCGTTGGATTCCTCGCGGGATGCGGCGGGGCGCAGTCGGCCCTCGACACCGCGGATATCGCTGCTGGCAAGACGAAGTTCGTCGGCTCATGCGGCGGCTGCCACACGCTGGCCGATGCCGGCACCAAGGGCCAGCTCGGCCCCAACCTTGACGACTCCTTCCGCGCGTCACGCGAGCAGGGCTTTGAGGAGACGAGTTTCTATGGGGTCGTCAAGCGCTGGATCGCGATTGCCCCTGCGGCACCGCTTCCCGGCAGCTATCAGGGGATGCCGCAGAACCTGGTGACGGGATCCGACGCCGAGAACGTGTCTGCATACGTGGCCACCGCGGCGGGTACCGAGCCCACCAGTAATGTGGTCGCCCTCACTCCTGCGGTTGAGGGCAAGGCGCCCGCCGCGGGCTCGGGCCCTGCCACTCCCGCCGACGGGGGCGCAACCGCGCCGTAATGCCGGAGGACGCCGCGACCCTTGACGGCGCGCGCGTCCTCGTGACCGGCGCGTCCCGCGGCTACGGCGCGGCGATTGCCCGCGCGCTCGCCGCGGAGGGCGCGTACCTCATCATCACGGCCACCGACACCGGTCGGCTGGCATCCACTGCCGAGGCATGTCGCGCACTCGGGGCCGGTGGCGTGGAGTGCTGTGCGCTCAATCTGGGCGATGCCACGTCGGTGGACGCACTCACCGATGCCATCACCACGTTGGTCCCCCGCCTGGAGGGAGTGGTGCTGAGCGCGGCCATTCTGGGCGCCCGGGGCCCCATCGCGGATATCGCACCCGCCGACATCGAGGCCGCGATCACTGTGAATGTCACCCACCAGTTGCGCCTGATGCACGGCCTTCTGCCGCTCATGGCGAGCGGAGCGGGCGTGGTGATCATCACGTCGGGCGCTGCGTCCAAGCCGGGCCGAGGCGCCTACGGATTGACCAAGGGGATGCTGGACGTGGCCGCCGATGTGCTGCGCGCGGAGTGGGCGGGTCGCGATGTGCGGGTGGTACGCGTGAACCCCGGGCCGCTTCGCACCGACATGCGTGCCGCCGTGCACCCGGAGGAGGATCCGGCCACGGTGCCACCGCCATCGGAGCGTGTGCCGCCGGTGATCGCGGTGCTGAAGGGGGCCGACCCCGGCCCGTGCATTCAGGCCGCAGAGTGGGGCCTGTCATGAGCGCATCCGACCCCAGATCGAGCCGTCCCATTCCCCGGCTTGCGCGCACGGCCGGTTGGCAGGACGTGCCGATCGACCCCATTGACGAGCCGCTCGTGCCCGTGGCGCACATCGGCGGGCGCATTATTGAGGACCCGCAGTACTTCGCATGGGGCTTGCCCGGCGCGTTGCCCGGATGCTGGCTGCGTCAGGGTGTGGCCGAGCGCCTGAGTCGTGTGGCGCAGTCGCTGCCAGACGGCCTCATGCTGCTGGTGTGGGATGGCTGGCGCAGTATCGAGACCCAGTCGGCGCTGTTTGAGGCCTACATCGGCGACCTGGCGGGGCAGTACCCCACCTTCACGCGCGCGCAGTTGGAGGATGCCGCCCGCACGTATGTCACGCCACCGAGGCCTCCGCACCACGCACCGCCACCGCACTTCACGGGCGCGGCTGTGGATCTGACGCTCGCCGACGCCGATGGAGTGCCGCTGGATCTGGGCACGTCCTTCGATGCATTTGTGCCCGAGGCCGGTGCCGCAGCGCTTGAAGACATCGACATGCCGGCGCGCGCCAACCGCCGCCTGCTCTTCTGGGCGATGCACGATGAGGGCTTCACCGCGTATGTGGAGGAGTGGTGGCACTTCGATCACGGCGATCAGTTCTGGGGCGTCGTCAGCGGCCAGAGCGCCCGCTATGCGGGCATTACCGGCCCCACGGCATAGGATCGCCCTGATGTCCATGTCTACGCCCGCTCCGCCCCGCGCCACGGGGGCGCAGGTCGTCCCGGCGCTGCTCGGGCTCGTCAGGTTCCAGCACACGGTGTTTGCGCTTCCGTTCGCCTTCGCCGGTGCACTGATGGCACAGAACGCATGGCCGCCCATCGGCGTGCTGGCCTGGATCCTGCTGGCCATGGTGGGCGCCCGCTCGCTGGCCATGGCGCTCAACCGGCTGGTGGACAGGGAGATGGATGCCCGTAACCCGCGCACGGCCGGCCGGCACATCCCCGCAGGGCGCCTGACGGCCAATCAGGTGCGCGCATTCGCGCTGGTAAGCCTGATTGCACTGCTTGTGGCGGTATCGCAGCTGCCATCCATCACATGGTGGCTCTGGCCCATCCCGGTGGCGCTGTTCGTGGCGTACCCGTACGCCAAGCGGTTCACGTGGGCGTGTCACCTCATCCTCGGTATCTCCATCGGTATCGCACCCATCGGGGGCTGGATCGCGGTCACCGGTCAGTTCGCCTCTGCACCCATGCTGCTGTGGCTCGCCGTGGCGCTGTGGATCGGCGGGTTCGACGTGGTCTACGCCCTCCTCGACGTGGAGAGCGACCGGCGCGAGGGCGTTCACTCGGTACCGGTGCGATTTGGCGAGCGACGCGCGCTGCGCATCGCGGCAGGCTGTCATGTGGCGACCGTCGCACTGCTGGTGCTCGCCGGCGCAGCGGCATCAGTGACCTGGCCGTACTACGTCGCCGTGGCCGCCTGCGCGGTCATCCTCGCGTGGGAGCACCTGCACGTGCGCCCGGGTGACGCTGCACGTATCAACGCCGCGTTCGGCACGGCCAACATGGCGATGTCGGTGGTGTTTCTGGTGGGCGTCGTCGCCGAGGTGGCCGTTGCCTGAACATCTGGTGTCAGCCCGCGGGGTGGGGCACATCTACGGCGAACGCCCTGCCGTGACGGATGTGCATCTGGACGTGGCCGCTGGCGAGCGGGTGGCGATTGCGGGTCCAAATGGCGCGGGCAAGAGCACGCTGCTTCGCATGATGGCCACGCTGCTGCGTACCGGCACCGGCACGCTCACAGTGCTGGGCGAGGAGTTGCCCGGTGGAGCGCGCCGGGCACGGTGCGGCATCGGCTATCTGGCGCACGATCCCCTGGCATACCTCGACCTCTCCCCGCGGCAGAACCTGCAGGTATATGCCGACCTCTTTGGAGTGCAGGATGCCGACCGGCGCATTGATGACCTGCTCGACCGGGTTGACCTCATCGCACGGGCCGACGATCCGGTGCGGGTGCTCAGCCGCGGCATGGCGCAGCGGCTTGCCCTTGCCCGCATG
>Ga0049082_10000046_pt1 | contig 25785 bp, 25 predicted proteins | sample GreLakmeHU45MSRF_FD_66718 | JGI IMG/M metagenome (GOLD analysis project Ga0049082, IMG submission 66718) | Freshwater lentic microbial communities from great Laurentian Lakes, MI, USA - Great Lakes metaG HU45MSRF | ecosystem: Environmental > Aquatic > Freshwater > Lake | place: Great Lakes... | reverse complement strand
GGTGGTGGAACAAACAATGACGGGAGCAGCGGCTACAGCGGCGGCGGCGGGCAAAATGGCGGGTGCGGTGGCGGCGGCACAAATGACGGCAATTCCGCGGGAGGAAGTTACTACGTCGTCGGTGGTACAGGCGTGGTAGGTACGGTCTCTTCACCGCTGAGTGCAACTTCAAACCTGGCAACCAATGGAGGTATGGGATGGGATGAACTGGGTGGAGGAGGAGCAGGTGGTGGTGGCACGAGTGGGGCGGGCGTTAGTCAGACTGCCGCTGCAACGGCGGGGAAGAACGGAGGTCCAGGAACTCTGTATTATGGAAGTTACTACGGCGGTGGTGGCGGCGGAGCACAGGCAAACGACGATTGGCATGGAGCACCGTATAACGCAGGTGCAGGTGGTGTTGGAGGAGGCGGCACGGGTACGTCGTATACTAATGATGCTGTAAATCACGGAACACCGGGAGCTCCAAACACAGGTGGTGGCGGTGGTGGTGGTGGCGCATTTGACGCCCCGGATGATGTAGGATCGGCAGGTGGTACGGGTATTGTGATTGTTTCGTATGCCAATTAATCCGTATAGAAGAACAAGATGTCTCTTTCAAAATATGTGCCCGGCGTGGGACTCGTATCCTGTGCACCTAGCATTCTCGAAGGACCACGCGGTCTTCCAGGAACGACAGGACCTACAGGAAACACTGGATCAACTGGACCCACCGGACCTTCAGGTCGTGATGGATCTGTTCTCAACCCCGGACCCACAGGTCCGACTGGACCCACGGGACCTACAGGTGCAACGGGACCTGTTGGAACTGGACCTACAGGATCGACGGGACCCACAGGCGTAACTGGACGTACATGCACGGGTGCCACAGGTCCGCCAGGATCGGTTACGAATACAGGACCGACGGGACAAACTGGACCCACCGGACCCACTGGATCTACTGGACCTACCGGATCGACTGGACCGACTGGACCGACAGGCGCAACAGGACCAACGGGAGATGCCAGTCAACTAACTGGACCGACAGGACCTACGGGAGCGACTGGAAATCGTGGGCAACAAGGTCCTCCAGGTGTCATGGGCGATCTTGGTCCAACTGGACCGACTGGATATACTGGACCCAATGGCGTAGTCGGTCCGACTGGACGAACGGGTACAACAGGTCCTACCGGATTTACTGGACGAACGGGCGGGACAGGTCCAACAGGCGTAACGGGTACGACCGGTCCATTTGGAACAGGACCGACGGGACCTACCGGACCAACTGGACCTACGGGACCCACTGGATACACGGGCACCACGGGCGCGACTGGACCCACTGGACCCGTAGTGACTCTAGGATCCGTTGATCTCGTATTTCCGATTGGATCCTCTCTTATCTATACAGTTTCTGCAGATACCGGTATAGTTGCACCCGTGATGTGGATGTCGGGTATCGTGCCCGATGCGGCAAGTCTCGTGAATCTGTCAAACATGGTAAACAATGTTTCCCTGTATTCCTTCTCCTTTACACGGGCAACAACCCTATCATCGTGGTATGCAAATGTTACCCTGGCACAGCAACCTGATCAACCCTACACGTTAACGGTAAACTATTACTATCCGTCCTAAAGAGTAATGGATCCGTTCTCCTATAGCGGAACGAGTCAATCTCCTCGCCCCATTCCACCGAATGTATGGGTTGTAACAGGTCCAACGGGTAGTACTGGATACACGGGAACACGCGGTCCAATCGGAAAGATTGGATCTGTCGGACCGGATGGATCGTCTTATTACACGGGTACAACTGGACCTACGGGAACAACGGGAACTGCAGGTGCAATCGGTGCAACGTCATCGTTAACTGGACCCACAGGTCCTACGGGGTCTATCGGCACAACTGGACCACTTGGAGTCACAGGTCCAACTGGAGTCACTGGACCTACAGGATCCACTGGACCCACGGGTCCGACTGGACACACTGGACCGTACACTGGATTTACGGGTAGAACCGGACCTACGGGTACAACCGGTGCAACGGGACCCACAGGATCGACCGGACCGACAGGTGCAACTGGACCCACGGGAGCACGTGGATCCATTGGATTTCCGGGACTTCCAGGGATTGCTGGAACTGTAAAAGGTATACCTGGATTCACCGGACCGACAGGTGCAACTGGACCTACGGGAGGAACTGGAAACACTGGGCGCACAGGACCAGTTGGTCATCGCGGACCACTTGGACCCACTGGACCCACAGGACCTACAGGTACGACTGGACCGACGGGTCCGTTCGGTAGACTAGATGGAACTGGACCCACGGGTCCGACAGGATCTACAGACGTAACAGGACCGACTGGATCCACAGGTGTAACCGGCGCAAACGGGGTCCCAATGTACAATGTGTATTCTGGAAACACCTATAGATTTTCCATTACGATACCGAGTTTTTCGCAGATGGGATCGTCTAAATATTACACCGGAAGCGTTGGTTTTGCCGGATCTGGTAATAATTACTGGATTCAGTCTATTAGCAATGTCACATCGCCTACCCGAGCAAATTCCATCGTCGCATTTTCAATCGACCTGGTTTCATACACTGCAAATGTTATACTGCGGACACCAACCACTATTGGCAGTGGATCCTCCGTACTCACCCTCGTAACAATGCCGTATTTTACTGGCGTGTAAAGTGTAGTGCGAACTAGTAATGGAGCAAGCATTAAAAGTTCAGCAGGAGTGGGGCAAGGCAGTTCAAGATTTAAAAGACAGTGAAAAGGTGTACGGATGTACTTCCTATGCGACCGAATCCCTTGCACGTGCAATCTTGTCCTTTGTACGCTACACCCGTGTCCGCCAACCTGTTCTTTTCAAACAACGACGTGGCGAAGAGTACGAGTACTTTGTAAACGAACTGAAGAAGCAGTACGACCCTGACAGTGTTCTTCGTACTCTCGAGAATGACGCAGTGTGGACCACGACATTCACTCTTGCGCGCCGCCGATAAAAACGAATCATCTACACTTAAGGATAACAGAAGGTAAAATGGGTGATACTCTTGTCGGCGTTCAGTTTGGAATTGCGAACCCGGACGATATTCTGAAGAACAGTGTCGTCGAGGTGACCACAGACAAGACATACCAGTCGAGTCAAGCAGTTGCAAACGGTGTCTTTGACAGTCGGTTTGGTGTGATTGAGAATGGTAAAATCTGCCCCACGTGCAAGCAATCGAATCAGCACTGTCCTGGACATTTTGGACACATTCGCTTGGCACGTCCCGTGTATCTGTATCAGTTCTTTGATGCAGCAGAAAAGTTGGCAAATGTAATTTGCTTGACATGCTCGAAACTCCTTGTGCCCGATGCTGCGCTTGAGTCTGTCACGTCAACTGGAATGGCGCGCTTCAAGGATGTACGGGACCTCATGCCTGCAGGACCCAAGAGACCCCAGGCATGCGAGCACTGCAAGAGTCCCACCTTCAAGAAGATTGCCAAGGTGGTCGGTCGTGCCGCGACACTTGAGGGACAGGCGTGGGACCGTCAAGGTGTTCCGCCAGAGACACCTCTTCCTCTGCAGATTGAATTGGTTCTTCGTGCATTTCGCCGAATCACCGACCAGGACTGTTCCCGCCTTGGATTCAATCCCAAGTACGCTCGGCCGGAGTGGATGATCTGCACTGTCCTTGCCGTTCCACCGCTGACGGTTCGCCCGTCTGTTGTGATGGACGACAATCAGAGAATGGAAGATGACTTGACGCACAAGTTGATTGACATTCTTCGCAACAACCAACGACTCCGCGATCGCATTGACAAGGGTGATTCGATCGAAATGATTGACAAGTGCACTGCCGTTCTGCAGTACGATGTGGCGACCTACGTGGACAATGACATCAAGGGAATGGCACCTGCTGCCCAGCGGTCCGGTCGTCCTTTGCGTACACTCAAGTCTCGCTTCGGTGCCAAGACCGGTCGTGTGCGCGGAAACTTGATGGGAAAGCGTGTGGATTACAGTGCTCGATCCGTCATCACACCGGATGCAAACATTGATTTGGATGAACTTGGTGTCCCGCAAGAAATTGCCATCAACCTTACATTCCCTGAAATCGTCTCCATCTACAATCGCGATCGCCTCATTGCTGCAGTTGCAAATGGACCCGACAAGCACCCAGGAGCAAAGACAGTGTATCTCAAGGAGGACAACCGTACAGTCAGTCTTCGGTATGTGGCATCGGACACGATTAATCTTCGTGAGGGAGACATTGTCCACAGACACTTGATCGATGGAGACATTGTCCTTTTCAATCGTCAACCGTCCCTGCACAAGGCGTCCATGATGGCACATCGTGTCATTGTTCTGCCCTACTCGACCTTTCGACTGAACGTATCGGCAACTCGCCCGTACAATGCAGATTTTGACGGCGACGAGATGAACATGCACGTGCCCCAGTCAATTGCTGCGGCAACGGAATTGCGCTACCTGGCATCTGTGTTGCGCAACATTATCAGTCCCCGCACGAATTCGCCCATTATTCAATTGTTTCAGGACACCATGACCGGCATCTACCGCATGTCTCATCCATCTGTCGAGATCCCCGAACTTCTGGCACTGAACATGCTCTCGAAAATCAAGCGCCCGGCACTGCGTAAGAACCGCGCATGGACAGGCGCCGAAGTGATCTCGTATGCATTTCCTCTCATGAACTTCAAGGGTGGCATCACGCTTGAGAATGGATCCCTGACAAACGGAATCATCAACAAGGCGTCTCTTGGATCTGCGAGCAAGGGTCTTATTCACGTTGTCTACAATGCCTTTGGTCCGGAGCGTACCGGACAACTCATCAATGATATTCAATCCATCGTCACTCAGTTCAATTTGTACAAGGGATTCTCAGTGGGCGCATCGGACCTCATTGCCAATGCAGAGACGAATGCATTTGTAAACACCAAGATTGACGCTGCGCGAAAGAAGGTTGCCGATCTCTTGTCGGATGTTCACTCTGGAAACTTTGAGAATATCTCGAGCATGTCAGACGGCGACGATCTCGAGGACAAGATCTCCAGTGCGTTAAAGGAGGTTGCTGCGCAAATTAACGAGCAAGTCTTGAAGTCGCTTTCGTCGGAAAATCGCATCGTCCAGATGGTCAAGTCAGGGTCCAAGGGCAGTGAGCAGAACATTACGCAGATGGTGGCGCTTCTCGGACAGCAGTTGATTGAGGGTCGTCGTGTCCAATATACTCTTCAAGATCGTACACTGCCTCACTTTGCATGTTATGACGACGGCATTGAGTCTCGTGGATTCGTACAGAACTCCTTTGTCTCTGGACTCCAACCTGCAGAGTTCTTCTACCACGCCCAGGCAGGACGCGAGGGACTGATCGACACTGCCGTCAAGACCTCTGACACGGGATATATTCAGCGTCGTCTCATGAAGATCATGGAGGATCAGCACGTCGATTACAGTGGAAGTGTTCGCAACGTCACGGATTCCATTATCCAATTCACGTATGGCGAAGACGGTGTGGACACAGTGTGCATCGAGTCGCAATCGTGCGATCTCGGGTTAATGACGATGGAGGCAGTGTATCGCACATTTGCGCTCAGTCCGACAGATGTGAACCCATTCTTGAAGGAGGCAGTGACCGAGTGTCCGGACATGGTGGATGAGATCTTGCACGATCGCGACCTCCTCGTGCAGAATGTGTTTCGGTACCGCAAGATGGACACGCTGCAAGCACCTGTAAACATTCGTCGTCTCATCGAGTCCTATGCCAATGCCTATGCCACCAAGACGGACCTGACACCGCAGCACGTGGTTGAGGGCATCAACGGATTCGTGACTCGTCATCCGAAGAACCTGGTGTTCCATGCGCTTCTCCGGTTCAACCTTGCACCGAAAATGTCAATTCTCATCCACCGCTTCACCGAGGAGTTGTTTGATGAACTCATGCGAGACATTGAGTTTCGATATGTCAAGGCACTCTGCCATGCGGGAGAGATGGTCGGACCGCTGGCGGCACAGTCCATCGGCGAACCCACGACGCAGCTTACGCTCAATACGTTTCACAGCGCCGGCACGGTCAAGGCGAATGCGACGTCCGGTGTGCCGCGCATCGAAGAGTTGTTGTCTGCATCTCAGAATCCCAAGCGTCCCGGAAACACTGCATACCTTTCAGGCACTGCGTCGCAGAACGACGCAATTGAGTTAAAGAAGAAGGTTCAGCGTACAACTGTGCGGGACATTACGCGCTCATTCCGGATCTACTATGATCCGTACCCGCTGTCTGCCTCGACAAGTATAGATGAGGATCGTGAACTGCTCGAGACGTACGAGCGGTTTCGTGAGGGAGATGAGTGCACCTCTCCATGGATCGTGCGCATCGAGTTGAACGAGGCAGAGATGGTGAGTCGGACAATTATGGACATTACAGAGATTGCTGCAAAACTTCACGCAAACAGTGGACTCAAAATGGTCAAGTGTATCTCGGGAACTGCAGGTGGAAAACTGGTTCTGCGTCTATCGTTTGACAGAACCACCCTCAAGAACCCTACGCAACTCCGGTTTCTGGAAGAGAAGATTCTCGATACAGTCTTGACTGGAATCGACAATATCGGACGTGTCCACATTCGTACCGTCAAGAGCGAACTCACCTACGACTCGGTCATTGCAGGGTATGTGTGCAAGGAGCAGTATGTTCTTGATCTCGAGGGCACGAATCTGCACGATCTCATGGTGTTTCCGGGTATCGACGGTACACGTGTTCTGTCCAACGACATTCACGAAATCAACAAGGTCTTTGGCATTGAGGCAGCGAGACTTGCACTCTACGAAGAAATCAACGAGGTCTTTGCCACAGAAAAGGTGAACTACCATCACCTGAGTGTACTTGTCGACAGCATGACGGTGAGTGGGCGCATCGTACCCGTCAATCGCTTTGGAATGAACAAGAACGAGACCGGTGTCCTTGCCAAGTCAAGTTTCGAAGAAACGTCGCGTATCATGTTCAATGCGGCACTTGGCGCCGAGTTTGATCCGATGAGGGGTGTCTCTGCAAACATCATGTTTGGACAGAAACCGCCATGCGGAACTGGATTTGTAGATATCTTGGTGGACGAGACGAATCTGCCAGAGGGACCGGATTCACTTGAAGATGAGGGTGGAGTCTTGGCAGAGGTCAACCGCGAACTCGGCGGTGCGCCCGACTCCGAGTGCCGGATCGAGGATATCTTGATGCCTTGGTGAGTCTGCGGGTACGCCTGCGCCGCCGACCGCCATACATTGGATCCAACATATCCACAGGAACTACATAAAAACTGTCACGGTTGTCGGGGGTTGCCATGTAAAGTTCGTCACCTGGACCCACGCTAATAACTGCAATGAGCAAAGCATCATATGTGGTTCCAGCGCGATGGACTCGTCTATATATAAGGATTTGTGGAATTGCGGTGCCCGAGTCCTCCAAGTACAACTTATAGTCCGACGGCCACGTTCCCGCATCCCTCGGGGATCCTACAGGGGGTAAAGGGGATTGGGGTTCAAGATATGCAGGTATGTGAGTTGTATTCTTGAAGATGTCCAAGAATGTGCGCATATTTATCCTAGGAGCGGTGGGTTGGTAGAATTCACGGGAAACTTCTAAACTTTTGATCAGGTCAATTACCTTTTCTTGCATAGTACCCTGCAGAAACGGAGACTCTTTCACTTTACCTGTTTCCCTTAAGAGGAGGTCGGCACCCTGATCGCCTTCCCTGGCAAAACGCGCTATACTGCGTGGAGGGACCATTCGGTTTCCCAACTCGCCCTTACGAGGATACCTGTACCGTTCTTCCGGACCCATTCGTGCTGCAGGTCCAGGTGCAAGCGGGTCATCGGGATTCAGAGGAAATGGATGCCCCGGAGATCCCGCTGCCGCACCTGCCGCTGCCGGTAGCGGACCCGCACCTGGTCCTGCACCCGCTGCTGCTGGTCCTGCTGGTCCTGCTGGTCTTGCTAAATACGCTGCTACTGCAGGTCCCTGACCTTGACCGGGCGGTGATGGACTCAACTCAAAGAATTTGTCCAATCCTGACATTACTTCTCTCTACGAATTAAACTTCAGGTCCGCCCTTCAAGAACGGTGCAATCATAAAAAAGAGTGCAAGACACGCACCTATACCAAATCCAAGAACGCACGCATCCAATGGACTGGGGTCAACATCAAACGCTTCATACAGATCGGCGAGCGATGCCATTTCTTTCTTTTTACTCCTCGTCTGTAAACAATGGCAGCGGTGAACCTGACGCACCCAGAACTTGCTGAACTCAGCAACCCGGTGTTGCCGGCAGCATCGGAAGATGCACTCAAATCAATGCGAACGGACCTCTGTTCTGTATCTGGATCTTTTTCCCTGCAAAGTCACCAAAAGTTCTTACGGAGAGTCTTTTCTCCCGATTCTCCGTGTCGGAGTTTATTGATGGTCCACGGGACCGGTGTTGGCAAATCGTGTTCCGCAATTCAAATTGCAGAAGAGTACATTCTGCGTCCCGAGTACCAAGACAAGAAAGTATTGGTTGTCTCCAACCCCGCAGTCCAGGCGAATTTTTACACGGAGATTTTTGACATGAGTCGTGTAAAGATAGACGAAAAGAGCGGACTCTTTACGTCGTCGCAGTGTACAGGTCGCAGGTACCTCGATACCTTGCTGCGTGCAGAATCGGAACCGTCTCATTGGAAAGACCCGGCAGTGCGTGACCGTCTTGGAAAAATGGCAGACAAGTTGATTGACGAATTTTATGATTTTAGTGGGTACATTACATTCGGTGAACTCCTCAATAAAAACGCAGACAATGACGAATGGATCAGCAGAACCTTTGATAATCGGTTGCTTCTCATTGACGAGGCACACAATGTGCGCAGAGGCGTAGGTGCAGTGGGCCAAAAGGGAAAGACAATCAGTACCGGTCTCGAAGTCCTCGTAAAAAAGGCAAAGGGTCTTGTTCTCGTCATGATGACGGCAACGCCCATGTTTGACACGTTTGAAGAAATCGTGTACTACATGAACCTGTTTGGATGGAACGACAAGACACTGGATCCGAATACGGAAATTCTTGTCTCCGATATCTTTGAATCCGATGGAACTGTAAAGGTTGCATCCGAAGCGCGGTTTCGCACATGGGTACAGACCTATGTATCGTATGTAAAGGGTGAAAATCCATTCACATTTCCGTTTCGGTTGCCTGCGCCCGTATTGGCACCGGATGATCGCACCCTCGATTTTCTTGGACGCAATCTTTCGGATGCGGATCGGTTGAAGTTTCTGAAATTGGTTTCAAGTGTTCCGCAGGGAGAACAACTCAAGATCCTGAACGGGTCACGACTCGACGATGCAGCGCAAGAAGAAGCATCCCGCCAGGCACTTATCTCGCCTACCCTATCCGTTCTTCCAGGGAACAAGGCATTTTCTGAATTGTTTTCAAAGGTCGGTGAGCAATATGCATACATTGGCGAACCCTTTTTAACCCCTGAAAAGTTGCCAGGCATTTCTGCAAAATTCGTATCGGTCATTGAATGCATTTCGAGATCCAAAGGCATTGTCATGGTCTACTCCAACTTTGTCGAACGAGGCGCTCGACTCTTTGCAATGGCGTTAGAAGAACATGGGTACAAACCTGCACGCGACGGAGAGTTCTTACTTGCAGGTGAACGTCCGAAAGGACCGTCCAAAGGTGCGTACATGATCCTGTCAAGCGAAGTGTCGTCCACCGATACCGAAGCACTCTTGACCCTCGTGCGTGGTCCAGACAATGCAAATGGTGAAAAGGTGCGTGTGATCATTACGACACCGCGAGTATCTGAAGGCGTCAATTTCAAGTACGTTCGCCAAATCCATATTCTCGATCCGTGGTGGAACATGTCGAGAATCGAACAAGTAATTGGGCGGGCATTGCGCACCTGCAGTCATTCTCTTCTTGATTTCAGTGAGCAAAACTGTACGGTGTATCTCCACACTGTCCGGACACCGGATCGGCGTGAATGTTTTGACGAATACACGTATCGCACAAAAGTCGAAGCAAAGGCAATCAAGATTGCGCGTGTCCGCGCCCTTCTTGCCGAATCTGCAATGGACTGTCCTTTACAAGCAGGTCTGAACTCCCTGCCTGAACCGTGGAAAATGCTGGACATTCATCAGGTCCGATCTGAAAATGGTGAAGAGGTTGCCTATAAATTGAGCGGGATGTTGGCACCGACCTTTGCCCCTGAACTTGCCATTTTACAGTGTCGTGTCCAACCAAGTGTCGCAGATCCCGAGCACGTACGTCCACTGTCCACATACCTTGATACGCGAGATGAACTCTTGAACATTCTTGCAAAGATGTTTACGGACAAACCCATTTGGACCCGTGAAGAATTGTTCACGAAATTGAAATATCCCAAGGATGTCATTGTCTACACGATTCAAAATGCCATACGAAATGCCTTCCGATTTAAAGATGCATTCGGACGTTCGAGCGTACTCGAATCGAGGGGAGATGTATATGCCCTTGGAAAAGGCACGCTTGTTGAACGCACAACAGAACCACCGACCCGCAAGGATCTCAAAATCCCCTTTATCGAACAACAGGAGTCGCCGCTTGAGACGGTGCCGGACATAGACGCAGTCCGAACTGCATACAAGGACTTTCCACCCGCTGCATCTCAATTTTCACCCGCCGTCCTGAATGGATATATTTTCGATCACGTCTTCACACCTCAAGAACAACTTGCCTACCTCTTGTCGGACAAGGACCTTCAGTTCAAGGATCGGTACCGTGTCCCCGAAACAGGTATACTCGTACTTGGATTCGGAAAGTATCACCCGCCTGAAATACCGATTGGAGAAGACGGTGAAAAGGTATTGAAATGGGTCGCAGGTCGAAAGAAACAGTATGCTGAAAGCAAGGCACTCTTTGCAAGTGTTCGAGGTGGGAAATTTAGTATAAGCAAGTTTGAACTTGTCGACAAGGAACCGGTACGCAAGGCAGCGACCCGTCGAGATGTACCGGTGGCATGTGGAACGGGAGACAATAAGAAACCGGATGTTCTTGCACTGGCAGCATTTATTGACAAGCGGGGAGTAGGGATCCCTCCATATGTTGCCAAGAAGAACAGTTCTGCATGGTGCCAATTCACGGAATTGCTGGTACGCGAACAACAAGAAAATGCAGATCCTAAGATTGGATGGTACACTCCTGCAGAGATGGATGTGATTGCACACAGTTAGAAAACGAAAACTTCAAGTTAAAGTGTAATACAAGGGAAATGACCGATCCTTTGTTCGAACGTCGCAGTTTGGTTCGGAGCGTTCATATCACTGCACCCCATATTCAGCGCAACATCCACGCAAGTCTGTCTGCACAACTCAATACAAAGTATGCAGGTACGTGCACCCCGGAAGGGTATATTCGAAAGGGAAGTATCACCATCGAGGACTATTCACTGGGTCGTGTGAATCTGATCAAGGGAGGTCTGGACTTTACTGCAGTCCGGTTTCAGGCAGACATCTGTATGCCCCACCCAGGTCAGGTCTTTCGTGCAAAGGTTGTGCTGAAGAGCAAGATTGGTCTTCACGCAGAAGTCTCTCCCATTATGGTTCTTCTTCCACGCGATCTTCATATTGGGAATGAGGCATTTGATGCCATCCGTGAAGATCAGGAAATTGAGTTTGAGGTGGTGGGGTCCAAGTTCCAACAGGGCAACGACAGCATCGATGTTCTAGGTACACTCAAGACAACTGTGGACGAGGGTCACGTTGCGCCGGTGCAGATCGAGAGTGTTCCCGAGGCGGGCGCGACCAATGCTGCTGCAGGGGCGTCGATTTCAGGTGTTGAGCGGCGGATCACTGTCCCGATCGACCAGACTCGTCCCTCAAAGAAGAAGGGGGGCATCCTCCCGTTTGTTGCAGTTGCCTAATAACCACAGAGTGATATAAATGAAACGTGTACAAAAGGATGCGCTTCGGGAACGGATCGATACCTTAGGGATCCACGAACACTACCAACTTTTTCAAGTGATCAAGAAGCACACGGATGCGTACACAAAGACAAATAGTGGTATTTTTGTCTCGTCGGAAGCGCTGTCGGATGAATGTCTGTCCGAAATGAACACACTCGTTGCATTTTACATTGATCAGCGCAAGTCGATGGACGCAGAAGACTTCAAGAGAAACGCAATGGCAAAAACGAATAAAACACATCCAAACAAATAGTAATAGCAAATGGAGTTACCCTCCGAGCTTCTAGACTACATCAAGATTGCAAAGCGGGACCCTGCAGTTGAATTCGAATGCAAGGTGCTTGCCAAGGAGATTCTTACCAAGAATGTCGCCGATCGAATCAGTCTTCGTCTTCAGGGGACACCACTTGAAGAGCACTACGCCGTCTTTTCCTACCAGGACGGACTTCGTGTCAATGTAAAGGGTGTCGAGGCAATCCATCGGGTCTGCACAACCGGCAGTTTCACCGGTATTCCCCTAGATGTTCAGCGCAAGAAGCGTCACCCCAAGACAGATCTGGAACTCACAGACTACAACCTCAAGTTCACCTTGCGTCTCGAGGACCCAGTCCGAAAGGACTTTGGAGGAAATCCGATGGACAAGACGAATTATATCCGCATTCTGCATCGTCGGTCATGGATGAGTGCAGATGGTATTCTCCGGATCGACTTTTCACAAGTCAAGTCCAAGACCAGAGACACACGGTCCTTCTCCGACATTTTGAAGCAAACACCTGCATACGAACTTGAACTTGAATTGGTGGATCGCAGCGTATCGGACGAGAAGATCTTTCAGAGTTACAAGCAGGTGATCCGAACCCTCCTGTGCGCCTTCCAGCAGACAAACTTTCTTCTTACCAAGACGGATGTGCGTCGGTACACGGACGAGTTCTCGGGTCGCAAGGTACGGTTCGTCAATCCCGTTACACTTGAGCGGAGGCACATTCGGCCGGATCGTCCCCACTGTGTTCAAAAGGGGTACACCGTCACAAACAAGGCAGATGGTGAGCGGTGTATGCTGGTGGTTATGAATGACAAGCGTCTTGTTCTCGTCCGTCCCAAGGGATTGTCGATGCAGTGGACAGGTCTTACGGCAACGACAGACGTGCACAAGGGCGATACGCTGGACGGAGAATACCTTCCTCATCTCAATTTGTTCTGCATCTTCGATACCTACATCTATCGCGGTCAGGATGTGCGAAAGCATCCGTTAATGACGACAGACGAAGACGTCGAGGCACGTCCGACCATGTCTCGTTTGGGGTGTGGACGGTCGTTTGTGAATGACATTTCGACAGACTTTACCGTGAGTCCTGGTCAACCGGGCGAGAGTCTGTTTCGCATTGAGTCCAAGTTGTTCCTTGCCGGGGACGGACAGGCAATGGAGACATCGATTGGACGTATTCTGGACACAAAGTTCGAGTACGAGACAGACGGACTTATCTTTACTCCCCGAGACTCTGGGGTTGCGCCTGATGTGGACTGTCTCGGAAACACGTGGTTGCGTGTCTACAAGTGGAAACCTGCAAACCAGAATAGCGTTGACTTCTTGATTCGATTCAAACCGGACACATCCTATGCAAAGAATGGATCTCCTGTCTTTACCGGAAGTCTGTTTGTAGGTCGTAACCGGAATTCAAGCATCGTCTACCCATGCCAGACAATGACGCACGAATACACACCCAAGGTTCTCCCGCCTGATCTCCAGCGTATCGCCGAACGCAGCAACCGCGCACCCACGCCCTTTCAACCGACTACACCGCGCGACCCGAATGCAAATGTGATTTTGATTCCCTTGAACGAGGCAAATGTGCCTGTCGACATCTCCGGACTGCGAGTCGATGACAATACAATTGTGGAGTGCTCGTACGACATCGACCAGGGGATGTGGCGTATCATGCGCACTCGATATGATAAGACATCAGAGTATCGGAACGGTGCGCCTCAGTTTGGAAATGACAGTGCAGTTGCCGAGTCGATCTGGACGTCCATCCACGTTCCGATTTCAGATGAAATGATTCGGACATGTGCATCGAATCCCCCGGACGATACGGTTGAAGATGAACAGTACTACCGAACGGACCTCAAGCGATCCGACCGCGCAAACAAGGACGTCTATGCCTTTCACAATAAGATCAAGGGTGAACTCTTTAACACCTGCGTGAAACCTGGACATACCCTGCTTGAACTCGCAATGGGAGCAGGTGGCGACCTTCTCAAGTGGAAGAACTCAAAGGCATCGCGTGTCGTCGGATTCGATCTTGCCAAGAAGAATCTGTACTCTCCGGAAGGCGCATGCAAGCGCTACCTTGATGTCAAGGCAAAGGAACCTACAAACCCTCCACCTCCTGCACTCTTTATCCAGGGGGACATGACGACCAATCTGTTTGAACTTGACGACCCGTATGTACGGATTCTCAATGGAACAGATCAACCGACGACACGGTACCTTGAGCAATTTGCAAATCTTACGCAGTTCGATGCAGTCTCGTGTCAGTTTGCCGTCCACTATGCGTGCGCATCTGAAGAGACCTTCCGTGAATTCTGCAAGAACCTTGCACACTGCAAGGACTCCTTCTTCGGAACGTGTTTGGACGGTGCATCGGTCTACAAACTTCTCTTTGGAAAGACCAACCATGTGTTTCGCGTAGGCGATCAAATTGTAGGAAACTTCACGAAGCAGTATGCGGATTCTGAGAACTGGCAAGAAGAGTTTGGACAGTTTATTGAAGTGAGCATTGAGACGTTTGAGAATCCGGTGCGGGAGGCACTGGTTCCCTTTGAAAAAATGACGAGTATGCTCTCTGAAGTCGGATTTGATCTGGACACCACCCACTTGTTCGGAGACTATTATACGACACTGCGATCGCAACTTACACTTCAACAGCAAGAGTACTCGTTTCTCCACCGCAGTTTCGTGTTTCGTCGTCGTGTCAAGGAGGCGGTGCAAGAAGGCAAACTCCCGGTTCTCGAGGAGGCGCCTGTGGTGCCCGCGGCCGCGCCCAAGAAGAAGATTGAGAAACCGAAGGTCGTCCCTCTCGCAGAACAACCGCTGCTCTTTACCGATGCAAGCAACTTTCTGTCGAATGACTTTGTGGCGCCCTTTACACACGATGGAATTTCCTTCCCGACTGTGCTCCACTACTATGGATGGAAAAAGGCAACGGACTCGGGAGATACGGAGACAGCAGACAAGATCACAAAGACACCGGCAACAAGTATCAAACCACTCAAGACTCTCATTGAAAAAATCAAGGATGTACCTGCAGATTGGGCGACACGGCAGGATGAGATCATGAAGACAGGTCTGCGCGCCAAGTTTGTGAACCCGGCAAATGAGGGACTTCTCAAGCAGTTGAGGGATACAGGTACACGCACGCTTGCATATGCAAATCCTCGAGACAAGTATTGGAGTATCGGAACGTCGCCGGATACAGATGTTGCAAAGACTGGAAAGTGGAAGGGTGCCAACAAACTGGGCACTCTTCTTATGGAGGTCCGCACCGAACTCAAGGACTAATTGTAGAGACTCCGCCACGACTCATTGCGTAGAGGAGTCGTATCTTGCAGAATGTGCCTTGCCATATTGACATCCACCGTCAAGGGCAATTTAATTTTTTGATAGAATGGATATGCCTTTGCAGTCTCTTCATCGGCAATGCGGAGCAGGTTGATGCGTGTCACTAACGTCTCCACTGCCCGAATGACTGTTCGCACACCCTCTTCGTCTGCCGAATACTCTGAAATGAGAAACTGAATCGCATCTTCCGACAAGGTCAATTGATCGGTCAGATGAATGCGCTCCAACACTTGAGGACAGACGTACTGTGTCAAGATGGACTTCTTTTCAGGGGCACTGTACCCTGAACAACTAATCACCTGCATGCGGTCCCGCAAAATCGGATGGACCTTGCTTTCATCGTTAAAGGAGAAGACAAAGAGACACTGAGACAAATCAAAGTCCACTCCGGAAAAGTACCGATCGTGGAAGTGCGAATTCTGTGTACGGTCCGTCAAGTGAATGAGCATACTTGCAATCTCATCGCCATGAGGCGTTGTTGAAATCTTGTCCAACTCGTCGAAATACAAAACCGGATTCATGCACCTTGCATTCATCAGTGCATCGACAATTCGTCCCCATGTCGATCCTTCGTAGGTGTACGAGTGTCCCACGAAATTTGCCGAATCGGATGCGCCGCCCAAGGAGAAGAACTCAAACGGACGCTGAAGAACCTTGGCAACACCATTCTTTGCAAATGCTGTCTTTCCTACACCCATCGGACCCTTGAGTGCAATCACATTGCCAATCGATGCAGGACTCGAAATCCACTGTGCAAGAATCTGCATAATCTGCGTCTTGGCACCTGTCATGCCGTACACCGCCTTGTCAAGTGTCTTCATGGTGTCGGAGAGAAAGCGCGCACACGGTTCAGCACCATCTTGAAGTTTCACGGGAAGAGGCACATGCTTTCCAAATGGAATGCGAAAGAAGGACTCGACCCAACTGCGAAGTTTGTACCCTTCTCCATCCATTCCAATATCTGACAAGACATCAATTTTCTTAATGACAGATGCCTTTACAGAGTCCGAGACCTCCAGATCAAGAACACGGAATTTGAACGGGACATCGCCGTCATCGACAAGTCCAGACACTCCCTTCATCTTTTCCGCCAATCCCTTTTTCTTTGACCTGGACAGCGTATCGAAATACCTCGACTCGTCGTCATTGAGTGCAAGAAGCACGGGATCTTTCGATCTGGACTTTTTCGCAGGCATTTCCTCCTCCTCGGACTCGTACCCAGAGTCCTCCTCCGACTCTGACTCTGCGCCCATCAAAAGTTGAGATGTACCTGGAACAACGGTGTGAATGTGAAGTTTCACACTCACTCTCGACCCACGTGGAAGTTGTATAACTGGAACCTCGTCCTCGTCCTCCTCATCCTCCTCGGACTCGTCTTGGTCTTCGTCTTGGTCTTCGTCGTCGTCGGGAATGTAGTCTTCGTCGTCTGAAGACTCCACATCATTTATGGTCTCGTCCGGGATCCAAACAGTTTTGTTTGTACGGCGACGAAGATTGTACCGAGGCGGCATCTTGCTGCCTCTCAAGGAAAAAAACAGGAACATTTCGTTTTTGTATAGATACTAAACAATGGTAGACACATTGGAAACTCTTGTAGATGAACTTCAACTCGAAAACAGTACGCGAGACGCGACCGACCCACTTGTCAAGAAAATGTTAGGCGTTGTTGAACAGTTCCTCAAGACCCACCGGGTACTTTGTTACGGTGGAACTGCAATCAACAATCTTTTGCCCAAGGACCAACAATTTTACAATCCGGACCAGGACATCCCCGACTATGATTTCTTTAGTGAGACCCCGCAGCATCATGCAATGATGATTGCAGATCAACTAAATGCACTTAACATAGGGTATGTCGAGGTCAAACCGGGAATGCACTTGGGCACCTTCAAGGTCTTTTCTGAATTTCACGGTGTTGCGGACGTGACGCACCTGGATTCTAAGATTTTCGACCGCCTGTGGAAAGACGACATCACTGTCCACGGAATCCATTACGTTCCCCCCGATTTCTTGCGCATGAGCATGTATCTTGAATTGTCCAGACCTAAAGGAGATGTATCTCGATGGGTAAAGGTCTACAAACGACTCCAATTGCTAAACAAGCACTATCCAATGAAGTGTCCTGGAGAGTTTCCAGTGTCCAAGGAATTGACACAAGAGCGAAAGAAGGAAACACTGTCCCTTCTCAAACACCATCAAATCATCTTGCTCGGACTCTCTGCAATGGAAATTCATTCCAAGAAAACACAGTGGACAACGCCGGTGATCCTGCTTGCAGAGAAATCCACAATCGAGTCAGTGACCAAGGACAAGAAAACCACAGTCACCGAAGGAACTGACTTGATTTCGTCCCGAACAGATGTATTGGGCGAGCAAGGTGAAGTTGTGTTTCGATTCTACGAGACGCAGGCGTGCCACAGTTATCACTTGACGCGTGATCATATTCGCGTTGCATCTATCCCGACCCTTTTGCAGTTCTTTTATGCATACATGTACACGAATGCAACCCAACATGAAATCACCCGTCTTCTCTGTGTTGCCGACCGGTTAATTGAATTGTCCGAACACGAGAACAAGAGACATTTTGCCCTCTTGACTCCCAAGGAATGCCTTGGAAAGCAAGAGACATTGATTGATATGAAGAAACACCGGTCTGAACTGTATACCAAACTCTCCAAAGACCGCGAGTCCCCGGATTTCTTGCAGTACTTCTTTAGTTACAATCCAGTGAATGACAAGACTCGCAGAAAGAAGTTGCTAAAGAAGATTACTAATTCCGAAACGTCATGACGAGTCTACGCGAATACGGAAGACCGCCGGCAGCACATGCAGACCCCCCGCACTCCTTTGCGCCGTTCAAGAACTGGGAATAGTAGTCATTTCCGTTCGGTGTGCGGTTTTTCAGCGCAGTTCCAGTGGGCGAAAAATTGAGATACATGAGTCGGACTCTCTTTTGTTCAATGACATCGGATACATTGCGAAGGTTCATGGAGGTTACACCCGACACGGCAGTTCCATTCTGTCCGCCAGAGCTCATTTGACCTTAGACCATATTTAATTAGATACACCGTCTGTGTACCACTTGATACCAAAGTATGTAGGCGCCGACGGATTCGGGTACGGGTTGGGAGGGACCTTCTTAACAAGTTGATCGATATCACTTGCAGTCAGTGCACGATTGTAATAGGTGAGACCGCTCAGAGTTCCATCCCATCCGTACGATCCATTTCCGCCCATGACAACCCGTTCATTGTTCTGGTCGGGAAGGTGCGTAAGTGTACGGTGCTGACGAGGCACACCATTGATGGACACATCTACGGAATATTGATTGACAGTGAGTGCAAGGTGGACCCATTTCTGCGCAGGAATGTTCTCGATCAAGAAGGATTCCGTTGTGCCGTAGGTATCAATGACAATTAACAAACTGTTCGAGGTTGAATCAAAATACACACCCGGGCAGTCACCCTTTGTAAAGAGTGCACGCTTTACACCGTAATTAAAGGTGAAATCATTGACCATGAACCAACATGTATACGAGAAAATTGCTCCTTCGGGTTGATTGAACGATCGTTGCAGTCCGAGCGTAGACGTCGACTCTGTCTTTCCAGATAGATTCGGTCCCTGGATAACCGTCTTGCTCTTATCGGTGCGCACATAGGACGTGAACCACCAATACAGAACACCGACAAGAAGAAGGATTCCTACGATTTGAAACCACTGCATTGTCCTTTACTTAGAAACAAACCCTCTTGGTCCAAGGCGCATACCCGTTTGCCTTGGGGAAGCGATGGAGGAATGTGTCATTGCATACTGCAAGAACTGCTCGTGCGTATGCAATTTCTGATAGTCAAACAATTCAGACGGATCTGTGGACCCCTGATACTTGTAAATATAATGGATGCGAGATGGGTCCGGACAGTATTCCGATCGCAACACGCCGAGTCTAGACAAGGCAATTGACCATTCCAGATCTTCTCCACGTTTTATCGACTTGAAGGGAATGAGTTTTGCAATGTCTGTCAACATGAGATTGAGGTGATTCGGTGTACGCAAAAACTCATTGGGCGGTCGTGCCATGAATCCGGTTTTGAACTCGATGCTGTGCGTAAAGACAAAGTTTCCAATGCGCCCATGTAACCGCATCACATCCAATCCAGTTTCCATACAGCGTTGCACATCTTCAAAATACGCATCGGTGACTTCATCGTCATCGTCTATAAAGGACATGTACTTGCCACTGGCACCTTGCAGCAACCGATGTCGCTTCTCACCTATACTCGCAGTCCGATTGTCATAGTCAATCCGGATTTCAGGGCGTGTCCACGTAACCTTTTCATGGATGCGGGCAAGAAGTGCCTGCAATTGGGCATCACGTCCAGGCATGGTCGGAATTAAGATGGACCATTGATACGGGTAGTCTTTTCTAGAGATGTAGGTCCGCATATCTGCTTCCCAAAATGCATTGTTCTTGTTGTAGAGTGCATCCATCTTGCCAAACCCTGCCACCGGATGTTCATGACGAATGATGCAGTGCGGGATATAGAGTGTCTTGTCCTTCAAGGTTGTCTTGCACAGGTCTGTGAGTTCCGTGTCGGAATAGAGACTTGTGTACGATGGGTGGTACATGTATCCAAACGAATCGTACACTTTACGTCCAAAAATGGTGAGTGTGTTGAGTGCCTGCCCTTGAAATCCATCATTGATCCAGAGAATTCCATCTGTATCGGGAAAGGATGCAAGCATATGCGACCGAATTGCATCGTCATATCCACGCACCTGCGGAATCATATCGTCGGACACGAGAACAACAATGTCCCAATCCCACTCGACATTCATATCCGCATTGCACGCCGCAATCTTGGATGTATTTTTACCTACACAAATGCGCTTGAATGCAAGGGGAGATGCAATTGCATTGAGTTGGGTCCGAACAGCGGATGTCATGGTCGAATCATCCTCGTCGCACGAAAGAACGAGACCTAGGCGCGAGGGATCGGTGGCAAGGTTTACATACACTTGCAAGACTGACGCTGCCTTTTGTGGACGACCTCGAGTCGGATATTTAAGAAGAATCTTCATTATCTTGGTCCTTGTAAACAGATAACGCTTCTTTACACGCAAGTTGCTCTGCCTTTTTGCGAGTCGATGCACTCCCGTATCCAAGATGCTTTCCAGACTCATTGCACACCGCAACCTTGATCTCATTCTTCTTGGGATCGTTCGATAACATGATATAGGTGGGTGTACACTTTAAGACCCGCTGACAGATCTTTTGGAACATGTCCTTGTAATTGAGTGCGGATCCGATGAGTTCATCTACGTCCAGATAGGTCTCGAGCACATGGTTTACAAATGCAGACACAATGTGAAATCGGTTTCCACAATCTGTCCACAGTGCGCCCAGAAACGCCTCAAAGATATCACCGAGTTTCTTTGTGTTTGCCCGTCCACGAATCGCCACTGCTTCTTCATTGTGGCGCGAAATTACATAGAATACATCCAGACCCATTTTCTTTGACAAGTCGCCGATCCTGTCATTGTTTACCAGTTCCTTTCGAGCATCTGTGAGAAACCCCTGCTTCTTCTCTGGGAACTTGTGACGTAAGTACGTCGCAACACAAGCACCGAGGATGGCATCTCCTTCAAATTCAAGACATTCATAGGACTCCGATTGCAGCGGCATGACACCGGGAGGACAGGGCGCAAGGAGTGCAGGTTTCCCGTCTTGAGACGTATACTCTGTGCGTTTTACATAGGTTGTGTGGACCATTGCCGTTTGAAAGATATCTGGATTCATGACTTGGTAATGCGGAAGACCGTGTCGACGCAAGATTGAGTGAATGTCCTCCCGGGTAAAGAACCGATTCACCGGATTGTAAGGGGAGTACTCCATGTGTCTTGTGTTGAAGTTCGGAACAAAGTTTTCGTTTTCTCACACAATGGGACAAGGTGCGTCTCTTGCATATGAGCGTGTACCTGATGCACCACCCATATCCAATACGGTCATTGACGTGGCAACGATGAGATATGCAAAACCGTGGTTTCGGGATATGGCAATTGGATTCGTATTCTTCAATCCGGGAAAGTCCAAGCGAATGCTGATGAACTATCTGTACACGGTGGAAAAATTGAAACTTGCCGGAATTCCGTACTACACAGTTGAACTTTGCTTTAAGAAGGAACACCCTGAGATCAAGGATGCCTTTCACGTTCGTGCGCGCACCGTACTGTTCCATAAGGAGAAATTGTGCTCTATCCTTGAACAGAAAATCCCGTGGTACTACCGCAAAATCATGTTCATGGACGCAGATCTGGTCTTTGGGAATGAAAATTGGTACACACAGACATCTGCGCTCCTAGAACGGCACGATGTCGTCCAACCCTTTTCAAGTGCGGTGTGGATGGATTTGACCTACAAGACGGCAACGCAAGAACGACTGTCGGTTTTCTATATGAACCGAACGGAAAAGTACAATTGGCGGTACCACCCTGGATTTGCGTGGGCATTTCGTCGGTCCTGGTTCCGGACCCACAAATTTTATGAATATTCCATCACGGGCAGTGGTGATACCTTGTCCGCCGCCGCATGGTTAGGTGTGATTACAGATGTACATCCGGCATTCCGGACAACGTATGCGACGTATTGTGCACAGAGTCGTCCTCGTCTTGCGTGCACGTCAGGAAAGGTGTATCACTTGTATCACGGAACCCACGCGAATCGAAAGTATGTGAGTCGGCATACAGTTCTCGACGGTGTTCGAGATGTGCAAACGTTAATAAGACCCAATTGGGATTCTGTGTGGGAACTTTCCGACAAGAGATTGGAACCCTTGTTGCTCACATACTTTTTGGAACGGCAGGACGACAGTCTGTAGTTTACATATTTTCTCTGTTGTAGAATCATACGTTGATGGTCAAACACCTGTCCACACTGGCCTGTTATGTTCTCAGTCGTCAGCAGTCGCTTGTCGCAGCAGTTACTCGGGTTCAGCATGGATTTTTGCCCGATCGAAATGTAAAGCATGCCCAAGAGGTCATGGAAGAGTTGAACCGTATTCTTCGCGAAATGGAAGAATTGGTCAAAATAAAGGACCGTCAAAAGAAAAATGAGTATACTTGAGATTGTCTTGTATTCTGCATTTGGATCCTTTGTGGTTACTCTATGTTCACTCACGGCATGTCAAGTCCTGAGACGGAGATTCCAGTCCGTAGATCCGGTTGTCTGTGTCAATCCGACACCGGATCGATGTATTGCAAAGATGCTCGCTCAAGACGAGTCTGAAGTCTTTGACCGAAGCTCAAACCCGAAATCATCGGATACAAGCGAAGACGAATGACGCCTCTCAATGTCCTTCATGACATCCTCTCCATGCTCTGGAAGGATTTCGTTCAGCAGATTCGCCAACTCCTTCTTGGACAGCGACCATCCCTTCTTCCACTGGTTAGGGCGCTTGACGACAAAGGTCATGTTCGATGTACGCAACTCCAACCTGTCTGGAAGTTGCTTCGTCGCATACAGAATACCGAGATCCAACTCAATGGAGCGGCGGGTATCGCGAAGCTCTGCCAATTGAGCGTTCAGATCATTGATGCGCTTCGAGACGTCGACGTACGATGAAAGAACAGGTGTAAGGGACTCCATGATGTATGCCTGGATTTCTCATTGAAAATCAAGTCTTCGTTTTTAGCAATGGAGCAGGTTGTCGCTGCAGTGCTTTTGCTTGCAATTGGGTACCTCTTTATGGATGAATTTAAGGGACTTGCGCCGACGTCTTTTGACCACAATAGACGGTTATGCGACTACCGGTGTCCGGGATCTACATTTGAATCTGTGAGCGGGGCACTTGCTCGAGGGATTCGATTGATTGAAGTCCATGTGTATTCGGACGCACAGGACCGTCCAGTTGTGGCACTTCAATCGGGAAACAAGGGCGACACTGTATCGTTTGAATCTGTCTGTGTGACTCTTGTGAATGAAGCATTTCCATCGTCCTTCCCCCTTATCTTGTCGATTGTGCCACATACGTCGACAACCTTTACGTTAAACAAGATCGCGCACGACTTGAGCACGACCTTGCATAAGAAATTTCTCAAGACCGAGGAGGCAGTGGAAGGGATGCTGTTAGGCGCACTTGCCAATAAACTCGTGATTGTATCCGGTCCCGAAGTCCGTGGATCGAATCTCGAACCTCTCGTGAACTTGTCGTGGGGTGGATCGGGCCTGCGTCGTCTCGAATATGCCCAGGCAGTCTACCCTCGGGATTCTGCCGAGTTGATTGAATTCAATAAAAATCACATTTCAATTGTGGCGCCTGACATTACGTTTGATTCGTCGGGCGGACATGACAATGTGTACAAGTATGGATGCCAGTGGAATTTATTTGCTCGGGGCAGTGAAACCGGATTTATCCCCATGTAAAAAGTATTCTGCGGTCAATATAAATGGCAAAGGGTCTTTCTCCTTGGATTAAGCACGTCATGGCAACGAAGCGCAAGATGCCGAAGGGCAGTTCGCTCGGTGCGGCAATGAAGAAGGCAAAGAGCACCTACAAGAAGGGTGGTGCGTTAGATCGTCCGGAGGGTGAGGGCGAGATGATGGAGGAAGAGGGTGCGGCGAAGGAACTCGGCGCGGAGGCGGAGTTCGAGGAGGAGGAGAAGGGTGGGCGTCGTCGTCGTAAGACTCGCCGTCACCGCGGTGGACGCACGCGCCGCACTCGCCGTCACCGTTAAGAGAGAATTGCCTTGAGAAAGAGGAGCGTGAAGACAAGGAATGCAAACATGTAGAGTTTCGTGTTCAGTGCATCTTCTGATTCAGTATAGGACCGCATTTTAGAGTAACAAGCGGTTATGTACAATGCGTTTCGTTTTTCCGTGATCTCTCACTTTTGTACCGTTTCGACACGTTTTCCCATGGTACGTTTTCTTTGCACATCCACTCTTGTAATACGAAACGTGATGCGCATATCCCCGAAACGAAGGGATACCGGCATGGACTTTCTTTGAAATCGTTTTTAGTAACCCATACATCCAACGCATGTAGTGAGTCCGCGACCGCAGATCCACTGGATGTGTCCCCAAGTACGTTTGAAAGGTAGACGCTTCAAACGGATAGACTCTGGACAGTTTGTGAAGAAAGTCCTTCTGCAGTGCAGACCATGCAGGAACCTCTTCGGGTTCTTCTGGATAATTCCGGGCAATTGCAAATAAAAAGTCACGACCAGGCACTGCGGTCGGTTTGTGTGACAAGAGTCCTTCATAGGTTTCCTTCACATGTTCAAACGACGGATCTTCGCCTGGATTCGGGACTGCGGGGTCTTTTGCACATTGGGTCCGCAACTTGTCATTGACCATATTGTGGATTTCATATAACCACTTTGCCGCGTTACCGTGTAACGGATGTTTCTCGACAAACTCAGTTGTAGACGCTCTACAGAATTTGCAAGGGAGCACATCTTTCATTAACTCGAGGACGGGTGCGGCATGCGGGCGGAACGAAATGAGGTGAAACAACTGCCATCCGCTTGGGCCCCAGAATCGTGTGTCGATCCCCATTGTGTTTCCAGTCAAAAAGAATCTATCGTAAATGTAAAATGCTTGACACTCGCGATCTGATTATCTTGACGGCAGCGTTTTACCTTGGTGATGTCGTGTCCAAGTTCTTCACCGCGCTGAACACGAACATCATCACGCCGATCCTGGCGCCTGCCGCGTCTGCGGGCAAGGGTGTTGCGTCCTTTGCCGTCACCATTGGAGGAACCAAGTTGATGGTGGGCGACGTGCTCGTCAGTCTGATCAACTTAGTTATGTCCTTCTTAATTGTCGTTGTCGTGATTGGTCTTCTCCGCACGTACATTCTTACGCGCATCGGTGCCGGCAAACAGGCGGTCTAATCACCAACCCTGAACGTCGTCCACCCCTTATTGAACCGTCCATAGAGTGCCTCAATGCGCTTCCACAGATCGGGGAGTGATCCACCGCGCAGATCATTGTTACGCTTCCACTCTGCATATGCAATGGTCACGTCAATCTTTGTCACACGCTCACCGTCTTCGCCCGTCGATCCATCCTCAACCGCATGAATCTTCTCACGGAGGAACTTGGCAATAATGTCATTGTCCTCCTTGTACTCCGACGTGTATGCCATGACCTTCTCGGGCGGCACGATCTTGCGGAACCCCTTGCCCTCCGTGTACAGATGCACGAGATACGACACGAAACACGT
>Ga0049082_10000044_pt1 | contig 26503 bp, 31 predicted proteins | sample GreLakmeHU45MSRF_FD_66718 | JGI IMG/M metagenome (GOLD analysis project Ga0049082, IMG submission 66718) | Freshwater lentic microbial communities from great Laurentian Lakes, MI, USA - Great Lakes metaG HU45MSRF | ecosystem: Environmental > Aquatic > Freshwater > Lake | place: Great Lakes... | reverse complement strand
TTGCGGCTTGCAACCCACAAGGGCTGTGACTTTTGTCATCCGCCACCGTCACTTGTTGTTGTCGATGAAGCAGCTGGGCTGGATTGCAGTCCCGATTGGGTTTCTGGTGGTTTCCTAGATGGCGACGGGCGAGAGAGAAGGTCGGGACTTACGAGCGCTGATGCAGCTTGACGTTCCGGCCATTGATGTTTTCGTCCCAGTAAGAACGGACTAATTCCATTTCGACAGTGCTTGAAGTGTGCTTTTCTTTATTGCTACAAGCAGCTTGCATAGCCGGCACGCCAACGACAAGCTCATTGCCACAATTAGGACAACGCCATAGTTCCGTTCGGGACTGCGGTTTAGTTTTCTTCTTTGTCATAGTCACTTCATTCTGCATCATTTTTACTCCATCCCGGCGAAAGCAATACTAATAGGTCGAATGGTCATCTGACTGCACATCCTTTAGTCCCGACTCTAATCACAATCCCCGCTCAATTGCAACCTCGCACGCGCTACACTTCGCAGCCCAGATTGCGCCAGACTTCGTCTTGGCTTCACCTGGGTTCCTCGTTGCGCACGGCTCGTTCTTATCTCGCTTTGTCGACATTCACGCTTCACCTGCACCACCGCTGCAAAACGCTTTGCGCTTCGCTACAAGCAGTTTTTCCGCTTCGGTGCTGGTTCCGCGATGAAGTGTCTCAATACTCGTAACTATTGATTACCTGTAAGTACTATCTAGTCCCGACTCTCATCACGGTTACCGTGCTCTGTGTTGGCCACCGCAAGGCTTCGCAGGCTCGTTCCGTATGCACTCGAATTCGCAGCCGACGGGCGGCGCTCATTCAGTGCACCGATGCGCTATCACGCCTCGGCGAGTACTTCACTTGCCTTCTACGCCGTGCTCTGCCACCATGTCGCACTAACAGCGCCATCCATGACTTCTCTGCCGACCGCTCATCTTCCAGACCTCGTGCCTTCGGTCTGGAAAGCTTCGCTCACGGCTGTTCAGTCAATGAAGTGGCTTTACTTACCTCAATTAGTAATTAGTCCCGACCCTAATAACATTGACTTAGTGATTTGTTCAATTACCGCATTCTCCAAAAAGTACCGCTCGGGCTCCACTCGGGTCACTTGAAGGAACTTCCGCGTTCCCCGAAGTTGCGCCCGCGCTCCACTTTCCAGAGAAATGCTCGTAGTTATGTTTATTAGTCCCGAGCCGTGTCTAATCACAATCCCCGCTTGTTCTTCTTCCTGCAAACAGCCCGCTTCGTTCGCAATCCTGCCTCTCCTCCATAGCGTCGGGGACTTCAATCGCTTCAGTTTGTTTCCCGGATTGGCGAATTCTGCGAATCGCCAAAATCCATATCGAGCCAACTCGATATTGATTCAAGCCCGTACAACAAACATCGCTCATTCGTCCACCTCAGCCATGGCTCCGATTCAGGAACTGCTCGCTTGCCGGCTTCCTTGCAGAAAGAAAGAAGTATCGCTAGTCACTAGTCCCGTATTAGGTAAGAAGACAAATTCGGTAGACGCACTTTCTGATGCTCAGAAGGACGTGCGCTTCGTCCGCGCACGCACGGGCAAGTACGCCCGCGCACGCACGAGACTTCGCTTACACCCTTCATCGCTCCAGAAAAGATGCTCTGGTTGTGCTTACTAGTCCCGAAGCGTATCAAATGACAGTCCCCGCTCCATTGCGACCTCACCTTTGCCGTCGCCTGCAGCCCAGACTTTGCTCGCCTACGTCTTCGCTGCGCCTGGGTTCCGTCTCCGGCTTTGCCTCGGTCTTATTACGCTTTACGTTATTCACCGCCCCACCACCCACCGTTCGAAAACTCGATTTCGCCCATAAATGTGCTCATCAAAGTTTTCTCACTACGGGTGGTTCAGCGGATGAAATAACTTTCCGGTATCAATAATTTCTATTTACTAGTCCCGAGTCGTGTCGAATAAAAGTCACCGCTCGTGTTCCGAGTACGCCACATTCAACGCTTCGTTTGCAATTCTGTCTCTCCACCATCACTGCGGACACTTCAGTCGTTTCAGTTTGCTTGTCGGATTGGTGAGTTCTGCGAACCACCAAGCTCATACCGAATGGCTTCGGTATTTCGCCAAGCCCGACCACAAACATCACTCCTTCGTGTACCTGGTGATGCTTCCAATCCAGAAAATGCTTCACTGCGCTTTTGAATGTTTGTACTCAGAAACTACATCGCTAGTTGCTAGTCCCGTGGATAGTAACTGGACAACTACCGTTACTCTCCTTCGCTAAGGTGATGCTCCACATAGTTCTTGATTCGGAAGAACCGAATCCCGAACTAATGTTACGCAGCACCCCCGCTCCAGTCGAGACAACTAACTTTCATTGATAAAAGATAAAACTTACTAGTCCCGATTATTTGCCATGTTCGTTCTTCTGTTCTCCAGAAATCGCTCGCCACGGCAAGCCCTTGACTTCTGGCTCGTCGCCCGACAATTAATCATTGCTTGCGAATCACTAAAGCCCTTAGCGCTTCCCGGTATAAAGTCTCTAGTCCCGATTATCCAACATGTGATTGATTAGTCATCGCTAATGCCTTTAGCAATCGCCGCAACAATTAACCGTCGAGCCACTTCGCTTCGTCAAGAGGCTTGACCGTTGCTCACTTATTCTGGTTCCCAGAAAGAAACGAACGCCTTAATTTGTTATTTAGTCCCGTAGCAAGTTGAATAAAACTTACCAGATTCGCAGCACAAACGCTCTACGCTTTGACTGAGCCACTCGCCCACTTCCGCTACCCAAGAAATCTCCCTCAGCAACGCTCGTATCATTTTGTATACACAAAATTCACTCACTAGCTTCAGTCGATTTACCCGGTCCGCTACAGCGATGCTCGCACTCAAGTCACGCTACGCTCGCCGTGCTGCAAAATCTTCGCTATCAAGTCCCGTACTAACTCCCCTAACAACTTTGGCACCAGCGATTTATATGACGGCGGACAACCTCAAAATCATTACATGATTTTGTGTCCGCACCATGGGGGGTCATAAAAATACGCCTAGCATCTCGTAGCGACAACCTGACATCTCAAGGTATCAAGTCCCGAGGATATTTGAATAGAGTTCCAACTTATCCACATAAGCAAATCTTTGCCGAGTTGAACGCTCGTGTGTTCTCACCGCTGCTCGGCTCGAACAACCCTACGCTTTTCAACCCGGCAACCGTTGATTCATGTCTACGCATGCGCTTCGCCAGAATCACCTAGATTCTCTTATCTGTCTAAGTTGATTTTGCGTGATTGTTTTTCAACCATCAAACCATTATCTAGTCCCGAGACTTGAATAGATATTTATCTATGAATGCGGCATCCCGGATATTCGCCTCATGGACCGCTTCTCGTGTATTTCTCTGCACAATAAGTCGCTAAAAGAAGGTCGCTTCGCTTATGCTAGCACCGAAGCGCTGTCGCACTTCGTCGCTTCACATTTCCCTACGCATACCTTCTTCGCTTCTTCTTGTTCCAAGAAATAACACTTCGTCGCTAACCATTTCGTCGAACAGTCCTGTTACATATAAGTCCCGCCGCATACATTTTCTTATCGACCTACGCTCGCTTTGCGTGACTTCGTGCCTTGTCACAGCACGCTCACTCCGAGTCGAACTAAAATGCAATGCTTGCTCGTTTGTAGAGATAAGTCCCGTGTAGGCAAACATGAGACTTTGCCTCGCCTCCTCGCTTGCTAGTAGATGCCTTCGGCTCCCTGCGCAAGCTACGGGATGCCTACGGCAGCTACGTCGCTTCGTTCGGAATGCTCACTGTTTTTGGTTATTAGTCCCGTGCAGACTTATCTAACAGCTTTGGCACCAGCAAATTTAACATGGGGCGGAAGACCTCGAAATCATTACATGATTCCGTGTCCGCCACCAGGGGCCATGAAAATTACGCTTCCTCATCAGGTGTCGGCAGCCCGACAACCTAGGTACTTAGTCCCGAGACTTTGGTAGATGTTTATCTTTGATTGCGACATCTCGGACATTTGCTTCGCCACAACGCACCTCGTGTATTTCTTTACACAATACCTCGCTAAAAGAAGGTCACTTCGCTTATGCTAGCGCCGAAGCGCTGTCGCACTCCGTCGCTTCACATTTCCCTACGCATACCTTCTTCGCTCCGTATCGTTCCAAGAAATAACACTTCGTCGCTATTGCGACTCTTCAAATAGTCCTAGTACACATAAGTCCCGAGTCGTATCAAATAAAAGCTACCGCATGCGTTTTCTTTTTCGTTGTTCTTTCGCTTTGCGTAACTTCGTACCTCGTTACCAGCACGCTCATTCACATCGAACAGAAAGACGCAATGCTTGTTGGCTTTAGAAGTAAGTCCCGTGTTGATTTATCTAACAACTCCTGGCAGTGCCGTTTTTCATGGTTTATTAAATTTTACTCCCTCTCTTTTTTTCTTTTTACCGCTCCAAAAAGCGTCGCTTTTGCTCGTACCTCACTCAAAAAAGACAAAAAAGAGCCTCTTCCGTAAACTTTAAAAACCACCAGTCGATTCTCTCCCTTTCAAAACAGGCACACGCCCAACCCTGTGGTTATTAGTCCCGTAATGGTTTTGTTGAAAAGTCCCCGGATGAATCGCTCTCTCGTAGTTCCTCGAAATACTCCCTCTCTTTTTCCTTTTCCCGCTATCGCTTGGGGGGCTTGCAGCCACCCAGAAAACGAGAAAAGAGTCTCTTCCGTTTTTCTCGAAATTACCAGTCGCTGCGCTCCTTCTCGTTCACGCTTCAATCCTTTTATATGTAAGTCCCGAGTCGTATTGAATAAAAACTATCTATGAATCGAATAAAAGTTATCGCATACTCGCTTACCTGGAGATGCCTCGACGGTGTCCGCAAAAGAGCTACCACCAGTCTTCAGCAGCTCCGGACGCTTCATAAAGCTTGTTTGTTGAACATGGACCGTAAAACACACTTCATAGTCCCGAGTAGGCTCACAGCACAACTTTCGCTTGTACTTCTTTCCTCGCTCAGCGAACGCTCGAAATTCCATCGCTACGTTATCCCGCTCTTAAATCCTTTAAGTACACTGCGCTTCGCTGCTCGCATCAAACGACTCGTTACTTGAATAGTCCCTAGTCCCGAGATTTTACTGGTTATATTCAGTATCTCGTCCTTCAACGCTCGCGTCTTCGCTTGTTCCCATAAAGTCTTTAATCGCAAAATAACTACGCTCTGGAACCTTCTCGCTCTCGCACCGCTCGAAAAGAAAGCAACTTCGCTGTCTGTTCCCGGCCACTATCTAGTCCCGTGTTGGGTCTCATAACAACAATCGCATTGCATGCAGTCCGCGAGATGCTTCGTCGCTATGTCTTATGACGCTTCGCTTGCACGCTGAGGCGTGCACAACGACATAGACGACTGCGCAGCACGCAGCCTCGCACGCAAATGCTAGGTTTGTTTATTAGTCCCGAGAATATTCAGTTAAAAGTCCACGGCAAAATTGCTTGCTCGCATTCCAAAGTAATACTCCCTCCATTTATCCATTTAACGCTGCTCGCTCTTCAGGCTTACGGCCTTCGGCCTACAGCCATTCGTAAATGGAGTAAATGGGGCCTTCCGTATTTCTTTGGAATACCAGTCGCTTCGCTCCTTCTGCGCTTCAATTTATTCCTGTCACTTACTAGTCCCGTGTTATTTTTGTGGACTGAAGGAACAAATCATCTTTCCGTCTTTGAGTTCAATGACCTCACACCCGAGGTCTTCAAGAATCATTACTGCAACATCTTTGTAATCTTCAAGTTGCTGCGCTAGCTCCTTGTCCGATATGCTCTCATCAAAAGCAATGTCAAACAACGAGTTGGCAATCGCATTGGTTAACGAAAGCCTTATTTCAAAAGGGTTAGTGGCCATTGACAGAGCCTACCACGAGTGATATGCTGCTTTCGGCGATACATAAACCAAACACAAGGAGAATACGAACATGTCATCAGCGCCAGTAACAATAACCGGAAACCTCACGGCGGACCCAGAAATGCGTTATTTTGACTCAGGAGCAGGGAAGCTTTCATTCTCTGTTGCGGTCAACAACTTCTGGACCGACGCAAAAGGCGAGAAGCAAGAAAAGACTTCCTACTTCAATGTCATTGCATGGCGAAACCTTGCAGAAGATGCAGCCCGTGTGCTTGAAAAAGGAATTCGCGTAACAGTCACGGGTCGTCTTGAGCAAGAAACATGGGACGACAAAGAAACAGGCAAGAAGCGTTCAGCAGTGAACATCCTTGCTGACGAAATCGGCGTATCTGTACGCAACATTGAAACATTGCAGCGCAAAGCAAAGGTAGAGAATGCTTCAGGCAATCCTGTCAATGCTCGTCCTGCACAGAAAACACCAGCACGAGCAGGCGCTCGTCCAGCAACCAGCCGAAACGATATTGACTCATTTGAGGAAGAACCTTTCTGAGCCTTACCTTCGGCAGTCTTTTTGCCGGCGTCGGCGGCTTCGACCTTGGGTTCGAGGCTGCCGGTTGGCAATGTAAATGGCAAGCTGAGTGGGACCCTGCATGTCAGAGAATACTCAGCAAGCACTGGCCCGACATCCCCAAGTACCTAGATGTCAGGGATGTAAAAGGCAACGAGATAGAACCAGTTGACTGCATTAACTTTGGAAGTCCGTGTCAGGACCTCTCCGTGGCTGGCGTCCGAAAGGGCCTCTCAGGTGAGCGCTCTGGTTTGTTCCATGAAGCAATAAGAATTATCAAGGAGATGCGTGATGCAACAAATGGACAATACCCACGACTCGCAATCTGGGAAAACGTTCCCGGAGCACTTACTTCCAACAAGGGTGCTGACTTTGGGGTCGTCCTCGATGAAATGGCCAAATCAGGGTGCGTGGCGCTTGACTGGGCAATCCTTGATGCTCAGTACTACGGAGTCGCCCAGCGACGGCGCCGCATCTTCGTGTGTGCTACATACGATATTGGTGCCGCAGAGCGAAGTCCCATCCCGCTATTACCTGTCCAAGAGGGCGTGCGAAGGCATTCTCAGAAGGGCCGACAGGAGAAACAAAAAGCTTCCGGAAAAACTTCGTCAAGCATTGGAAGCAGTAGCGAACAGGGAGTCCTAGCATACGAGAATAGCGGTTTTGCTAAATGGCAAGAAACAGACACCGCTCTAACATTGCGTGCCCGTGATGCAAAGGGCCCAGGCACCATACTTACAGACAGTATTGAAACCACAACGGATTCATATCAAGATGTCATAGGGACACTGCAAGCCAGAGACTGGAGGGGAGTTGGCACCCAGTATGTTGCCGAAGATAAATTAATTGTTGAAGACAATCAAGTTTTTTCTTTTGATACACAGTTCGGTTCAAATGCAAATGTTTTTACAGACCACTCACCAACACTCAAAGCTACGCAACAGTCACCAAGCGTCGCCTACGAAGATGAAAACTCACCAATAGTCTTCCACCCACACAGACAGGACGGCGTTCGTCTTCAAGGCGACACCATCAACACATTGACTGCATTCATGGGAACAGGTGGACTAAACACACCCATGGTTGCTCAAATGGAAGAACTCAATGATGGTGTGGCAATGACACTTCGTAGTGGTGGTGACGGTGGAGTCCCATCAAGCCGAGGTGAAAATTTGGTCATCGATGCGATTGCTTACGATGAATACAATGACAAACTTGTTGATGGCGGCATTCATCATGCAATTAGGGCAGGAACAAAACAGTCAACCGGAGTATTGCAGAACATGGTGGTCAGACGCCTTTTGCCAAAAGAATGTGAGATTTTGATGGGCTGGCCCGTGGACCACACTAGGTGGCGTGCGGATGGCAAAGAACAACCCGATACAGCAAGGTACAAACAGACCGGGAACGGAGTGGCTGCACCCGTAGCCGAATGGCTTGGAAAAATCTTCAAAGGATTATTAAATGACTGAGCAAATGTATAAAGAAACACCAAAGACATGGAATGCTGCCGCCGCAATTGCGTTGAGCAAGATACTGCCGCCAGAAGAAGAACAAGATTTAGCGTGGGACAGCATCTCGAAGATTATTGCATCCTTTGAAGATGCGAGTATGCCCATTATCAAGATGCTCCGAGTTTCACACGACGTTTTTATAGATGACATGTTTCATCACGAAGCAAAAGATGCCTCACAGGCGTGGAGGGGGATTGGAAGGCTTGCCAGCATGCTCTCACGCTCCCTTGGTTTTAATTTGACATCACCTGAAGTGCACGAAACTTTGTGCCGAAAACAGCATGATTATGGCCACGAGAACATTCAGCGATTTGGTAGAGCTGGATTAATGGTTAGGGTTCACGACAAGATTGCGAGACTTGAAAACCTTGTTGGCAATAACACAAACCCAAACAACGAGTCAATCAAGGACAATGTTATGGATGTGATTGGTTATTCAGCAATTGGAATCATGTGGGAGTCAGGGACATTCTTACTTAGCCTGGAGTAGCAGTGAGCGAGCAAGAAATTAAAGTTGTCCACAACAGCAACGGCTGGCACGGCGTTAGTTTTTACTTAACCTCTTGTGGTCTTGATGATGGCTCGTATTATGTTACGACCAACAAATCTTTTGTTACCTGCAAAGAGTGCTTAAAGGTTATTAACGGCTAAGCCCTTGTTTTAGGTAATCAAGTACAAGCCGGCTTGAAGAATCATCAGAAGAAATGTCCGAACCATCAACGGCAGCATTCACTATTGAGCGCTTTGATTGAATTAGGTCGTAGATTTGTTCATCAACAGTGCCCGTGGCTATTGCGTAGGTAACCATTACTGAACCTTTTTGTCCAAGCCTGTGACATCGACTGTATAGCTGGTCAACATCAGCTGGCGTCCATGGGAGCTCTACGAACAGAACCTTCTGAGCTGCCGTAAGTGTGTGTCCGGTTTTTGCAGCTTGCATAGACAGGACTATTACAGGGGCTTCTTCCGTAGATAGGTTCTGAAAGTCCTTCTTTGCTTTTTCAACTTCGTGTACATCCATGCCACCCTGAATTTTTAATCCACCAAACTCATTTGCCAAGGCATCAACCACATCTCTATGGTGTGCAGCAATTACAACTTTTTCGCCGGCTTCAATCTGGGTCTTAACCCACTCCTTGATTGATTCCATCTTGCCCTTGGCGGCCAGACGGCGTAGCACCGACAGCTTTACAAGGTGGACATTTGATTCAGCTTTTATCCGTGCAACAACTGCAGCCGAATGTGGAGATTTACCAATTTCGAGAGCAATTTCTTTTGCGCGTTGTACAAGGTACTCGACTATGTCGTCTTCTGCTTTTTTATACTCTAGTTTGTGCTTTTCTGAAAGGCTCACCATGTGTCTATCGTGTATGACATCTGGAAGTTCTGGAAGAACCTGCTCTTTTGTCCTACGTATATAGCAAAGAGAACGAAGTATCTCGTTCAGCTCCTGAAGGTTTGTTGCCCCAGCTGTATTCCAGTGGCCCCACTTGTCCTTAAAGGCTCCGCAGTAGCGTCTATAGAAGCCCCAGGTGCCACCAAGCTCATTGAGACGGCCAATTATCTCTAGTTGGCTTGCGTACTCAGCAGGCCTATTAGTGACAGGGGTACCGGTAAGACACAAGACAACTCCAGACTTGATAGTTTTTGAAATCTTTATAGCTGCTTTGGTGCGCTGAGCAGTTGGCGTTTTTAGGTAGTGAGATTCATCGCATATCAATGACTTGTATCCCTTGAGGCTTTTAACCCAATGATGAATGTTTGCATAACCGATTACGATTATGTCGTGTTCTTCTTCAGGGAAGTCCGAACGGTCTGTTACGACAGTAGCGGTCCTAGATGGTGTCCACTTCTCAACTTCTGCCTTCCAGTTAAGGACAAGGTTTGATGGACACATAACTATCGCTGGATAAACATCTTCTCCGAGAGACGCACAGTACTCGAGTGTTGCTAGGGCTTGAAGAGTCTTACCTAGACCCATGTCATCAGCAATGAAACACCTTCTGGCCTGATGGGCATACGAAACTCCAGCCATTTGATACGGAAGAAGGGAACCAGAGATGTTTGGTATTTCTATTTCTGCACTGTGAGCCCGTGATGCATCTGCCCGTTTTTTGCTAACCTCAGCAAACTCTTCTGCATCAAGATGTAGTTCTGCTGATACATCCATCTTGAACATTATCGCCCATTGAATTGCTTCACGAACTGCTGTCCTAGGGACCTTCCAGGCTTTTGATTTTGAATCCCACGTAACACCGGGAAGCTGCTTAACCGAACGAACTTTTACTTGGTCGTAGTTAAAGCCAAGATAAATCCAGCTATCGTCGCTCCACATACCAAATGACTTATTCAGCCGTTCCGGCTCATTGAATAGCATTATTGATGTATCTACTTCAAAGTCATGGAGTATTGCAAAATCCCTAACCTGCGAAAGGCTCGTAGCAGGAGCACGCCAAACACGGGCAAGCTTGTCCCACTTTGCCCCAGGTATCTTTTTAATCGCTGCGACCTCATCTGGGTCGTATGGAAAGTCGATTATTAGATGGTCGTCATTTAGCCAGAGTCTTTTTTCGTTCATCGCCTGCGACGCAAAATAACCTTTCGTTCGTCTTCAGTCTTTCCTCCGTAGATTCCAAACTCGATTGAATTATCAAGAGCATACTTGAGACACTCACCACGAACAAGGCAAATCCCACAATAGGCAAGAGCCTGTAGTCGTATCTTCCGACTGCGAGGGAAAAAAGTAAGTGTGCTGGCATCAATACACGCCCGTGATGAGCGCCAGTTATCGCCTGAGTAAATCATAAAGCTCCTTTAATATGGGTGTTCAGTCAATATAGCCACCCACCTAGCCCATTGCAACCCGTAAGGCATATTTGTGGGTGGACAAATAGGGAATACAATAGACATATGAGAGAAATAACCCAAGACGAATTTGATTCAGTTCTAGCGGAGAGTGGAACCCCTATGGTCCTTGACATATGGGCTACATGGTGTGGGCCGTGCCAATACATGACCCCACTCTTGGAGGAGCTCAGTGCCGCATACGAAGGGATAATACGATTTGTTAAATCTGATGTTGACAAGAACCGAGCGTTGGCACAACGATTCAATGTGATGAGTATTCCAACACTTCTGATATTTGCTGACGGAGAAGTCGTCTCAACAATAGTCGGAGCTGCCGGACCGGACTTCATTGTTACAGAACTTGAGAAAGTTTTGTCAGCTGAATCATACGAAGATGAGTGACGCAATATCTCTTTACCCAGTAGTGATAAGAGAATCACGCTATTCGGGCGTTTACGAAGGTGGTAAGTGGTTTGCAATTGCAGAGTATTTAGAGGAATCCGAAGGTTTGGCTAACTACATATCAGGCGACGACTGTGAAGCATTGGATTTTTGGGATTCAGAAGAAGCAAAAATGATTGGTGTTGGTGATTCACCCAACGACGCATTGTCTAACCTTTATTTAAAACATGGAATTATCGAAGATGAAAAAGTAACACTCAAGGAAGCCAACACCGCATTTGATTATTTACCCAAAGACAATGAGACCCATTCGGAGTTCAGTGTTAGATGGAGGGAATATTTAAGCGGCGATTTGGGGAACGGAGTTTACAGATTAAAGGGTGAAGGGTTTTCTGGTGAATCAAGCATTTCGTAAATGTCGTCAATCACTCCAGGAGCATTTTTTTCTGCTTGAACCCTATTCTCTTCTTCTTCAATTTGTTCAATCTCTCCGAGTATTGAGTTAGACTGCTGAAAAGCAAGTATCAACTGAGATACTTCGTTTTCACTCAAATCTCGACCGTTGAGATAGGTGTGCAAGTCTCCTTCGTCATCTGTTGAAACGGCTAGACGCTTTCCGGAATTAATCATTCCCAGAAGTGCCTCAGTTATCATCTCTGCTTGCAGCTTTGACAAGTTGAATTCAAATGAAAATATCATTGCTTACCTGGATATCCAGAACATGATGGTCCTGGTGGGGGTTCCCACTTCTTGCTTTCATTTTCTGACATTTCATCAATAGGCTTCAATGTGTCAATAAGCTCCAATGTTTGGTCCAAGAGAGTTGATGTTTCAGAATCAAATATGAACCCGTAGTCTCGGATAACGGCAACACGTCGAAGAACATGCGCCGATTGAGCGAGAACCGATTCAATGTAGGCTTCGTTATTCTCCATTTGATTTAATGCTTTCTGAAATTTCAACCGCAATGATAAAAGCCTGAATTTGTGAAGTCAGTTTTTGATTTGAGTAAGAATCAGCATCATCGCCAAACATTGAGCCAATAAATTCGCTTTTGCTAAAAGTGAAAACAGGGGTTCCCTGGTCGGAATACTTGTAGGTTGTGAGATTGGTAGCGAAGTTCCCGTAGCTGTCAAAAATGATTGTTGTCAAGCCCTCAGTCAATGAGCTTTCGAGCGGATTTTCGTTAAAAATCTCCTGCAGGTTTTTTCCTGGATACCTGCTTTTAATATCATTCATCTGCTCAACGGTGTCGTGTTCGCTTTTACTTCCACAATGGGCTACGACATCAGAAATTATTCCTCCCCATATTGGGGCAACGGAAACATCCTTGTATACGCCAATGAGCCAGTTGAAAATGTGGTCTGCGGGTGCCCCGTCGTCCGGGTTAATCTCAACAACTCCAACTTCCTCTTCGAGGGGGTTGTCTTTTCCTGGAACTGCGTAAAAGAGCACAGATGGGGTGTCTACTGGGCCTTTCTCAATCTTGCTACCCATGAGCTTTGTCATCATCATCATTTGGATAGCCTGGTCGGAAAAGCTAGTGAGGAATTCTTGGGTTTTTGGGGAGTAAGTTGTTGTCATGACAAAAGAATACAGCCACTTTTTAATAATTGCAAGTATTTTGACTAAAGTAATGCTGTGGGATAATTGGTTGGAGGAAAAATGGCTCACGAACTAGATAAAACCAAAAACGGTAGGATTCGTATGGCCTACAACGACCGACAGGTGCCTTGGCACCGGCTTGGAACGCCCATGAAGGGCCTACAGACCATGGAGGCAATGCTTGAGGCCGCCAGTGCGAACTATGACGTTATTCTCACCAAGGTAGCTGCCGTAGATGATTCCGGAGAGCTAATCCGAAACTCAGATGGCTCACCAGTGGTCATCAATGACAGTAGGGCGACCCTAAAACAGAATTTTGATGGCTCTTTTGACCCGTTGGCAACAGTTGGAACAAGGTACGAGGTAAGACAGAACAGCGAGGTTCTCGAAAGAGCTCTTGCTGTAGTAGGTGCATCAAAGGGTGACGCAGTTATTGATACATGTGGCTGCCTTAAGGGCGGCTCAAGATTTTTTGCAACAATAGACCTCGGTCCACTCGTAATTGATGCGCTTGGTGTTAACGACAAGCTCGCTAGATACCTAGTCATCTCAGCAGGCCACGATGGTGTGTGGCCAATAAGATATTCAAATACCGAAATACGAGCGGTGTGCAACAACACTGTTGTTCTAGGTGAGAAAACAGCGAGAAGAGTTTTTACAGCCAGACATACTCGAAACATGGATTCAATAATTGACGATGCTCAAGAAGTTTTAGAAATTTCTACTAAATGGGGAGATGAATTCACCCGTAGTGCCGAGCAGCTTCTTTCTATAAAGACACCCGTGTCATCTATTTCGGATGCAGTGTTAAAAATAATTGCACCTCGAACAAAATCCGAAACAAAGAGACAAAGAGAACACCGGAACTCCATAGAAGATGCAATTAACTCTATTTACAAAAACGAGAGAAATGCTGCGGGATATGGTTACAACGCTTGGTCGGTATATAATGCTATTTGTGAATACTTAGACCACTATAGATTCACTAGCCCAGAAGAACTTGCAATCGCTAGCATGGATGAAAATTCTTCTGCAACAAAAAAGAAGTTGGCAGTGCAAAGAGCATTGCTTGGTACATAGAAATGGAAGATTGGGAACCAATGGACGAAGACTCTGAGGACTACGCAGACATTGACCCAATCGCAGCTGAGTCTGACTATCTAGACGCAATACAGGAGATGATTGAGGATTCATCTTTTACTGACATGGAAAATAACCCCTTTATGGCTGAAGCAACAGACTATTCCAACATGCTGGATGTCTATTGCCAGATGATTACTGAGCGCAAATTTAACCGCATGGCTAAAAATCTGAAAGATTCAGATGGTGACCGTGGAATAATAGAACTGTTGTTTGCAATAGAAAAAGCAACTGGTTGGCACATGGAAATAATGGGTTCCCGCTCAAATGTTGACGATGAAATGATTAGCAAGTACAACAGGTTTGACCCGTACGCTTGGGAAAAAGTCAAGAACAGTGATGAGTGGCAAGATGCAATTTATAAGGTTGCATATATATCCGGTAGAGCTTTAGATTTGGCAATTCAGGAAATAGTGCGACCCGTGAGCCGAGAAGATAAAACCAGAGCGTCAATCAGGAGATTCTTGTGGTCAACATGGAAGGCACTTGACTTGAGGTTTAGTAAGTAATACTCTTTATGTTCATGACAATGTGTGGGAAAGAAAATCAACAGTTCAATGGTAGATACGAAACATTGAATCTTGAAGGTCCTCCAGATTTTCCAAAAGGTGGAGCTTGTATTTCTTACCCAACAGATTGGTTTTTCCCTGAGTCGCCATTAAGCAGATGTGAGCTGGAAAAGATAAACAACGCAAAAAGCGTTTGTGCCAAATGCCCCATACAAATGGAATGTCTCACATATGCAATGGAGTGGGAGCCATTCGGGATATGGGGAGGAATGACAGAGAGTCAGCGAAAATTTCTTAGGCAAAAGATGAATTTAAAAACACGACGATATGATGAGACGGTCCGACTACAACAATTGATGAGTACATAATGACCTACGCCGCCTCACTTACAGTTTCAAACTTCTTAAGCAAGCTTCAAGGGGTTCGTGGTGGTGATGGACAGTGGCAAGCTCGATGCCCGTGCAGGAATGATGACAGTAACCCGTCTCTTTCTGTCAAGGATGACAATGGAAAAGTTGTTGTGTATTGCCATAGGGGCAAGCCATGTAGTGCATCAGAGATATGCGAAGCTATTGGCATAACCCAGAAGGACCTCTTCCCTCCGTCTGCAACATTTGACAAGAACAACAAACCAAAGCAACGTCTTGTAAAGACCTACAAATACATTGATTCAAATGGCAACCTTGCATACGAGAAGCAACGGTTTTTGCGTGAAGATGGAAGCAAGTCTTTCTTGCAGCGCCGGCCAAACCCAGAAAAAAGTGGAGATTGGATTTACTCTCTCTCCGGAATAGACAAGATTCTCTACAATCTTCCCGCAGTCATTACGGGAGTAAAAAACAATGAGCCCATCTGGGTTGTTGAAGGCGAAAAAGATGCTGACGCTCTTATCGAGCTGGGAATAATCGCTACCACAGGACCCGGGGGAGCAGGAAATAACAAATGGGAAGACAGTTTTACAAAAGCTCTAGCTGGAGCCCATGTCGAAATTGTTTCTGATAACGATGATGTCGGCAAGTCCTTTGCCATGATTGTTCGCTCAAAGCTGGATGAGGCGAGGTGTACGGGAGGTGTATGGCTTTCGGCTTCAGGCAAAGATGCATACGACCACTTTGCTGCCGGTAAGTCTTTTGATGATTTCATTCCCCTCTCCGATTACGAGGAGTCACCCGTAGAGGAACAGCAAGAAGAACCATCTCAGATGGATTCAATCCTTGTAAAGATTAACGATATTTTTGATTCAGAGAACCTGAGCGACTCCCAGAAGTTGAACAGGGCAAGTATTGCTCTTACATCAATGACAATCAGTGAGCGCACCGATACTGGTCGTTTGGTTAACTGGGAAAACTTTATCTCCGAATCAGACAACGACGATTTTGATTGGGTTATTCCAGGACTTTTGGAGCGCAAAGAGCGCGTGATAGTTGTAGCAGCCGAGGGTGTTGGAAAGACAATGCTTGCTAGGCAGGTTGCGATACTTTCTGCCGCTGGCGTCAACCCCTTCACATATCAATCAATGCCACCAATCAGGACACTGACTATTGACCTAGAGAACCCAGAGCGAATCATTCGACGGACATCCCGTAGCATCATGAATGCCTCAATAGCCCGTACGCAATTGATGAATGGCAAGCGTGTTCAACAAGTTGAGGCCCATCTTCTCATTAAGCCAGCTGGAATTGACTTGCTTAGCGTCTCTGACAGGCTTCTGGTTGAAGAGACTGTTGAGAAGACCAAACCAGACCTACTTGTTCTTGGCCCTTTGTATAAGTCATTCATTGATTCAGGGAATAGGACAAGCGAAGCTGTTGCAGTAGAGGTGGCTCGTTTTCTTGACTACATTCGTGACCAGTTCGGATGCGCTTTATGGCTTGAACACCACGCCCCTCTTGGCTCAAGCCTCACCACCCGTGAGTTACGCCCATTCGGCTCTGCAGTCTGGTCTCGTTGGCCTGAGTTCGGCATTTCGTTACAGCCAGACCCAACCTCAATGGAGGGATATGTCTACGATGTGAGACACTTTAGGGGTGGCCGCGATGAGCGCCCGTGGCCTACTAAAATGAGGCGTGGGAAGATTTTCCCATTTGAAGTTCTTGAATATATGAAAGTTGGCTAAGTGTCCAAAGGCGAAGGCGGTTTAACTAGAGAGTTCCTTGTTGAAAGGGACTTGCGCATATTCAAGCTAAGACAAGCCGGCGTAACCCATGGTGAGATAGCCCGTAGGTTTGGTATGTCAAGCAGAGCTGTAGGAACTGCGATTAGAAGACAGCTTGAAAAGCTCAACTCAGAAGCACTCTTTGCTTATCCAGAGCTTTTAAGAATGGAGCTAGAGAGACTTGACTCTCTTCAGTCGGCAATATGGCCCATGACTCAGCATAGAAAGTTAGAAATGGATGATGGCACTGAGGTAACAGCAGAGCCCGACCTGAAAGCCATTCAACAAGTTCTGTCTATAATGGATAGGCGTTCAAAGTTGCTCGGTATGGAGCAGACAAATCTAAACATACAGATGGATGTCAATTCGCAGGTCAATGTTAGGTCAACCCTTTCCGGCGCAATAGATGTCAGTTCGATTAGTCAGTTCTCTCCAGAATCAGAAGCCCGTAAGCTTTTGGAGATAATGGGAAGAAGCGGTGTTCTTCCATCAGACGTAATTAATTCAATACTTGGTGAATCAGAGATAGAAGATGGTGAGGTAGTTGATGTTGAAGAAGTTGAATCCGATGGAGGGGGCAGCGAGGAAGCCGTTATCGACGGAGGGAAAACATAGAACCCCAAAAGCAAAAGCGACAGATTTGGAAGTATTAATAAACAAAGGTCTTCTGGGTATAAGTAATAAGTTCAAGGCTATAAATAAAAATAAAGAACTGCCAGAATCAGGCGTTCGTGATGTAGTTTTATTGTCTATGAACAAAGATAAATCAGCCAAAGACAGTGTCGAAGAGGTTCAAGACAACATTCAGGCAGCTGTTGATGATGTCATGGATGTTACAGAGCTAACCCGTAAGGCGAATACCGGTTCAAAACCCGGTCTCCCGGCGAACAAGCAGGTCTTGATTAGAGCTACAGACGAAGACCACGAAAGATGGAAGTCGGCAGCAGCAGAGCTTGGAGTTTCCTTGGCTGAGTTTGTTAGGGATGTATGCAACAAAGCTGCAGGTACCACTGGATGCCAACATTTACCTCAAGATAGAAAAGTTTACCCGTGGATGCAGAAGTGCATGAAGTGCGGTAAGAGATTTACTGACTAATAGAATTTAGTTGTAATGACATTGCCTTCAATTTGATTTGAAGGAGTACTACTGGTTCTTATGAGAACGCGCTTAAGCCATCTATCGGTTCCGTCATACCTAGCAACAAAAGGTTTCCTGCCATGTACGGCCATGTTGTTGTTTATGAGCATTAGGTCACCCGTGTCAAGTATGTAATCAACGATTGAATCTCGTATAGCTGCCTTGAGATGAAGCAATGCGTGATTTGCTTCCTTCGTTTTGCCTATCACGAGAGTTTCGTCGTATGTGAGGTGCCACTCATCATTGCGATTGCGCAAAACAGATATGGGTATAGTGGCATCCTGTTGTCCTTCAAGCATAAAGCTTGGGTCCAATGATGTGGTGAAGTTCGGTTTGCATAGCTCGTCAATCAAGTAACTATCTAGCTTAGAAACTACATCTTTTACTTCGGCGATAGTTGTTATGCCCGTAGGGTCTCCACGAACACATAGCAGAGCAACGATGTCTGGCTTGTATGGATGAAATGCAGTTTCTGTATGCAAACCAAGCTCAACCTTTGAACTGCTTGATATTTGCATTGTCTCGGTTTTCTGTATTGGGAATATGTTCTGGACGAGAGAACCTTTTTGTTCTTGTTGATAACCAATTGGCTGACCAATTGAGTCGGCGAAGCTAAGAAACATCTCGTCGCAATCAGTAAAAAGCTCAGCATCAACATCGAGTGATATCGGAGTAGGCGGTATTGAGCCCGTAATGACATTTTTGTATATCGAAACAGCTTCACTCATTTTTATTCCTCTACATCTTCTACCTGTTCCCACTCAAGTCCATCTATCCCTGCGTGAAACAGCTTCTTAACTCCATCAACCATACGCCAAGTCCATCCCCATTTACAGCAAGGCATTGCGCTCTCGGGGTCAGTTGAAAAATGTAGCGGCTTTCCAAACTTGGCCATGGCCATAGGTAGCACTGACCATAAACGAGCAGTGCAGTCATGACACAGGGAGATATACCCGTCAACCCATGTTGGTACTAACCAGGACTGAGATGTGTCATTGAACTCCGAATAGGCTCCGCCGGCATCAAAGCACATTCCATTGATGATTTGCTTGTATCCCTCTTCTATGTAGTTCTCTGGCATAAACAACATGATTGGTTGATGGCATTCATCGCAAGCATGATTGTCGTATTGCTTGGTATCAACTACTGACATGTCATCCCCCGGGCAATTCGTCGTACTTTGGACTAATCATCATTTCGATTATGTGATGTGGCTTCAATATGAAGCCCATAGCCGGATTATCGCTTTTGGGTGCAAATGGCGTGAATGTGTTTTCATTGAAGTCATGGGCATTCAGGTTGATGAACCTGCGAAGACGTTCAACCGATACAACAATGAACGATTCACCAAGAGTGAACTGATAGACCCACCATTTTGCTGTTGTGATATTCAGTCCGCTTGGAACCCAAACCTGGTTCTGGTCTTGGTCTAGCTGCCTTCGTGGGTTCTGGTATAGCTCAACTGCCATATTGCCATTCCTGAACCTGTCTGTCTTAACTTCAAAGTCGCCTTGCTCAAGAGATTTGAGAAAGTCCTCAATCACAGACTCACCCTTATGCCCGTAGGCCAAATCGTTTGAGAAGTTGAATTTCTTTGATGGAATGTCTGCATTGCTCATTGTTTCACCTTGCTCTTTGGTGGTTTTGCTGGGTCATGGAGTGATACTCCATAAATTTTACGGAACTGATTGAGGATTGGCTTTACTGCTTGTGGTGTTCCATGCGTGTAGTACACGGGTCCATGGATACTCGGTGGTGGTGTGATTTTGTATCCAGTGCTTCCTTTGTGTTCAATCACAAAGCCGAGTGCTGCCAGTTGCCTGAACAGCTCTTTCACTACTTTATTGCCATGGGTCCTTGATGCCATATGTTTCCTTTTCTATGTAGCTCTGTTTTATTGGGTTGATGGAACTGTACAGGTCAGATTTTATTTTGTCAACATTGTTTTGGGGTTGATTTATTACCCGTGAGCATTTATATTGATGGGACAAGAAACATCCGAAAGAGGGAAAAATCATGAGTGAATATGAGAATGTCGTTCAGGGAACAGTGAAGCGTGGCCGAAAGCCATTGTCATTAGAGGAGAAGCAGGGTCGAATCCAAATTCAGAAACAGCAGAATCGCTTGCGACAAGAGGCACGTCGTCGAGCAGCCTTGGTGCTTCAGCACCGTTACGCAGATGAATTCGTCAAGCTGTTCTCTGTTGAGCTTAATTCATTGAAGAATTCCAAGAACAAGATAAGCAACTAAGGATTGAGTAGTCATCTGGCATTAGTGGGAACGATGTTACGGGTGGCTACTCATTTAGCCCTCGTATCGGCCCACTCTTATAAGGTGTAGAAACCGTAGTTGGTGACACGTTGGTTCAAATCCAACCGAGGGCACTATGAACAAAAACAAAAACCCAAATAATGTCATGAAGCATAGTAGTAAGGCGTATGTAGTTCTTTGCTATGCAAAAATGAAATCTGGCATGGATAATGGGTGGTTCACCCGTGACGATTATCGTCGTTTTCAATTGAATCGTCGTGAGCGGTTTATTGACCTAGACAGGACGATGAAGACATTGGAAAAAAATGAGTTTATTGAAAGTCGCATAGTCGATGCAATCTGTTTATACAAAATCACCGATTGGGGTAAGTATGCACTGGTCGCTATTGGTGAGACATACCGGAGGAAACATATTGAAGCAAAAGCTTCCAACATGAGGGCAAACGAACTGAAGTATCGTGCCGGAGTCAAGAAGGATGAATGGGATTATGACTCGTTGGATTAATGAAATGAATGCTGCAGATGACATTTACAAGAACAAGAAGATGCGCATGTGCGTCTATTGTGGATTGATTTTCAAACAACGACGTATGAGTGCGTTCTCTATTGATGATGTGCTGATGCACAACTCTGTCATGTTTGATGATGTGAATGAGTTGGCAACATTGCTAATTGAATTAACATCCCGTGGGCTGTTTGAGCAAATAGACAAAGCAGGAATAACTAAGTGGCGTCTCTCGTCTTTTGGTATGCGTGTAGCTCCCTTTCTGGGAGTACACGAAATGGCTAACGCAAGTTAGCTTCTAAACCACTTTGTGAGTTTGCCAAAGAACGAAGTCTTTACAATTGCATCTCGAACATCCTTGAGCTCTTCAACAACAACCTGAAATTCTTTTACATCTTGCTGTGTTGGCTTTGGGATTTCTGCAAGCTTCTCTTGAACTGGCTTCTTCTTTGGAGCGGCCTTCTTTGGAGCAGTCTTCTTTGCAGTTGCTGGCTTCTTGTTTTGTGTTTTCTTTTTCTGTGTCATGAAACAAATACTAGTCAAGTGATATCGCTCTGTAGGGGAAGTGCCACCCGTGCCGGCTTTCAAGCTCTAGCATTGGTTTGTGGATAACAACTACGACAGTAGAATGATGAAATTGGCCATGGTATTAGCAACCGCTGTAGAGGCTAAAAACGAGATGGTAGCCGAAGGTGGCATAGGTGAGGACATAAATCAGGTCCTATATGGCTGGTGTGGAGGCTCTCTAAGCGTTGTTTCACAGATGACCGATGTAGTACAGCGTCAGACGCCATATGAGCGCTTTATGGCTGTCTCATCAGCAGTAGCCATACTTAGACTGGGTTGGGGGCTAGATGCTATCTCAATGGTCGCTGAAGGCTATGTCAGTTCTAATCCAATAGACACCTATGACAAGAACCTTGCTAAAGAGTTCGCTATAGGCAACAGGGCAGTAAACGAGTGTCTAACAGTCACCCATGTGGCAAATGATGAAGTCTCATTTGTCAGTAAGGGATACTCCTACGATGTTCCAAGAAAGGTCATCTGGCATGAGGAGGTCTTTGTACCTGGTCGAATGATGGTTCGCAACGAGGAGAGTATGTATCCACTGCTCTTTCATACAGCACTGAAACTTCCATACAGCCAACCTGATGATGAGGTTATGTGGCTTGCCTCAGATGACTACTATAAGGCTCTCGTATTCGGACTACTTGCTAACGGCTTCTCTACTAGGTTCTTTGTCTAGCACTTCCACGACAAACTACATCTCTTTGCTAATCTAACCTTATTGGCAAGGTTTTCATTTCCTTTCTCCTTGCTGATGCTTCGTGTGGCGCTTCACAGTGACAACTAAGCGACGGCAGGCGTTCGGGGTGGTACGCCTGCCGTCAAGATTTCACTACTGCCACAACACTCAGTAGTATCGAATCTCTCACCCGTAAGCAGTTTAGAGAGAGTGCCACCTATGACACTCTCTCCACCTACCACTACTTGCTACTTGGTAGGTATATCTGCTGACTTGGGATAATGAGACTGCCGTATATCTCATAGGTATCGTCTATGGCTTGTCGTGTATTGCCTTCACAATGAGCGTGTACGATACTTGTAATCGTGTCACCTTGTGATACCAATACAGGGCTACTAGAGCAAGTGTATCCACTCTCGTTGGAGAACGAATAGAAACTTACCCCTATCACTATCGCTATTGCTATTGCTAGTTTCCTTCTCATTGTGTATCTCCTTGTTGGTTGCTTGTGATATCACCTTAGGGCATAGTTGGCACAATGTCAAGCATTGTCTGTCAATCGTGGATAGGTAGCCCGTAGCACGAAACAAGGCATACGAGACAAAAAAATAACCACCTAGCGAGGGGTGCTAGGTGGTTATTACTACCGAACTACTTGATTACTTGCTAAGCAGGTTATTCCACTCTGTCGCTACTTGCTCGGCTTGTGTCTCACTTAGGCAAGGGATTGAGTATTGGAAACTATCTGAACTGTCACCTGTCGGACTTGATATCCAAATATGGACTTCAGTACCACAGGTATAAACTGCCACAGGTAATCCCTTTACTCTTACTTTTGTCTCTGACATTTTGTAATTCATATCTATTCTCCTTGTCTGGTGGGGCTTGTGCCTCACAAATATAATCATAGGGCATAGGTGGGATATTGTCAACCTTTATTCCAAATTATTTATATTTATTATTTCGGTCTATTTAGGTAGCCCGTAGCACCAAGCAAGGCGTAGGGCGCAGGGCGCAAGGCGTAGGGCGCAAGGCGTAGGGCGTAGGGCGCAGGGCGCAAGGCGTAGGGCGCAGGGCGTAGGGCGCAGGGCGCAAGGCGTAGGGCGCAGGGCGTAGGGTAAATAAAAAAGAGCACCTAGCAAGGGGCGCTAGGTGCTCTTAGTGGGGGGGGCTACTGGATTACTTGCTTACTTGTGGGTAGAGCAAGTGACTTACGAGTGGGTATAGGTGGTGGATAGCCATTTCCACGCAATGAGCGTAAGTCGTTTCGGGGTTGCTACCGAACCTTTTTAGACTAATAAAGGTATCCATCGCCAATTTCCCAATTTCTTTTTCATTCATTCCGATTAGTGTTTTCATTTTTTTCCCTTGTTTCAGTAGGGCCAATTCCCTACAAACAGAACTATAGGGCATATTTGGGATAAAGGCAAGTTTATTTAGAAATTATTTATATTTATTATTTGGGGGTATTTGTGTCACTAGACATCAGGTGACGCTAGGTGACATCAGGTGACATCAGGTGACATCAGGTGACATCAGGTGACATCAGGTGACGCTAGGAAGCGTCAGGAAGCGTCAGGAAGCGTCAGGAAGCGTCATACGACATCAGGTGACAGATAGCAGGGGTCTTTCGTTTAGCACTAAATAGCAAATATCGTTCGAACTTTCCGACCAGTGCCACAGGCCGTGGGGAGCAATACGACAGTATTTGGAGCCGCTATTCCCACATAGATTTATCTGATGATGAACGCAGTTCTAGTATCCGGGTGGTGATAGTTCCGGCTATCAAAATTCCTAGAATGGCCCCAATCAATACAACTAAGTCAATGAACTTCAGGCGGTTCATTTGATGAACTTTTCAGTTAGACCAGGAATGCGCTTATCCTTAATCGAGACGATTGCTTTGTTGATGATGTTCTCTGCTGTTATTAAGGGGGAGTCTGTTGTAATCACGTATGCAGGTACATCAAACATTTCTGTTTCAGTGATAGTTGCGATACCTTCTTCAACAAGCTTGCTGACATTTACTTCGATACATATAGCTTCTGTGAACGTCACATATGCCGGTACTTGGTATATGCGTCCGTTGATGTCCGCTTCCTCAAATCCAACCAATCGTTTGCCATCAAAAACAGCAACCATCACAGCTGCGTCATATTCGTTTCCAAACATCGTCAAGAAGTACTTGCCATTATCTTCGTTGAACTCTGTTATCCCATCCTTTTCGATTCCCTCGATTAAGTCCGGGTAGGTAGCTAGCCAGTATTCATCTGTAGTCGAAATCACATGTTGCATAGCCCCAATATATAGCAGGCATCAACCTATTTCAAATAGATTTATCTGAAATAGAGGTCCTAGAAAAAATTTTTGCGGAGGACATTCCTTTTTCTCTATATGGGTACGCCGTATGGCTAGTTCCGATTTTTGGGTAGGCCCTCAATTTTGGGGTGGTCTGGAAACCCCGGATTAATCTATCTGACATTGATTTGGGTGTGGCCGCCGTTTTCCGGCTAGTGATTTTTGGCTCTCCCGAATAACGATGGTAGTATCTATATGTGAGCGACTCCTTTTATTCATCAAGTTTTAGTATTTTTTCAAATACTGACCAGACTGCTGACGGAATTCAAATTATAAGAGCAGATAGGTCTGCCTGTATTGTTTGCGGTCACCCGACTGGTGATTGTTCCCCCGAAACTCACGACAAGGTTCAAATTGCATTTGCGACTGAAGTTATTGAGTCTTTAAAAGATATTCAAAAAATACTAGTCGAAGAAACAATTTACGAAAATAGAAGAATCACCCCATTCACAACTGCACGAGTAATTCTCGCAAAAAAAGGTTCGTATGTCACGGTTGAGCGTGCCAAAGAACTTGGAATCGTTTTATAAATTAACGTTTGATTTGCCGCTCATAGGTGTACTATCGTTCCCCTAACAACAGAGGGGCACCTAATGTCAATTTTTTCCGAAGAATTTCTATCGTCTTACAAAACCAAGACACCACCATGGGGTTTTGGTGGGCTCGGCGAGGTCGTTTACCTACGAACCTACAGCCGCAGGATTGAAGAACTCGGACGAAACGAAACCTGGCCAGAGACAATCACCCGAGTTATTGATGGAGCAATTGAAATTGGTGTTCCATACACAAAAGAAGAAGCAGAAGAACTGTTTGACCACATGTTCAATCTTCGTTGTTCTTTTTCGGGCCGTGCCCTTTGGCAGCTTGGCACCCCGCTGGTTAAGAAGTTCAGTGGTTCATCTCTGAATAATTGCTACTTCACCAACATTGAGAAAATCGAAGACTTTGAACTCCTTTTTGAGTATTTGATGCTTGGCGGCGGAGTCGGATTTTCTGTTGAGCGCTCCAAAATTCACGACTTGCCAAAAGTCAAAGCCGGCGTATCTATTACGCACGAACGCTCAAATGATGCGGACATCATCGTTCCGGACTCTCGTCAGGGCTGGAAGCGCCTTCTGCACGCAGTTTTGAAGTCATATTTTGACACTGGTAAGTCATTTTCGTATTCAACGATTTTGATTCGTGAGTTTGGTGCACCACTCAAGACATTCGGCGGCACTGCTTCTGGTCCTGGGGCGCTTATTGACGGAATTGCGGACATCAGCAAGGTGATGCAGAACCGTGAAGGCAAGAAGCTTCGCTCGATTGATGTACTTGACATTTGTAATATCATCGGCCGAGTTGTTGTTTCGGGTTCATCGCGTCGTTCGGCGCAGATTGCTATTGGCGACCCAGACGATGTGCTTTTTATTCGTGCAAAGAACTGGGCATCCGGAAGTGTTCCGGCATGGCGCGCAAATTCCAACAACAGCATCTATGCCGACGCATATGAAGAAATCATGCCAGAGCTTTGGAAGGGTTATGACGGAACCGGAGAACCATACGGTCTCGTTAACCGCAAGCTCGCACGCCAGTACGGGCGATTGGGGGAAAAACGTCCAGACCCAACGATTGAGGGTTTCAATCCATGTGCAGAAATCGCACTAGCCGATGGAGAGTCATGCAACCTTTCAACAATTTTCCTACCAAACATTGAGTCAGAAGAACAGCTTCATTCAGTATCAAAACTTCTGTACATGACCCAGAAGCAAATTACTCGGATGAACTATCCATACGAAAAAACCGTAGCTATGGTTACAAAAAACGCACGACTCGGACAGAGTATTACTGGAGTCCTTCAGTGTTCCGAAGAGCAGATTAGCTGGCTGTCTGGTGGGTATAACTACCTGCGGTCCGTGGACGCAGTCTATTCATTTCAGCATGATTTCCCCGAGTCTGTCCGTCTGACAACCGTTCAACCATCGGGGACGCTGTCGTTGCTTCCTGGTGTTACTCCTGGTATTCACCCAGCATTTGCAAGTCACTACATCCGACGAGTTCGTTTTGGTTCGTCCGACCCGCTAGTTGAAGCATGTCGTAAGCGTGGCTACAAGGTTGTTTGGGATATTGGAATTGATGGACGAGAAGACCACACACGATATGTGGTTGAGTTTCCGTGCAAATCTCCAGAGAATGCAATCCTTGCATCTGCCATGACTGCGGTAGAGCAGCTTGAGTGGGTCAAAAAAATGCAAACAGTTTGGGCCGACAATGCTGTTTCTGTTACTGTCTACTACCGCAAAGAAGAACTTGAACTCATTAAGGAATGGCTGTCAAAGAACTACGACAAAGGTGTTAAGTCCGTATCTTTCCTGCTTCATGCTGACCA
>Ga0049082_10000040_pt1 | contig 27242 bp, 25 predicted proteins | sample GreLakmeHU45MSRF_FD_66718 | JGI IMG/M metagenome (GOLD analysis project Ga0049082, IMG submission 66718) | Freshwater lentic microbial communities from great Laurentian Lakes, MI, USA - Great Lakes metaG HU45MSRF | ecosystem: Environmental > Aquatic > Freshwater > Lake | place: Great Lakes... | reverse complement strand
TTATGATTAATTATGATTAATTATGATTAATTATGATTAATTATGATTAATTATGATTAATTATGATTAATTATGATTAATTATGATTAATTATGATTATTTTATATATAAAAAAATAACCTATTATTCTTTATATTTATAATGAATAAAATTGACTTATGTAAAACAATACAAACTAATGTTTCAAAATTAACAGATAATGAAAATTTAGAATTATTTAAAATAATATTAGATGCAAATGCGAATTATACTAAAAATAATAATGGTGTGTTTTTAAATCTTAATTGGATAGAAGAAGACTTACTTACTAAAATAAATAATTATATTATTTTTTGTATTGAATCTCAGAATGAAATTTCAAAATACGAATTAATGAAAACATTACTTAATGACAGCATAAATACAAAGGAAAATAATGGAGAAATAGAAAATATTTTAAATGCAGATATTGATAATATAGATTTAAAGACAACATCACAATCACTTAATGACGGGGTAATCAATACTGGCACCCAAAAACAAAAGTTTTCATCAAGTATGAAATTTTATTTATTGAAAAAGAAATTTATGAAGCAAAATAATATTTGCAATATTTGCTTAGAGAATGAATTAACATATGAGGATTATTTAATTACATAAAAAAATGACATATATATATTACTAATTAAATATATAAAATGATTGATGTGTTATATAATAAATTAACCTCAACTAATGATGCTTCAGTAATTGAATGGAAAGATATTAATACATGCATTTACAATAAACATTCACAAAATTTAAGTATAAAAGAAAAAAAAAAAGCAATAAATGCTATTGAAGAACCTATAATAGATATTGTTGCGGTAGTTACACCAAATATAATAGTTAAAATTACTGATAAAATTAAAGCGACCGATAAAGATATAGTATTGAATAAGCATCAACCTGCAATATCTAAAAATAAAAAAAAAGACGAGACTATTAAACCACTAGATATTATTATTAATGAAACAACATCTTTTAATAACTCGACAGAATACATAAAAGAAAATCTAGTTAAAATGATATCAACAGAAGAGTTTGCTAAAATATTTGGACTTACAAAATGTGCTGAAATAATGTCAGGAATAGTAAATAATAGATGGAATAAATCAACTGCATTATATATATCTTTCTTACTAGACAAGGAGGTTTATTATAATGATAAAACATTAATATATAATAAAGAAAAAAATAGAGGAAGAATCACTATAGCAAAATTATAATTTAGGTTTATAAAGGGGATATATAACTAGTTTATTTTTACTAAGTAATATATTAGCAATATAACTACATAATAATGTTCTATTTTTTATATCTGCTTTTGGTGGTTTTGGTGTATTAAGTTCTTTTAAAAATACGGTATGTTCTTCATCTTTGTAAGTGTTACAAACCCTTCCTGTTTTTTTCCCCTTACCAGTTGTAAATAATTTCAATACATATTTATTTTTAGAACGTTCTATAATACCCCATCCAGTTTTTTCATTAGTCATATCATATGGAATATAAACATTATTATTTATGCGATTTGAATAATACTCTTTTATATATTGTGGACGTGGATTTTGCTCATTTTTAATATGAATATTATAAAGTTTTATATTTTTTTTTATATTTATTTTTTGCATCTCATCAATATATTTTAAATATTCAGCATAATTTTTATATTTTTTTATAATACTTTTATCATCTAGTTTATATTGAATAAAGGTATTGTCATCTTCACTATTATCATTAAACATATTTATATATCCTATATATTCATTATCATTATCTTCATAAGAAGGGATATCTTCGCTTTTAATTAAAACTCCTTGTTTATATAAGCATTCGCTTATGAATACAATTTTTTTATTAAAATTGTCAGTTGTATTATCTGGGAATGATTTTAAAATATAATCTATTAATGCTTTAAAATCAGTAGCATCTATTTTTAAATATAAAGATATTGTAGTTTTATTTATATCTGTGTAATCAATATCATTTCCTAACTTATCAATTATTGATTGAATTATCTTTTTGCTATCATCTATTTTTATTCCATCGCTTTTACTATCTTTATTGCTTGTAATTAATTTTTTACTATTCATATTTTCAATAGTTTTTATTAATATATCATTATTATATCTTATGATTTTATGTTTTTTATCATTTTCTATCGGACTTATTAATAACCCATTTTTATATCTTATAATATACTTATTATTAATAAATATATTGGGATATATTATTTTTTTTATAGCATACATCAATATATCATTCTCAATTTTGTGTCCAATATTATTTTTCAACATTTCAAAATCAATATAAATATTATTATTGTCATCCTCTAAATTATTTATTATATTTCTAATATTATTTTTAATACTTACCAAAAGGTGCTTATAAATTTCACTACGAAAACCTCGTGTATCTATTTTAACATCCTTATCTCCATCTGTATTAAAATTACATTTAGGTTCATTTATTTCTTCATCACCAAATTGATAGTTAATGCGTGCACCTTGTGACGTTTCAATATTTACATTATCTAATTTAAAAATATCTTTTGGAAAATAATTAATATTTTTCATTAAATAACAATCTATCGCATTATCCATAATAATTTTATCAATCTTCTTACTTTCAATATATTTTCTTGTTGATATTCTAAAAGCATTTATATCTATACTCTCTCTCTTCTCATCATCATTAATACTTGCATGCATAAATACAGAAACATTCCTATTCTCAATTCCTAGTCTATTATGTCTACAATTACGAATACCGCGTCCAATAATTTGGTCTGACCTATTAAAATGATACCAAGGTTCTATTAAATGTATTTCACGTGTATTATAAAAACTCAATCCTTCGCTCGCTACTGGTGTTATAAGTATAACCTTAATTTTAAAACCATTATAATTGCTATCGCTATTAATTATTTTTATTAAATCATCTATTTTAGTATTTCCCATATATTCTTTATTATCACTCGTAAGAATACAATATTTGGGATTGCGAATACCTTCGTATTTAGGTGCATCCTTTACAATATTAGCATCCTTTAATATATTATTGGTTCCTTCGCGAGTATATCCCATGTGTTCTAAACAAATAGCCATAGGGATTATTCCAGATAACAAAAAACGCGAATAGATTACAACAATTCCATTTGAATTGCGAATAAAATTGCAAACATTCAAAAATTTTCCTGAATATTTACCTAAATGTTCTTCGTCTGGCATTAGCGCATCTTTATATTTTTCAAAATATTTTAATTCTATAGGGTCTTCTTCTTTCGTTTTGCTAAAAAAATTATAAAATCCCTTAATTCCAAAATCAGTATCATACACAATATTCATAGGTTGCAATAATCTCATATTATTATTTTCTTTTTCGTCACCATCATCGACGTCGACAATATCATCATTATCGCCAATACTAATATTTTCAAGTTTATTTATTAGTATCTTCTGTGCTTCCCCTATTTTTGATATTACAATATCATCATCTATTTCTTTAAACCATTTGAGATTTTCTTTGCTAATCTTTTTATTACTTGGGTCTTTTATTGGAGCATTTTCTAATACTTTAACCCCACTAATGCTAGGATTTAATTTTAGAGCGAATGTGAAAGGGTTTTTGCCTTTTAGATATGAAATATATGTATTAGACAGTTTTTTAATAAGGTTGATAACATTAATATCATCAATATTAAAAGTTTTATTATTAAAAATTTTAATATTTTCATTTATAATATTAAACCTTTTGTCATTTATAATTAGTAATTTTAAAAGTTCTAGTATATCTCTTGGTTCATTATACATAGGAGTTGCAGATAATAATATTAATCTATTATTAACACCATTTGTAAGACATTTTATTAAAGCAGTATAGGTTCCCTTTTCTTTCTTATTTGTACTTCGAATATTATGCGCTTCGTCTATTATAATAACCTTGTTCTTTACAATTTCATTAGCATATTTATCCTTCATAAACTTGGCAAATCCATCATATGTAAAAATTTCATAGCGACTTCTCAATATTGCCTTTAGTTCGCTTTTAAGTGTTTCTCTATCTCTATATTCTTTTTTGTCATCTTTATCAAAAGTTGATTTGTAAATATTTAATAATTTAATATAATTATGATCGGTACATTGATTAGATAGATATTCAAAAGTATCATACTCATCAATATTAAATACTTGCAATTTGAAACTAATCTTTAATGATTGTGGCATTATTACCCAAATCATCGGTTCTGATGTTGTATGTGAACTTAGTAGCGCCTCTGATATAGTAATAGCAGAACATGTTTTACCTATACCGACGCCATGATATAATAAAACGCTTTTATAAGGTGTTCTATATGATATATACTGACTTATAAAATGCTGATATAACATTTTATCAAACTTCCCGCACAACTTATTAGATACTTTGTCAAAATCTGTAACATTATTAATTATCGGAAAATCTGGTATTTTATGGATTAAAAATTCTTTATTATTAGATATTTTAGATGTAAATTCGGGATCATCCAAATCTGGATAATATAATGAAAACTCTTTATCTCGGGAAGATGATTTTTCAGTATTTACAGATTTAATAGAAGAAGATTTCCTAGAAGATTTTTCAGATATTATATTTTTTTCTGGCGATGATATAGATTTTTTTTGTGACGTCATCTTTTTTGCAGGTAATTTTGGAGGTCTTCCTGGTTTTCCTTTGTTTATTTTGATACATTTAAAATTTTCATCTCGCGCCATTCCTTCCTTGCATTTATTAATACATCTTTTTGTTCGAGGGTTTCTTTCTTGCCCTTCTGGGCATGTTTCAACATTATTTATATTCATTAATGCTTTCCTATTTAAATTAAAGAAGATTTATAATAATAACGTTTCTTTAATAATATTATGAACCTTTGTGAAAATTTCTATTCTTTCAGTATTATGAAATTTTATATGAGACAATACTTCATTATATGATAACCATTTAACATCTCTTACTTCTCTCATTTGCTCTAAGCAGTTATTATCTACAAATATTTTTGATTTTTCTTTTACATTTTTTGCGATATAATAAACATGTTTATATAATATATTATTAGTTCCAAAAAATATTTCTTGAAATGGATTAATATTTTTAATTATTTGAATATCATCCTTAAATAACTGCGTTTCTTCACAAAACTCCCTGACAGCACAATCAACATCGCACTCTCTGATTTTTTTACGACCTTTTGGAAATCCCCACTCTTGTTCTAAATAGTTACATTTAATCTTATTTGATTTTAATAAAATTTTAAAGTTAATATTATTGATTACATATTCAAATTTTGATTTAGATTCAATATATTCCTTTGTATGCTTAAAATTATGTTGCGATGTTTGACACCAAGTATAATTCCAAATACTATCAAAAGTATTCTCAAGTATCATTATCTTTTCATTCTCAGTCATATAGTCAATTAATTGTTTAATGTAATTAAAATCATTTTGATTATATTTTCCTCTAACAAATTCCATAAAAGATAAACTATCTTTACGCTGTATCATAACATATTTTATTTCGCCTTGTTCAATCTTATAGCATATAATACCAAAACTCATTATAGGATGAAGACAATCCTTATACAAATGTCCATTAATACCACAATTCCTACATATTTGCGGTCTAAAATACCCACTACGTCTAGTATCATCCTCCTTTTTTTTCATAATTATAAATTAAAACATTATATTATAATATTGATGATTTCTTAAATATTTTTATTTAATAGTATAATATAAATGACAACAATACAATATTTTCCTAGTTTGCGAGATTATACCTATAAAACATCAATTTCAAGAAATGAAAAAAGAATAAACATAGCGAACTTTCTTTACGAATGGACTAGCGAAGATAACGCATCTGATTATTTTTATTTAAGCGGAAGTCAAGGATATTACAGATTAAATTACAATATTATTACTTATTTATTAATCAATCATCAGCAATTATTACTAAATAATTTTACAAAATCAGAATTATTAGACTTTATAAGGGATAATATATTTTATCATCCAAATAATAAAGTAAAGGAATATGAAGAATATATGAAAAAAAATGAAATAAATTTAAATTCGTTTATTCGTGGGCAACTTAAAAATATACAAATATTATACAATTCTTTAATGACAAAACTTCCTCCGTGCTATTCAGTTATTGTTATACCTCATTATAGTAAAAGGAGACAAAATAAAGAAAAGTTAGTTTTATATCGTGGATTTAATTATCCAAGGTATAAAAAAATATTAAGAAATATACATTTAGACGAGGTAATCACCACAGAAACATTTTTATCAACCTCTGTGCAAGAGTTAATAGCGATTAAATATGTATTTAATTATGATGATGATGTTCACAAACATATTATATGGAAAATTATTATAGACGAGGATATGTTTGACATTTTTAATTATACTTTTTTATCAGACCCTTTTTATATTCAAGATGATTTAAAGACACTTTTTGAAAATAGTAATATTGAATGTGAATTTTTATTAAACATGGGAGCGCTTCTAAAATGCGTTGACATTAATGTTATTTATGATTTTCCAGGTTATTATATTAAGGGTTATAATATTCCAAAAAAAGAATATACAGAATATACATTTAAATTTATTGGATGGAACCATAATTATACTGACCGTATAAATAGCAACATGAGTAAATATATTAACTATCTAAAATAAACTAAACATCTCAGTCTTATCGGATGTATAAGGTTCAACAGTATCATTTACACGAGGAGTGCTATTAATATTTGCAAATTGTTTTACAGGTGCTTTAACAGTATTAAAAGCACTTTCAAGAGGGGATAGATTATCAGAAGAATCAAACCCAGTATAACCTGCGTTAGTAGAAGAGGATTCGCGCGGAACTTGTGCACGATGAAGGTCCATGTGTTGTGATTGTTGAGGCATCGAAGGTTGGGTTTGTGGGGGTATAGGAGGTTGATATTGTTGTTCCATCGGTGGTTTGTCTGATTGTTTAGAATGCGCAATTCCTTCACCATTCTCATAAGAGTTCATTAAATCTTTAGCATAACTATTTGCATTTGAATTATCACCATCACTTTTAACTGAATCATCCGCGATTCTTTCATTCGCTAGATCATAAGTCGACATAGATATAAATAAAGATATGATTATCATTATGCAATAAAATATAATCATTACCGATAATACCCACGCTAGAAGCCAACACCACCATCGATTGTTGTAATTACCGCCTGTAACAATACAAGTTAACTCGAATAGAGACATTAATATAGATGGAATAGATATTATTAAAATAAATATTACAAATACTAAACGTTGCTCTATTGGTATTTTGCTACTAGTAAATAATACTGCTAAACATATTATCAAAATAGTTATAAATAGCGCGATACCCGCATATTTTGATTGTTCCGAGCCTAAAAATACGTCACTTATATTAGTTGTTGTCGTAGTAGGCATATTATATATATATTCTAATATGATAGAAAGAAAAATAAAAAATGATTATTGCAATTATATAAATATATATTCGCAATAATAATATAAATATGGGGATCCCTTATTATTTTTATTCGCTCACGCAAAAATACAATAATATTATGTCAAATAATAAACCAACGGGATTAGATATTTATTGTATTGATTTCAACGGTATTATACATAATGTAGCGCAAGATATTATAAAGAAATACAAGGATACTGTAGAAAACGTAAATAATGATAATATCGAAAGAGAGATTATCGAAGGAGTTTGGAATAGGATAATGTATTATATTGAAAATTATAAGGCGACCAAATATATTATTTGCGCGGATGGTGTTGCACCTTTGGCAAAAATGTTTCAGCAGAGAAAACGTAGGTATTTAAACATTTATAAAAATATTTTAGATAATGTTAATATTATATGGGATACTAATGCTATAACACCAGGCACATTATTTATGGAGAAATTAAACACATATATTAAGAGAAATATTAATGATGACCGCAATAAAAATAAAGTAATTTACAGCGGTAGCGATGAATGCGGAGAAGGAGAGCACAAAATATTTAAAATGATAAAGGATTCTCCAATAGATAACAAAATAATTATACACGGTCTTGACGCAGATTTAATTATATTATCACTAATGTCTCACAAAGAAAACATATATTTAATGAGAGAAGTTAAGGACCCTCATACAAATAATACTGTTTATAATTATTTAAATAACAAGGAATTACGCAAAGCGATTTTGTGCGAACTTAAAACAAACTGGGACATTAACTTTGAATACGATGAAAATGATTTGATTGAGACATATTGCACTGCATGTACTATATTAGGGAACGATTTTATACCTCATTTATTAACAATTGAATTAAAGAATAATGGTATAGATACACTACTCTCTGCAACAAAACGGTCGATTAAAACAAATGGATTACTAGTTATTAATGGAGTAATTAACCATAACTGTCTTATTGATATTTTCAAAGATTTAGCGAATACAGAAGATGAAGATATTCACCGCATATGCGAAAGATATATTAAGAAAAGGCATCCTGATAATAAAAGCACACCAAGTGATTATTATGGGTTAAAAAATAAGGACCCTTTAATAAATACAATCTATAATAGTCCCAATAAATGGCGCCAAGAATATTACAGAATTATATTTGACAATAATATTTTGATTGATTCAACTGTTATGTTTAATGCTTGCAATAATTATATTAAAGGTATCTATTGGGTTTATTCATATTATAAAGGAATGGAAATAGATTGCGAGTGGTATTACCCATATAATTACCCGCCAACAATTAAAGATATACTAAATCATTCAATCGCAAATGAAGTTCCTGTATTAAATTCAGATAATATGTTTGTCCCTTCATATATTCAACTATTGATAGTATTGCCAAAATACAGCGTTAAATTACTTTCTAAAAAACATCAGCGGTATATGCTTGATATATATGCTGGACTATTCCATATGTATCCTGTAAAGTATAATATTCAAACATTCCTCAAAACACAACTATGGGAATGCTCTCCTATTCTTCCGCTAATTAATTTAAATTATATCACAAGGGTATTAGAATTAGAAAATAAATACTAAATAAAAAATATAACCTATAATATATATACAAATATACACTTAATTAACTAATATGCTGACTTTGTTGCTATTTTGTCCAATAGACATTCAAGAAATATTATAGGAATTGAATACCAGTGCTATTTTGTCCAATAGACATTCAGGAAATATTATAGGAATTGAATACCAGTTTTTTGTAAAATAACTGCTACTAATATAACTGATTACATCTTTCTCATTAACAAGGGTCTTGCTAAACATGTTAATAAAATATGAGTTATATTTGAAAATTGTAATAATAAACGCTATTTCAAATTCTAAATTATTATATTCATCATCATCTTCATACGTTTCGGCATCTTCATCTGTAATATTATTGTACGCCATAATGATTGAAACCTTTTTAGTAAGTTTTATAATATATTTAGAAATATTTTTATTTTGTTCTGCAACCATCTTTTCTTTAACACCTTCAACAACATAATCATTCTCTTTCAATAAACTTATTATTATATTATAAATCTTTCTTTTGTATTTTTTATTGATATTTAAGTTTGTTGTCGTATCTGATGTTTCATCGAGTATATTTTCATCAAATTCTTTTTCTGTTTTTTCCATCGATAAAAACATTATTTGCTTATGATATATGTCTATTTTGCATTTGTCATAACTCATTTTGATATTCTTATTAAATTTCGCGAATTTACAAACGCGCGCTATAATTTTTGCCTTTTTAATATTAATATCTGTAAAAATTACATCATTAGTAAAGATAAGTTCGCTTAGAAGTTCGTAATTAATCGCGGACATTTTGTTTAGCTTGATTGTTGATTTCAGATATTCACTTTGTTCTTCAATTTCAATTATTTGGTTCTTGCTGTTAATTTTAAATTTTATAATCATTTTTTAAAATATTTTTTAAAAAATATAACAAATATAATTTAAAAAAATGCATTAAAATAGATACATATATATATGCCAACGCAAATAAAACACTTACCTAAAACTGCAAAATCAAAATCTCCACCTAAAAAGACATCTATAACCAAACCACCAAAAACTCAACCTAAAAAAACAGGTGGGTCTCCTAAAACTCCAACTAAAAGGGTACCGAATAAGGTATCTAAACCACTATCTAGAACCAAAAAATCAAAAACTCTACCTAAAAAAGTTGGTGGAGTTGGTTCACCGCCTCAATCTCCTTCTAAAAATCAATTGTCTCCTAGAAGAAACTCACAAATGACATCTAAAATTTCAAGAGCAGAAATACCAAGTATTAAACTTGGTGATTTGCATGATGAATTACTAGGAAATATATTAGGTCGATTAGATTTAAAAAAGTCTATGAAACTAAAAGGGATAAATCATTCTTTCGCTAAAAAAAATTTAGTTATTGAACCAGAAACTTTAGATTTAACCAGAGCAAAAATTAATAAAACTTTAATTGATTTACTAAATAAAAATTCAGATAAAACAAAGGTCAATAAATTAATATTAGATGATATAACATTTGAAGACGAAGAAGGTTTTAATGCATTTATAGAATATTTTAAAAACTTTAAAAATGTTAAGGAACTACAAATATGTCGATTTTGGTCAGAACAATATAAATATAAACGCATTAATAATCATTATAATAATTATTTTATTCTCTTGATTGAAAATATTAGGTTCTTAAAAAATCTAGAAAAATTAACAATAAAAAGTATAGATATTGAAGAAGAAACTGAGAATAATATAGAAAAATCATTTTCTATAGTATTTATAGAAACTTTGAAATTATTAGTAAATCTGAAATATTTAATATTTGAACATAATCTTATTTCTCCTGATACATCAAACGACATAAATTGGGGAATTTATGGAAAGCCAATTAATGGAATTAGAGGAATTAATGGAATTACGCATATTACTACGTATGAAGATAAATATAATGAAATGAAGAAGGAAAATGGGCATTAATTTATATAATATCAGCGATTCAACTTATTTATTTCCTATAAAAATTATTAAATAAATAAATAGTAGATAAATAGATTATACCATATGCCTTCTTCTTTAAAAAGGTCACTATCAATAGCTAAACCTAACAAATCTAAATCGCCACCTAAAATCACTTCACTTATGACATCGCCACCAACCGCAAAAAGTAAAACATCAAGTATAAAACTAGATAATATACCTGACGATATATTAGTTATTATTTTGAATAGATTAGACATTCTTCACATGATAAAAGTATATTTAGCAAATACATCTTTCGCTAAAAAAAAATTAATGCTCGAATTAGAAACTGTAGATTTAAGTAACTTAAAAGTTGATAAGTTTATTATTGATTTTATAGATAAAAATTTAGATAAATCAAAAATTAAAAAGTTAATATTAAATAATACATCTTTTTCTAGTGATGAAAAGTTTATACATCTTGCAGGTAATACTAAAATATTTGAAAATGTAGAAGAAATACAAATAAGAAATACATTAATTGATAAAAATTGTACTGATTTTTTTGAAAAATATTGGGACTTAAAAAAATTAGATGAATCAAAAATTAAAAAGTTAGTATTAGATACTTTATCGTTTTTTAGCGATGATGACTTTGATAAATTAATTTATAATATTGAATACTATCAAAATTTAAAGGAATTGGAAATAAACAATTTTCAATATAAATATGAAGGGTCTATAGGTTATTTTAATATAATGATTGAGCAAATAAGGGTTTTAGTTAACCTTAAAACATTAAAAATAAGTAATACCGACATTAATGCGGAAACTGAAACGGACACTGAAATGATATTTGCTGATGTATTTTTAGAAACGTTAGAAGAGTTAATAAACCTTAAACATTTAACATTTTATAATAATAATATTGATATTTTATTGTTAAGAAAAATATCAAGAAAAATCAAGAAAAAATTTAAACATTTAAAAACATATGGAATAGGTATATATAAATAATATTATGGAACTAATATGTTCTAATTTATAATTATTTTTTTAAAATTTGATTATATTATATTTAAAAATATTTAATAACAAACAATCGAACAAAGCGAGCAAAACAAAACACTTACCGACAACAAAAGAGACAAGCATAACGAAGATGACCGAAATCAATTACGAACTTATGAGCGAACTTATATTTACGAATGATGAAGTATTTGATTTTATTGATATTAATACTGCAAAGATTTTAACTTGTCTATGTAAAAATGCTGGTTTAAATAAAAATATTAAATTAGCTTTTGACAGATTTAAAGCTCGTGAATATTTTGATAAAATATTTGATGTAATTACTCAATTCATAATGTATATACAAAAAAGCGAATATTTAATTAGAGAGAATATTAGTGAAAATAGTGAATATAGCATTACAGCGCAACTTGATGATATTATAGATGATTTAAAGAAGGAGAATGAAAATGTTCTTGATGGATTTAGAGAACTTATCATTCTTGAATACAAGGAATTTATTTATAATTACGAAAACTGTGGGGAAGATATTTATGATATTGAATATAATTTAAATTATTGCGACCAATATTCCAATATTATTGAGTATTTTGGATACTATGAATATTATAAAAGTCATACTTATGACCCAAAGCATTTTATGATAACGTCAGAAAGTCTTTATGACTTTTGTAATGTATAAAGTTATAATTATAACTTGTATATATGAATGTGCTTATTTTTTATAGTTTACACTTTAGAATTATATAATTTTTGATATAAGAATTATATCAAAAAGTAATTATAATATGAATAATATATTTGATGTAACAAAGAGCACTCCATTATGTGAAATAATGGGCAGATGTGGAAGCGATAAAGGTTCCATAGATATTATGAATAGTTGGCATAACTATACAACATTTTATTATAGTATATTTAAGGATTTGCGCGAGAAGGAATTAAGAATATTTGAATTGGGGTTAGGAACAAATAATCCAAATATTCCATCCAATATGGGTCAAAATGGTGTTCCAGGCGCATCTCTTTATGGTTGGTCTGAATTTTTTCCTAATTCTCATATTTTTGGTGCAGATATTGATACTAACATATTGTTTAATACTGAAAAAATAAAAACCTTTTATTGTGACCAAACAAATCCTGAGATTATTAAAAAAATGTGGGATGAACCTGAATTACAAGATAATTTTGATATTATTGTTGAAGATGGGTTGCACACATTTAATGCTAATGTTTGTTTTTTTGAAAATAGTATACAAAAATTAAAACAAAATGGATTTTTTATTATAGAAGACATTTTACCATGGGAACAATCTTTATTTGTGAATAAAATTAAAGATTGGGAAAGTCAATATATAGGTTACATATTTACATTATTAAAAGTTCCATCTACTAATAATAATTTTGATAATACATTATTAGTAGTTTTTAAATGTTGAATGGTGTAAATATGATATATTATGTTTATTTATTTAATACATAATTAAATTTGCATCATCATTTATATTATTCATAGTTCCCTTTGTATGTATATTTTCCAATATATAAATAAAATATCTTTAAATAATAGATTTATGTTCAAAGATATATCAAGATTTAATAACATAGATGATTATCTACCATTATTGTCTGCAATACTAATTGTTGATATTATAATTATTATTTTGTCATATTCTAATATTATATCTAGTAAATTTCTAAGGTTATGGTATCAAAAGTTTCTTTTGTCTGCAATATTAGCAGACGTGTTGGTAATATTTATTGTTGCAATTATAGCAAGAGCGATATATTATTCTATTTTTGATACATTTTCTATAATCAACTTTATAATAGTTATGTTAATAATACAAATTATTCATGATATATTATTCTATATAATTTTTAGCAGTATTCCACGAGGAACCAATAGAATGATTGATATTTTTAAGGATTATGCCGAAGAAGTATCATATGGTGCAATTATTGGAGATAGTATAATGATTATTGCGTCAGCATTAATCGCATCATATCTTGCGAATTTTGATGTTAATACTAACATTATAATTTTAGTCATATTTGTTTATTTATTACAATTTATTCTTTATAATTTTTAATTAATAATATTAAAAAATTGATAGATTTTATGTATTTTCTTTAATACAATAAAATAATAACATTATGATTTATAAATGCGTAATGGGTGAACATATTCATGAAAGTATTTATGATATATGCGAAAGTGTATATGATAATATGTGCAATTGTAATTGCAATCGTAATCAAGGGCACTTATTATTAGTTGAAGATTTAATTAATTTTATAGATGACCGTATAAATTCAATCTCAAAATATGATATTAATAATATATTAGTATGGCATGGGATTGATAATGCTGTCATACTTTATAACCAATATTATAACTTGTCTAATATTGATGTAAATAATTTTTCTAAATCACTTTTAACATTCTTATTAATATTATCATTTAATGTAGAAGTAGAAAGATAAGAGTCATTATAATAAAACATATTCTTCGCCATCTATATTATTGCTAATATTCATAGTGTCATTATAAATAACATCATTATTGCTAAAAATATCTAAATTATTTAATTCTTTAATATTTTCAATAACAACATCGTTGTGTTGTTTATTATATATCATAGAAGATATTGATATGTTGTTAATATTTACAAAATTATTATTTATTTTTATTAATTTAGCACCTTTTTTTGTTTTATATACTTGAAATTCCTTATCGCTATAAATATATTTCTCACTCGTCAAAGTTTTCTGGGATCCCATAATTATATTAAATATTTATTTTATATTTATATAAATGAAAACAATAAAACAATCAAATTTTTTTTTACAACTATTACAAAACATTATTAGCAATATGATAATATATTTCTAAAAAAATATAATTTAAAAATAAAAATTGACAGATATCTTTACTTTATATAAAGATTAAACAAGTAATATAATACAATAATGAACGTTCTCCTCGCCAAGAATTTTAATGTTGATAAACTCAAGTATTCAGAACTCAAGGTTATGAAATCTGGTGCTAAATCTGTGTACATTAATTATAATGGAAATAAGGTAAACTTGCAAACACCCGTTCTCAATATCCCTTATGGGATTAATGATAATATGCAATTTATTAAGAAAGACGAGAATAGAAAAGATGAGGAGCGCAAGTATGATATTACTGTATCATTTAAAGGTATGGATGAAAATCCTAAAATTAAGCAATTTCACGATAAAATGAAGGAGTTAGAGGAAAAGATTATCGATGATGCTTTTGCGAATCGTCTTGCGTGGTTTAAAAATAATTTCAGTGGAAATAAGGATGTTGTTTCTAATATGTTTACTCCAATTGTAAAGCATGATAAGGATAAGCAGACTGGAGAATATGCTAATAAATATCCGCCAACATTTAAGGCAAAAATTCCTTATAATTCTCTTGAAAATAAGTTTGAGTTTGACTGCTATGATATGGATAATAATGAAATCAATTTTAATGATATTCTGACAAATCTTAAGGGTGGAAAAGCACAATTTATTATTCAATTGAATGGTATCTGGTTTTCTGCTGGTATGTTTGGTTGTAGTTGGAAAATTGTATCATCAAAATTTCAACAAATCAATACATCGAAGTTGACATTTGTAGCAGACAGCGACGATGAGATGAATAATGGTGAAGATGATGAAGATGATATTTCTGTAGATAATGATGTTATTGCAAAGATTTCACAAAAGCAATCTATTGTTGTTGATAAAAAAACTCTTGCAGTAAATCATAAAGTAGTGCCCGCTGACGAAGACGAAGACGAAGATGATGAGGAAGAGGAAGAGGAAGAGGAAGAGGAAGATGACAAGTTTAAAAATAGACTAGATGATGTCGACGAAGAAGATGAGGAAGACAAACAGGTAAAAGCGGTAGTTTTACCAGTCAAACCGGTTACTGATAGTAAATCAAAGAAATCGAGTCTCAAAAAAAAGTAAAATGCAATGTAGTAGTAAAATAATGTAATTTAAATTATAATATATGTGTATATTTTTTATATTTATTTTTTATAAAATAAAAATAATAATACCAACAATTATAGACATAATTAATCTACCTAATGGTGATGCTTCTTCGCATTCATAATCAATAATATCAATATTATTAGATATTAATTTAGCGAACATGTCAAGTATTTTATATGCTATTGGTAATGATAAAAATGCAAATAATATAGCAACATATACTGATGTTTTAAATTTACATATATAAATATCAAAGAATCCTTTGTTTTGTTCATAATTCTGATGTTTTTCTGGAGGTATATACAAAAAATCAGGTGTATTCTTTATTAAATTATTATTATAACTATTCATTTACATATATTCTACATAATAATATAATAAAAAATTATTACTTGGACTAATTATAGTTGCTGGCTGAACACTGTTAATATTATCAATATTCATATTATCAATATTCATATTATAATTTATATCCATAATATTACTACGAGTATTTCTAATATCTGTTAAATTATTATTGTTATTTACATCATTATCACTAATATTATTATTTATAAGGGTCGAAATTAATGATGTTAAATTAGATATGCTTAATATATACGAGGGTGTTTCATATATTGACAACCATTCAGGTAAATTACTATAAAAATCGTTAGAACATAATGCGATTGATTTCATATAATTACAACATAATATATATAAGTCGTCTTTGCATTCATTAAACATTTTAATGCTTTCTTTGCAAAAATCATATGTAAAAGTATCATCATTAATATTTAAAAAATATATTTTACTTTCCTCTATTTCGCTAGAAAAATCTCTAAATAATTTAATACATTTAAAAAAATCATTTCTTGACATTTTTTTAAACCATTCGGGATTATTATAAAAACCTCTCCTTTCAATCTCTATAGATAAATCTGTAAATGCGTTCATCTCAGTTGTCCATAAACATTCGTCCATTTTTTTTGCAATATTATGATAATTCATTTTCATATTTAATCTCCAAATAGTTTTATCACGTAATGCTTCCCGTGTATAAGGATTATAAGGGGATACATTATCATTTAAACATTTTCTAACAAAATATTCGAGTTCTACAATATTAAAAGCATACGTTCCTTTAATATCTTTAATAGTAAATAACATATCTGCATCTATATTATTAATATTTTCAGTAGTAAATAAATCTTCTTCATTTAAAAAATTACAATTAGAACTATCTTGAATACATAATAATTTATATTTTACAACATTTTGAAAATATTTTAAAATATGTTTATTGCATTTATTACTGAATAAATATGTTTTATAATTTAGCAAATATATTTTATTATATATAATATTTTTCCTATTAGTATATTTAAAGGTATCATCGTCAATATAGTTTTCATAAATGTTACTTAATTTTGTAATTGGTATCATTTTAAGTAAATCAATAAATAATATATTTATAAAGGCGTCGCCATCATTCACTTGGTCTTCGCGTATATATTTATATAAATTATAAATATCATATAAATTTAACGCATACTTATCTTCAAATATATTATAAAATATTTTACATAAATGTTTTTTTTTAGAATGTATATGATAACAGCAGAAACTCGTGTTTTTTATTGTTTTCTTATTACATAATCTAAAACATTTTTTTTTCCTATATATGCATCTTAATGTTTGCTCCATAAAATTTATAAAAATAATTTATATCTAATTAAATATAATAATATATATTTATATGTTATCTGAGTATATTAACAATATATAAAAGAATATGATATATATATTTGGTGATGTTAAGTATTATATAGTAGCAGGTAAAAGAATACCTGCATTAACATAACTATAATAATCATATAATTTATTTTTAAGAAGGACATATTTAATGTCATTTTTTTTAACTACTCTACCTCTGTCCTTTCGCGTATGTTGCTTATTTTTAAATTGTAATATTTTTTTATCTGCAATTATATTATTAGTATATGATAATTCATTATTATCTACATTTATAGGCCAATTGTAACATTTATATCCATTAGATAAAGGTTTATTAATATCTGACTGTATAACACAATCTAAAGATGCAGTTTTTAGCATCTTCAAAAATGAGTTAATAAGACCCTCTTTGCTTTTAGCAATATTATAGATATGCTTATCTGTTGTTATTTCCTTATCTTTACTACGCAAAGTAGGGTTATTGTTTAATTGTTTCTTTGTAAAATTCATTAAATATGAATAAACTTGAACGTTTTGGTCTTCGATAGGTAAAGATTTATGACTACATGTTCGCACAGCACGTCCAATAACCTGGTCTATTCTTACAGAATTCCAAAAATATTCTGTAATTAATACGCGTCTCACATTTTTCAAAGATATACCTTCTGCTCCAGATTGCGTAATCATCATAACCTTTACAACCTTTCCATATAATTGCTCCGTTTCAATATTAATATGTTTTAATTGTTGCTGTATAATTTTTGGTAACGCCTTGCTATTTCCATTAAATATATTCTTTAGAATATTAGTTTTAATTCTATCTGAATTAAAAACCACATATCTTTTATTATCGTATTTTTTGTCAAATACTTCAATATCATCTATCATATATCCAAATTCATCGCTATTTATAATATTAATCTCGACATATCCTTGTTTATTTAAAACCTCTTTAAATATTCCAAGACCTTCAATCATACGAAACTGCGAGTATACTAATACGCTTCCAGGCGATTCATTAATATCTTCATACATTTGTGCAAATTTTGGACTATATAAGTTATGTAATTTCTCAATATCTAGATAATCGCTTTTTATTAATTTATTCATAGCATCATCTAATTGACTGCTATATGCTGCAGCAACATCCTTATTTAATTGTTTTGCATCATCTTTGTCATCGTCCGACCCCGAACTTTTATCACTATCAACATTTGCTATCTCCTTTTTCATTATCATTCTTACATCTTGTGGAAATATACGATTAATTTCGTCAGGAAATGCAAAATTACATACCATTCTACTAAATGCTCTATAAACAGACCCTATATCATCTTTAGCACCTCCTTTTTTAAAAAGTTTCTTTCGGTCATCCATCCTGATTTCAACTAAGCGAACTTCTAAATATTTTTTAATTTGATGGTCCGCCATGAAAAGTTCTCTTGATACAGGGGGTAACATTTTTGGAAATAGGTCAGACCCGGACATTTTATAATAACTTGTAGTTCCTAGTATTCTCCTTTTAAATAAATCTTCGTTTTTAATATGAATATTATTATCATTACTATCGTCTACAAATAATTTATTAAAAACAACTTTGTCTGTTGGTAGGGCTTCGTTATTAATAATTTTACTTCTAATAGATAATTTAACAATTTCTGTTTTGTTTAATACTTCAGCAACCTTTTTAATTATATCGTCTGAACTTTTATCCCATTTATCTTTCATTATGTTTGCCTTATTATCTTCAACTCTCTTAAAATCATCAGGCAATAATGTTATTGACATAATATTTTCATTATAATTTATGGTATCTATATAACTATATAATTTCTTTACTTGTAAATGTTCAATAACTGCCTTCATATCTGGAACCTTTGATTTTTTTAATAGTTCTATATTATATTCTTTAATTGGACCCCTAACAAGATTAATTAATGTTGCTATTTCATATGGTTGATTTATTATTGGTGTTCCTGAAAGTAATATTAATTTTAACCCTGTTGCATTCATTAAATGATTATAGACTGCTTTAGCAAGTCTTGAACCATTAACTATTCTACTTATAAAATTATGTATTTCATCAATAATTATAAATGAATTGTCAAATGGTTTTGTTCCTAATTCTTTTACCATCTTCTCGCTAAGTCCATTATAATTTATAAAAGTATATCTATTTCGTATTATATGGTTGATTGCTACATCAATATCTGCTTTATATTTTGCATCCTTTGCATCTACAGAATTATAGCGAATTTTCTCTATTTTAATAACTGCACCTTCTATATCATCCTTATACAGAGGGACCCAAACTAATCCATCTTTTTTAACAAGTTTAGATGATATAGCGTATTTAGACAATTCACTCATCATTTCAGGTGATTTCTTATTAACTTTTATTTGCGTCCATTTTTTTTTTAGGTTGTGTCCTATTTTTGATGCTATCAATAATTCATTTTCATAATTTTGTGATAAAGAAGCAGGAGTCATAATAACTATTTTTTTTTGATTTATATATCCCTCCGCAGCAGCTATAGATGCGATTGATTTCCCAGACCCTAACTCATGATATAAAAGTATTCCTCTATATGGACCATCAAACTGCATATAATCCTTTACTATTTTTTGTTGCCTTGAGAGTTTTATATAATCTTCGTCTATCTCACAACTATCACTCGAGCATTTACAAGATGCTTTTACAGCATTATCTGCTTTACTTAAATATTTAGAAGGATTAAAAGTATTATATATTTCCTTATTATATCCTATACGATTTGGTAAAATCCAATCAGTTGGTTTTACTATAATATCCATATCTTCTATTATAATAATTCAAATTAAAAATAAATTATATAGTTTATAAATACTAAATATACTCTTTGTTCACCCCCCTAACTATTAACACTATTCACTAATTCGTGTGTATGAGTTTTTATAAAGGGTTCTAAAATATTAACAACACGCTTCATTCCAATCTGAATTGATAATTCTACAATTTGGTCACATAGTAAAATTATAGCAATACCTATTATAAGAAGAATAGATATATTAAAAATAGCGTTATATATATAATTATTTCCTGATTTTTCTTGCTTTATTGCAACATCTTGCTTTACTACAGGGTTTTCAATATTTTTATTTGGTCCTTCTACTTTAAATCCACCAGGTCCAGTATTTTCAGGAGGTATTACTGGGTCTGCAATAGATGTTTTATTATACCCGCTACTATTTATATGGCCATTATTAATTTTATCTTCTATGCTTTTCAAAAACTGTATAGCATCTTCTGCATTTTTTTTTTCTTCAGGTGTTAAATTATAACTGATATTATTTAATAAATTATTTCCATTCTTAGGAATATTACTATTATTAGTATATTGCGAAGTATCGTTATTAGTATATGGTTGTTTATTAGTATTTGGCATATAAGCATATGAATTATATTTAACCTCGTCATTCAGATTATTAATATTAAAATATTGCTCTAAATCTTCATCATAATAAGGCATTACATTATCACTTGAACCCTTTATATTATTATAAGGGTTTGCTGTATAATTCAACATTGACATAGTAGAAGCAGGAGGAGGGGTTGTTAGAGATTGCACCGACGATTGTATTGAAGATTTATTAGCATTATTTGGAACAGGATTCATCATATTCATCATATTGTTATTATTATTAATATTAGTATATACATTCATAGCATCATCGTGCTCTTTTTTACATTCATTAGATACTGGGATATTATAACTGGGTGCTTGTAAGGGCGCGCATGAATTCCCGCTATTTGTTGGAAAGTCAGAAAGTTTATTGGAATTTAATGCTAATTTACTTGATTCAACAAATGATGGACTTGTATTTGTAGCAACTATCATAGGACCATTATTTTTATTTGGTTTCTGAACAGATTTTTTTTTCTCAAAAGTATCTATATTATATGCTTCTTGTAATGTTGAATAATTCATTATTTATATACTTCTATTATACAAAATGAAAAGAAAAAATTAAAATAAAATATTTATATAATATAATTGTAAAGAAGAAAGATGGAAAATAATATATATATGGAAGATATATTTAAAGGCATATTGACAGGATTTTTTGCTTCTTATTTAATAATACTTGGGATGCGCCCAGCTGCAATATATCCTGATAATATACTAGATATTATAGATAATCCGTGGATATTTCTAATATTATTTATAATTAATTATTATATATTAATTTGGGATTTTACTATTGGTCTGCTTTTATTTTTAACATTAATTGCATTAATACTTGATATTATAATATTTACTCATGGAGATTTTCTAAAAGATATTATTAATATAGTAAATGCAGACTTATATAATACCACTAGTATGCTAAATGAAGATAATAAAAACGTAACAAATAATTCTACAGAAACATATAAAGATATTAATGATATTATATTAGAAAAATTAATGTATTACAATAAATTATATGAAAATAATATAAAACCACACAATTCATTTCTATAAAAATCTTATCAAAAAATAGATTATGACATTTTCAGTAACACCTGGAGTTGAAGGTATAACATTAGAGCCATTATCTATGATATTCTTAATACTTGTTCAAATTGGTGGGAGATATCTTAAAATAGAACTAACCCCAGCACAACAAAAAATAGTTAATAACGTAGTTATACAGAGTGTTATATTGTTTGCTATTATTCTTATGGCAACTAAAAATATTGCAAATAGTTTAATTATAGTTTGTTTTATATATCTATGTGCTAATATATTATTTAATGAAAATCATAAATATAATATTCTCTCTAAGAAATGGTTAATAGATGAAAATATTATTTTGGGGAATGACTATAAATCTTTAAAAGATATATATATTAAAAATATATCATTAATTATATAAATAATAAATTATATAAATTATATAATTATATTTATAAATGAAAAAATTAAATAGCACAATCCTTGTAGATAAGGATGACGATACAGATGCAAAAACTGTTATGAATAAAATTTTTACATATGAAGAAGATGACCAATTATTTAATAATATATATAAAACAATTGAATGGAAAATGAGTGAATGGTTTATTAAAAATGGGGTAACACAGAAAAAAGAAGATATCTATATATATGTTGAGACGCTCCCCGATTATTTTAAATCATACACAATCGAAAATGATAAATTTTTACGTATATGTATTAAACATAAAATTAAAGTTGATGATGTAGGGTATAAAAAGATTAAAAGTAGATTTTTTATTAAAAATATTAAATCAAAATATAGAAGTATAATTAATGGTCTTGACTTGATTAAAATTATTAATTATATGGAAATTAATGATATTCCTAATACAAAACTTATTAACGTTAATCTAAATACCAAAATTAATTTAACTATCCCTTATAAAGATAATTTTGAAAATTATCTAGCAGGTATCTTCGAAACTATAAATGAAAACTTCCGAAAAAAATTAACTAGATAATATTTGTATTTGTAAAATTATATAAGGGTTATATGCTAATATATGTTATAGGTAAACAAGGCAACTTACTACATATATTTGCTGCTATAGCTCAGTTGGTTAGAGCACTCGGCTGTTAACCGAGTTGTCGCAGGTTCAATCCCTGCTAGCAGCGTTTTATTTTTCTTAATCTAATTATTTATTGGATATAATTGGATAAAATATATTTATTGAATATATATAATTTTTTTAATATTATCTAAATCTTTCTTTATGGTAACTATCTCATTTTTTAAGCATTTATTTTCTTTTCTAAGTTCTTTAATTGCTTCTACGAACACAGGACCTAAACGTTCATAACATATCGTAAGATATTCTTCGCCACTTTTAGATACAACCTTTTCATTAACTTTAGTAGAATCAAATGGTGCAATTTTTACTATTTCAGGAATTACTTTTTTAACTTCTTGTGCGCTTAGCCCTATTTCATTATCATATTCAAACCCAAACTGTAATGCTTTTTCATTAGGAACATAATAGAAACCATTCAACGTATCAATAATATCAAGCGCATTAGTAATATTTGATGTAAATGTTTTCAATCTATTATCTGAATAATATGAACGGACATATCCACCTGCTTTAATATTTCCTTCTGCTTTAATATTTCCAACAATAACTAATTTTTCATCAGAAGAACCTGCAGGCATATTACCATCTGAAATAATTAATCCACTAGTATCAAACCGAAATAGTTTTGTTTCAGTATTATCTACTTCTCTTCTAAAAATAGAAAATATATCACCTGAGGTACCTGATTTCTTAATTGTCATATTAGTTAATGCATTAAAAGTATCTACTTCCAAATCTGAAAATGTTATTTTAGTAGTTGTAGCCACGTCAGAACCTACCATCGTTTTTAGTCTCCAAGAGGCTCCTGGTAAGTTTTCTTTGGTAAGTATTGCTTGATTTGCTCTTAATACACTTGTAATATCTATATTATTTAAAAGATACTCTGAAAATATATTATTTTTTAAATCAATTTTTGCATTCATTAAATCATCTAAATTAGAACCATTTATCATAAATTTTCCATTAGAAGTATTAATATCACCTATTACATCTAATGGATGTCGCGGTTTTGTTGTATTTATACCAATATTACCTTTTAAAGGCGTAAGACCAGATTGTTGTGCAATAGTAGGGTAACATATACTAATATTGTTACCATCCGCATTAGTAGGAACTGACCATATATTTCCTTCAGTTTCTTTTATTCCTAATATTCCTCCAGTAAATGAAAAATCTTTACTACTTGGTTTTACTAAACCAAGGACATCATAGTATGCATCTCTTACCCCTACATTACTATAATGAAAATCACTATAACTACCATCAGAATCTTTATATTTAATACTACTTACTTTTAATTCAGTCGCTATATTTAAATTGTCAACATTTAATGTATTATTTTCAGTTAAATATTTAAAACTTCCTTCCGAATTTAAAGCTAAAGAATTATCTGATCCAAATAAAATTTCCCCTATTGGAAAATTTGTTACTCCTGTTCCCCCATATAAAACTTTAAGTGTAGGGAAAACGGCATCTTTTAAATCAAATGGTCCCTTTATTTTACCATCTTCAAATCGAAAGTCAGATACTTGCTCAAATTTTGAACCGTCAGAGTTAGCAAATAATACACATTTTGGTATCATTATATTTATTCCCGTCCCACCTAGTGATACTGGAAGAATACCTACATTAATATTATTGGCATTTAAATTAGTTATATTACATCCGTTTCCATATATATTAGATGCCCTAATAGAACCTTCTACATCTAATAAATGAGGAGAATCTTTTGTATTAGCATTACTGCTAATATATACTTTACCATATAAAGAGGTTCTGCCGTATATTTCAACAATATTATTACTATAATTATTTGTAGATGAATTATTAAATTTAAGTATATTACTACTATTATACAAATCATACCCAATAATATTAGAAGTATACAGATTGCCATCAACATGTAAATTATTATTAATATGTGTTATCCCATTAATATCTAATAAATAATTAGAACTAGGGTTTGCATTATTAATGCCGAATAACCTATTGCTAGTAATAGTTAAATAACTTATGTCATTTACATCATTAATATAGTTTGCATTATTCCCATATTTTATTTGATATTTATTATCAGATGTTGAAATTTTCCAGCCCATTATATAAACTCTATATATATATTTTGTTATTATTTTTTAAGTAAGTAATTTATTATATGTAAACTAATAATTATTTATATAAATATATTTGATATATTATATACTAAATATGCACAGTCAATCATTATTTACAAATCACGATAAATATCATATTCATAAAATTATAGGGTTTGGTTGCTTATTCAATTACTTTTTACGTATTTATTGGTTAATAGTATATGGTTCGATGTTTATATACACAGATTATAGAAGTTCTCTTGCTATACCAATAACACATTTGACATTATCATTATCATCATTCATATTTCATGTTCCTCAGGTTAGATTAAATTCTAAAATTATAATTTGGAAAGAATTGCAATTACATAATATAATTTTCACATCACGTTCTTGTATTATTATGATATATAGTTTAATATGTAATAAAAATGATATTAATACAGAACATTATTATTTATATCATACGGGTAAATTTTTAATAATTATAATGCATCATTTATTAGCAGATTATATTACATTAAAATATAATGTTAATGATAAAACAACAACACGCGATATAAATTGGGAAAATATTCCAGATAATATAAAAAAAAATGTTAAAATATATTATGCAATTTGCCAGATATTAGCAATTAATGCGTTGCTATTAACAGATAATGATAATTCAGGTTCCGGTATAATCGAATCTGCATTCTTAATTATGTTTCCTATACAATTATCAACATTCTTAATGACACTTGTAAGAAAATCAATAATATCTAATATTAGTTGGCATATATTCTATGCATTATCATTATTATCACCGTTTTTAATTACAATTAATGCTAATGTTAAAAATGAGTTAGAAGTTGTTGATATATTTCTACCTTCCCTATATATAATTTTTAGATTACAATATGATATGAATAAGTATTACTTAATGTCTCATGTTTTTATATTAAAAATGTATATTCAATATAAAAAAAATAATATTAAATTAATTAATTTTTTTATTTAATAATTCTTTAAATTCTTCATACTTATAAGGTAAATAAGTATTATCATTTACATCAATAAATTTAAAAGTATCTGTAGATCTTTCATATAAATCACTACAATTTTGTATTTGTTTAGTTATTCTCTCATTATTTAAAATATGTTCATTATTAAATTCTTGATGTGCTTGATTTTTTATTTTATTTTTAATAAACTCAACATCTCCAAAATATGTAAGATGCCATCCTCCATTTTTAATACTTGGAATTATTTTATCACTAAGTCTAAAAATTTCTTGTGGATTATTATATTTAATATAACTACCGTAATTTAAAATTTTTGTTTGAGTTCCTTTATTATCATATCTACAAGTTATATTATAATAATATAAATCCATTTCTAGATAATAAATACCATCAAGTCCATTATTATTTTTAATATTTAAAACTGTTTTTGCATCAGGAATTTCATCTAAATCTGCTATAATGATGATATCATCGCTATTTAAATTTAATTTATTAATACCTTCATGTATACAGTATCTTTGATATTCTTCTCTATCCCAAGCCCTCGAAGTTTGAGGTATATTATCCTTTACTATAATATGAATTATTTTATCTAAAAATTTTGAAAATCTATTCTTGTTATTTTCAAAGTATAACTCCTTATCTTTGTTTGTATGCGTTTTTATACATTCTACAAGAACAAAATAATCAACAACATCATTAAGTTC
>Ga0049082_10000038_pt1 | contig 27332 bp, 22 predicted proteins | sample GreLakmeHU45MSRF_FD_66718 | JGI IMG/M metagenome (GOLD analysis project Ga0049082, IMG submission 66718) | Freshwater lentic microbial communities from great Laurentian Lakes, MI, USA - Great Lakes metaG HU45MSRF | ecosystem: Environmental > Aquatic > Freshwater > Lake | place: Great Lakes... | reverse complement strand
GGCGAATGGCAGTTGTAGTCGACACCAGCGCGTTGTATGCGTACTTCGATTCGAGCGCGCGTACTCATCTCGAGGTGCAAGCCCTGATCGAGGCCGAGCGGTCGTCGCTGATGGTCACGATGGGCGTGCTGATCGAACTCGATCATTTGCTGCGACGCCGTGTCAACGCGCATACGGCGCGTCGCGTGATGGACGAATTGACCAACGGAGCCTACGAGCTGATCGAGTGCTCCCGCGAAGATCTCCGCCGCGCGCTCACCATCATCGATCGGTTCTCCGATCGGGGGTTAAGCCTGACCGACGCTTCGTTGCTCGAGATTGCCGACCGCAAACGGGCGTCGACGATCTTTACGCTCGACCGTCGAGACTTCGCTGGACTTGTTCGCACTGACGGAACGCCACTCACGATCTTGCCGTAGCGCGCTAGATCCCGAACCGCTCGCGGATGACATTGCCGTGGGCCGGGAAATCCTCGTGGTCAGCAAGCGCGAGAATATCTGGAGCCATCACCGCGAGGGCAGCCTCTGAGGCGCGTGCGATCGAGATCGTCTTGGTAAAGGCGGCAGCGGTGACACCGCTCGTCACGCGCGCATAGCCACTCGTGGGCAGCGTCGCCGGGATCCCGATTAGATAATTGCCGGCACTAAACGGCGTGTGCTGGCCCAGCAGCACCTCGCCGGCATGCACGATCTCGGCCAGGATCGCCTCGTCGTCGGCCGTGGCGAGCTGCATGTGCTCGGGGGCGTAGAGGTTGGCAACCTCAATTGCCTCGGCCTGGTCGCGCACGAGAATCGCCCCACCCACCACACCAATCGCGCTGGCCGCATAGCTCCGACGGGGCTCGGGGAGCAGCGCCAAGCGATGCGCGAGCTCTGGCTGAACGCGCTCGATCAGCGCCTCGCTCCACGTCACGAGCACGCTCGCAGAGTCGGCACCGTGCTCGGCCTCATTGAGTAGGTCGGCTGCAAGCAAACCAACGTTGCACGAGTCGTCGGCAATGATCAGGCTCTCAGAGGCCGCCAAGATCTGCATGCCCACCACGCCGTGGCGCTGAATCTCGAGCTGGGCACTCGCCACGGGCGGGCTACCGGGCCCGAGCACCTTGCGGCAGGCGGGGATCGATTCGGTCCCAAACGCCAAGGCCGCCACGCCGGCAGGCCCATTGGCACGAAACACGTTGCGCAGTCCGAGCTGCTCGGCCACGACCAGCACCGCTGGGTCGACCTTGCCGTCTGAGCCAGGAATCGGTGGCACCACAACGGCGATCTCGGGCACGCCTGCCACGACGGCCGGCGTGCCAATCTGGACGAGCACGCTCGGGAAGGAACCCTTGCCACTCGGCACGAAAAGACCAGCGCTCGCGATCGCCGTGCGCTTCTCGCCGACCATCAGACCCGGCTCGAGCTCCAGCCGCCAATCGCCGTGCTGCAGCACCTGCTCGTTGAAGCGGCGGGAGTGGTCGATCGCGTGGCGAATCGCCGTCTGGACAGCCTCGGGCGTCTCGCTCTTGGCCGCAGCAAACTCTGCCTCGTTCACTCGCAACCCGGCTGGCTCCACGTGGCAGCCGTCGAACGTGGCGAGGGCACGGCAGACAGCCGCGTCGCCGTCGCGGCGCACCTCGGCGACGAGCTCGACGATTGAAGCCTGCAGTCCAGGCTCGAAAACATCGCCAAGGCCACGCTCGAGCAGGGCGGCACGGTCCGTGGCCGTAGCTTCGGACCAACGGTGGACGCTGAGTGGTGCGGTCATGGCCGGAAGCCTACCCGGAGCCCGATCAGCGAGAGCCCTTAGCGGGGCTTGACGACGATACGGGTGCCGATCACGATCACCTTGTTCGAGAGCGGCGACAGCCCCGTCGGCATCACCTTTCGCACTTGGAAAACGATGCGCTTGCCCTTGCCAACCAGGACGCGTGGGCTCGAGGAGCGTGTCGTGAGGACCAACTTGCCGTCGCGGTAGATCTTGTAGACAGCGCCCTTAGCGGTTGGCAGCGTCAGAACCAGCTGCTTCCCGACCCGGGTGGCTGTCGCAACACGGGGGGTGATGGCGAGCTTGGCGGCGAGCGGGCTTGGGGTACCTGCGGTGCGACTTGGGGTCGGAGTTGCGACTGGCTGCGGTGTGACGGGTTGCGGTGTGACGGGTTGCGGTGTGACGGGTGTGCCGCCGCTAGGCGTGCCGCCGATGTAGAGCAGCCGATTGGGGGAGCCGGCACCGGCATCTCCGACGCGATTATTCGAGGCGTTGCCGAGGACGTTCGTGGAGATCTCGCCCGTGGACGTGCTGCGGGTGCTGGCGAGCGTCAAGGCAACTCCGCCGGCGACATGAGGCGAGGCCATCGACGTGCCGGACAGCGTCGCGGTGGCAGTCGACGAGTCGTGCCAAGACGACATGATGTCGACGCCGGGAGCGAACAGATCGACGCAGGAGCCGTAGTCAGAAAAACTGGCGCGCTGGTCGTTGGCGTCGGTAGCGCCGACCGTGATTGCCGCCGCGGCGGACGCGGGCGAATTGCCACAGGCATCCATGTCGCTGTTGCCGGCGGCCACAACCATGGTCACGCCGTCGTCGATGACGGACTGCACCGCGGCGTTGAGCGCCTCGGAGTAGCCACCACCGAGGCTCATGTTGGCGACTGCGAGCTGGCCGGGTGCGTGGTTCGCTACGACCCAGTTGAGGCCCGCGATCACGTCGGAGAGGGAGCCCGAGCCGTAACAATCGAGCACACGGACAGGGACGATGCTGACAGACGGTGCGACGCCATAGTCTGCGCCACCAACAGTGCCAGCGACGTGGGTGCCGTGGCCATTGCAGTCCTCGGCGCCGTTGCCGTCGCTGACAGCCGTGTAGCCACTCTCGACGCGGCCACCAAACTGCGCGTGGTCGGAGCGTACGCCGGTGTCGATCACGTAGGCAAGCACGCCAGAACCACCAACAGCCGAGGCATTGGCGGCCTGCAGGTCCATGGTGCCGTCGAGCGGGAGGTCGCGCTGGTCGATGCGGTCAAGGCCCCACGAGGCCGCGCGAGGCGAACGCGCTGGCGCGCCGGGGGTGACGGCTGCGGATGGTGCCGAGGCAGGGCTCGTGCCGATCGCATTGGTGGCGGTGACGGTAACGGTGTACGCGGTGCCGTTGCGCAGGGAGCCAATCGTGCAGGCGCGCGTGCCTGCCGTCGAACACTTGCCGCCACCTGGAGTGGCCGTTGCCGTGTAACCCGTGATTGCGCTGCGCCCGTTTGAGGCGGGTGCGAGCCAACCGACGCTGACCTTGCCGTTGCCGGCAGAGGCTGTGACTCCTGTTGGGGCGTTGGGCGCGGTCGGTGCCTCTACCTGGGTAAACGTCCAGCCCAAGACGGTGCTACCACGCTGGCCACCGTAGCCATCGATTGCGATCTTGATTGTCGTGCCGGCGGTGACATTGACCGTCACCTCGCTCCAGAGGCCACCGCCAGAATCATCGTTTGCCGCGAGCGTCGAAAGGGCTCCAACGTTCGTACCGGTGTAGGCACCGAGCAGCGTGTCGTACGAGCTGCCTTGCGTACTGAGGGCAAACGTGCCGTCGGAAGGAGCCGTCCAGAGGTACCAGATCGACGCCGAGCCGCCGTAGCCCCCGTGGGCCGGCTCGTTGGTCTCGCGCGAGGCGTTGACGGTCGTGCCGGCGATCGAAGCCGTCGGACCGGTGATCAGAGCAGCGTCGGCGAAGGCATCGTTGTCCGGGGCAGGTACGGCTGTGATGACGCTCGAGTAGGCGCCGGTACTGGCGCTGTTGACCGCCGCCGCTCGGAACGAGTACGTCGTGCCGTTCGTCAGGCCGGTGACCGTCGCTGTAGTCGCATTCGAGATGCCGTCGACAACGGTCGTCCAGGCGCCGCCGCCGGAGGCCCGCTGGATGACGTAGTCGGTGATTGCGGCGCCGCCGGTGTCGGCAGGCACATCGAAGGTCAGCGTGATGCGCGCATTACCGGCAGTCCCGACAAGGTTGCGCGGTGCACTGGGGGCTGTCACGGGTCCGGGTGTGAAGGTGCCAGATGCCAGCAGCAGGTTGGGCGATCCTGCTCCTGTACCGGTGACAACCGACGGCGTGGCGGTGGCAAGCAGGCGCGAGGCGATCGTGGCAGGGGTGGCGGTCGCATCGGCACTCAGCAGCAGGGCAGCAACGCCAGCCACGTGCGGTGCGGCCATCGAGGTGCCGGAGATCGTGGCCGTGGCCGTCGTCGAGGTGTACCAGTCCGACGTGATGCTCGAGCCAGGGGCAAAGATGTCCAGGCAGGTGCCAAAGTTGGAGTAGGAGGCGCGGGCATCGGTGCTTCCCGTGGCGCCGACGGTAATGGCGGTGGGCTCGCTGGCTGGCGACGAGGTGCAGGCATCCGTGTTGGAGTTGCCCGCTGCGACGGTATAGGTGATGCCATCGGCAACGCTGCGCGCAACCGCAGCGTTGAGGGATGCCGAGTACGAGCCACCGAGGCTCATGTTGGCGACAGCGGGGGTGCCGGCAGCGTGATCGGCAGTCACCCAGTCGATGCCGGCAATCACGCCAGTGCTCGTGCCGGAGCCGGCACACGACAGCACGCGTACGGGAACGAGGCTGACGCTCTTGGCGACGCCGTACGTGGTGCCACCAACGCTGCCAGCGACGTGGGTGCCGTGGCCGTTGCAGTCCGTTGTGCCGTTGCCATCGTTGATCGCCGTGTAGCCAGTCACGACACGACCACCGAAGTCGCTGTGCGCGCCCAGAATGCCGGTATCAACGATGTAGGCCTTCACGCCCGTACCCGTGGCGGTGTAGGTGTAGCTGGAGTTGAGTGGCAGGTTGCGCTGATCGATGCGGTCGAGGCCCCACGTGGCGGGGTTCTGCGTGGCGTCGATGCCGACCACACGATCGGGCTCAATGCGCGTCACCGAGGGGTCCTGGGCGAGTGCTGCGACCTGGCTGGCCGTGAGGTCAGCGGTAAAGCCGTTGAGGGCATGAGTGAAGACGGCGAGTGGTGTGGCCCCGGCGCTGCGGGCAAACACTGCAGGCTGCTTGCTCGCCACGACCGTGACGATGTAGCGGTTCGGAATCACGGAGCCGATTTTGGCGCCCGCCGGCACGGTGGCAGCGCTGGTCGCGTCGAGAGCGTAGAGCTGACGGTCGCGCTCGACGACCAAGACCTGCGGGTCATTGCGCAGCCGACGCACATCGGTCGAATCGAGGTTGGCGACAAAACCGTCGATGCCGTGGCGGAAGACCTGGCTGACGTCGTTCTGGCGTGCCTCCTCCGAGTTGACCTTGTTGGTCAGGTTGGCGCTGTCGTCCAGGATCACGACGTAGTCCTGCGATGGCGCAGCGTGCGCGAGCGCAGGTGTCACCGCGAAAGCGGAGAGGGCGATCAGGAGAGAGGCAAAGCGACGCATTAGCAAGTCCCGATTCGGGCGTGGAAGGCACCGAAATACTGCGCCCATTGTAGTGGACGATCGAGCAATCGAAATCTGACGGTCTGATTTGGCGTGGCGTGCATTGAGGGAACCATCGCTGATCAGTATTAAGAATCTGTTGCGCCCGTGTTGTGATCGGGAGCACAGGAAAAAAGCTCCTGCGTTAGACTGCCCTAACTCGTGACGGTTTCCCCCCTCACTCCGACCGATCTAGCCCGCATCCGCGCAGATTTTCCGATTCTCGCGCGAAAACTGCACGGACAGCCACTGGCCTATCTCGACTCGGCCTCGACGTCGCAGAAACCTCAGCAGATGCTCGACGCCATGACGAGCTTCTACTCCACCTCGAATGCCAACGTGCATCGCGGCGTCTACACGCTCGGCGTGGAGAGCACGGATGCCTTCGAAGCCGCGCGCGATGCCGTTGCCGCGCTGCTCAACGCACCGTCTCGCCGCGAAGTGATCTTTACGCGCAACACGACTGAGGCGCTCAACCTCGTCGCCAAGACGTATGGCGTGCAGAACTGTGGCCCCGGGGACGTGATCGTCTCGACGGTGCTCGAGCACCACGCCAACCTTGTGCCGTGGCAGGTGCTGGCCGAGCAGACCGGGGCCACGTTGCGGTTTCTCGACATCGACGACGAAGGCAACCTCCAGCTCGACGCGCTCGACGCGATCGCGCGTGAGGGCAACGTCAAGCTCGTCGCGGTGACCCACCAGTCGAACACGCTCGGGGTGCGTCCGCCCGTGGCCGAACTCGTCGCCTGGGCACATGCTCTGGGCGCCGTTGTCGTGCTCGATGCGGCGCAGACGGTGCCCAACCGACCCGTCGACGTGCAGGCGCTCGATGTCGATTTCCTCGCCTTCTCCGGGCATAAGACGCTCGGGCCAACAGGCATCGGTGCACTCTGGGGTCGCGAATCGCTGCTCGCCGACCTGCAGCCCTTCCTGACGGGCGGCGAGATGATCCGCTCGGTCAAGCTCGAGCGCACGTCGTGGAATAGCCTGCCTTGGAAGTTCGAGGCCGGCACTCCCGCCTTCGCCGAGGCCGTCGGGCTGCACGCGGCAATCGACTACCTGCACGCTGTCGGTCTCGAGGCGATTGACGCCCACGAGCACGCGATCACGGACTACGCGCTTGGACGTCTCACCGAGGTGCCGGGCCTCCGCATTATTGGACCTCAGACTGCGGCAGCGCGAGGTGGTGTCGTCTCTTTTGTGCTTGACGACGTGCACCCGCACGACGTTGCCGAGATCCTCGATCGGCATGCTGTCTGTGTGCGCGCCGGCCACCATTGCACTCAGCCTCTGATCGAACGCCTCGGACTCGCTGCCACTGTGCGCGCCTCGTTCTACCTCACCACCACCGAAGCCGAGATCGATCGGCTCGTTGATGGTCTGCTCGACGTACGCCGAGTGATGGGAGTCTGACGATGGACGATCTCTACCGCGAGAATCTGATGGATCACTACCAGCATCCACGTCACCACGGCCCGATGGCCGAGTGCGATGCCGAGGCTGAGGGTCAAAACCCGCTCTGCGGAGATCAGGTCGTCGTGCAGGTCAAACTGACCGACGGGACGATTGAGGAGATGCGCTTTACGGGCCATGGCTGTGCCATCTCGCAGGCGGCGACGTCGATGTTGACCGAGCTCGTGCAGGGGCTGACCATCGAAGCGGCGGCCGCGTTGCCTTCGCAGGCAATCCTGGACGAACTGGCGATCCCGCTGTCCGCGATGCGCGTCAAGTGCGCCGTGTTAGGGCTCGGCACGCTGAAGCTCGCGCTCCATCGCGCGGCTGGTACACCGCTGCCCGCCGAGTGGGGCGACACGGACGAGATGGTCTGGTCCTAGTCGGACTCGGCGTCGAGCAGGCGCGCACCACGAAGTGCGAGCTCGAGGCGAAAACGGTCGTCCGCGTGCTGCAGATCGAGTGAGGTCAGCTTTGCGATCCGAGCGAGCCGATAGCGCACCGTGCGCTCGTGGACGTGAAGCGCGCGCGCGGTAGCCGCCACGCTGAGACCCTCCTGGAGCCAGGTTGTGGCGGTCTCGATGTAGTGCGGGCCACCTTGGCGATTGCTCTGCAGCGGCTCAAGTGTCAACTCGACCAATTCGCGGAGCGTCTCGCGATCCTGTCCGATCAGAGCCTCGGGAAGCACGTCGGCGAAGGGCACGACGCCGCGTAACCGGAGCCTGCTGGCAACCTCGAGCGCACGCTCGGCCTCGCCGAACGAGGTTCGGATACCGGTTACGCCAAGGCCTGGGCGGCCAAGGCCCGCCGTCTCGGCGCCACGAGGCACGCGGCCACTGACAATCGCAACAACCGTTCCACTCCGAACGCCAACGAGCAAGGCGGCATCGCGCAGGCGCTCCAAAACGGCGGTGGATACGGTGCCAACGACCAGCACGCTGCGGCGCCCACCGAGCTCGATGCCGAGGTCTGTTGCGTGCTCCATCACCTGCTCGGGCGGTGCCTGCGAAAGCACCTGGTCGAGCAAGACAATGCGCGCTTGCTCTGCACGGAGCGCAGTCAGGACGATCTCGGGGGACTCATTCTCGGGCACGGCGGAACGTTACCGGTTTCCGGCAAGGTGTGTCAGGCGCCATCTACCTGGGCCTGCACGACCGCCGGGTCGAAGCGATAGCGCACGACGCCACCAACCTCAGAGCGAACGCCACCGGCCTCGCGCAAGAACGGGGCCCACGGACCCGGGTGCTTGGCGTCGACCAAGACCCACGAGGTCCCAGTAAACGCGAGGTAGCGCAGCAGTTCTTGGCGCGGGTTCGCGGGCAGTTGCTCGTTGTAGAAGCCGCTGAGGATCGGGAACTGGAGGTAGTCCCGCGGAGGCACAGCCGCGCTATAGCCACCAGCCATGCGGTAGCGCATCTTGGCGAGCGCCTGCCAGTACATGCCGTTGCCACGGAACGAGTAGGGCAGGACCAATACGACCGCGTCGTCGGGAATCGCGGCGGTCGCTGTGGCGTCTTGAATGCCCGGCGGCGTCTCCAAATCTGTCCGCCAGAGATCGGCACGCGGCGTCGGCAACAGGCAGATCAGCGCGATCACAAGCAGACCCAGACGGGCTGCATACCACGGCAGCCGATCGCCTCGCCGGCGGGTCACCAAGAGCGCGCCGAGGAGGGCAAGCCCGAGCCACGCATAGACGACGAGGCGCGTCGGCAAGGCGAGTTGGATCAGAGGCAGGTGCGTAACGACCTGCCACGGCATGCTCCAGTACTCGTCGCCGCTGATTGTCAGATGCGAACCAAATGACAGCACGATCGCGGCTACGGTCGTGACAACAATCACCCAGACGAACCGCTCGTGACGCCAGCGCCAGATGCCACCCAACGCAGCGAGGATGAGCAGCGGACCGAGGTAGGCCAGTTGCTCGGTGAGGTTGCCCTCAAACTGCAACGAGTCGGCCTGGAAGCGCGCACCCCCCACCCACGTGATCACCGTCGGGACGACGAGATTCTTGAGATCGAGCGGATAGAGATCGGGTCGAATTCGGTCGTTGATTGGGTTCGGGTGCAGCAGGGCGGCAAGTAGGAGCGGTGAGATGATCGCAACCGCAAGGGCATACCCCGCCACGATCAACGGCAGCGTCCGCAGGATCCGACCACGGAGTTCGCTCGGGCCAATCGCGATCGCAGCGAGGATCGCGATGCTCCCGACTACCGTCGCCGTTGCACCAACCTCGGTGAAGATCAGAAACTGCATCGCAATCAGCCCAGCCAGAGCCAAGACTCCGCGACCCGGACGAATCGACTGCTCGACGAGGCGAATCACGACCAGCACGATCAGCGGTAGTGCGGCGACCAGCGCGAGGTTGAGGTGGTTGAGGGTTTGGCCGAGCAGGTACGAGGAGAAGCCGAAGATCCAGCCACCCAAGATCGCGGCCAACGAATCTCGCGTGATGTGACGGCAGAGCAGGTAGGCCGTCCACGCAGCCAGGGCAGGGGCCGCAATTGCGAGCGTGTTGTACGTGACGAGCGGACCGGCGAGCGCGGTCAGGGGCGCAAAGAGCAACGCGGGCCCAGGGATCGTGGTCGCCCAGGCGAGGTTGAAGCCCATCGGCGCGTCAATACGATCGGTCAGGAAGGGCGACTGGTTGCCCGCCAAGACTTCGAGCCAATGCACGAGTGACCAGGCGAAGAAGCCCTGGTCGCCCCCGAAGCTGCCGACGACGGCGTCGTGCGGTGCCCGGATTACGAAGCGGCCGATCAGGACGAGCGAGCCGACGGTATACCCGAGCAGCACGAGGAGCGGCTCGAGACGTCGCATACCGCGGAGTGTACGCGCCAACGAAGAAGGGCCGGGTGGTTGCCCACCCGGCCCTCCGGTCGAACGCTGGTCATACGTAAGGTGCGCTGCAGCGGTGAGCCGCTGCCCCAACGTTGGCTAGACGATTCCCTGTCGGTCCAGGGACACGCCCTTACGTGCGCCGACCTCCACTTGCCGTACAGTCGCTATTCAAGAACGGACCACCCCCCTTCCGCGGTAGCGGGAAGATAGCAACGGGATCGGACGTGGCTACTGGAAGTTTTTCCAGTACGCACTTGGCGTCGGACCAACCTGGCCCTGGTACTTCGAACCGAGCGCTCCCGAGCCGTATGGATGCTCGGCGGGACCGTCGAGATTGAGGAACGACAGCTGGCCGATCTTCATCTCGGGATAGAGCGTGATCGGTAGGTTGGCGACGTTCGCGAGCTCGAGTGTGACGTGACCATCGAAGCCCGGGTCGATAAAGCCCGCGGTCGAGTGGACCTGCAAACCGAGGCGTCCAAGCGAGCTCTTACCCTCGAGGCGCGAGACGATGTCGTCGCCCAGGGTGACGCGCTCGAGCGTGGCGCCGAGCACGAACTCGCCTGGGTGCAGAATGAACGGCCCACCGTCGGTGATCTCGATCAATTCGGTCAGTTCGGCCTGCTCCTGTTTGACGTCGATGTGGCCGTAGCGACTGTTGCGAAAGACGCGGAAGCGCCGATCGCAACGTACGTCGACGCTGGCAGGCTGAATCAACGTCTCGTCAAACGGATCGAGCGCAATGCGACCTGCCACAATCGCGGCGCGGATTCCACGGTCAGAGAGAACCATCTGGCGGCAGTTTGGCAGGCGCGGGGGACGGCCGGTGCCAGCGCGGTGCAGTACGCTGCGCCGTGTGAGCAGTCGGGTCATCGCACGCCGCTACACGCTGGAGATCCCAGAGGCCTCGGCGCCCGGCCGCGTGGTCTGGCGCGGACGCGATGCAGTCAGTGGTGGCGCGGTCGTCGTGACGCTGCTTGAGGACCACCCACAGGCCGATGCGACGCTGGCAGCACTTGTTGCTGTGCGTCATCCGTCGTTGCCGGTGATTCTGGATCATGGCGTTGAGGGAGAGACGCGGTACCTCGTGACGCCGGCGCGCGCGGGGCAGACGGCGCGCCTGCGACTTTCGGCTCGAGGACAGCTGACCGGAGCCGACGCGGCCGCGCTTGGCGTTGCAGTTGCGGACGCGTTGGCGACGTTGCACGAGCGCGGCTTGGTGCAGGGGGTGGTGAGCCTCGATGCGCTGATCCTCGACGAGACGGGGCCGCCACGGCTGGAAGATTTGGCGACGGCAGGGCTGGCTCGGCCGGCAGATCAACCAGACGACGACGTGCGTGCGCTCGCAGCGATCCTGCGTGAGCTGCTGGCGATCTCGGATGACGCGAGCCTGCTCGAAGTGCCGGGTCTGTCTCCGCGCTTCGCGGGATTGCTGCAAAGCATGGCGTCGATCAACCCACCGTCAGCGGCGAGTGCACGCGACGCCCTACGGCGGATCGACGATGGGCTCCAGCCGCTCGCTGGCTCTGTCGATTGGGAGCCGTTCGCACCGATTGAGACACCACAGCGAGAAGTGGGCGGGCGCGGCAAGCGCGGGCTCAAGCTGCTCGTTGGGGCGCTTGCAGTTGTCGTCGTGGTGCTGGCCGTGGTGGCGACGATTGCAGTGGTTGACCGACGTGACGCCGAGCAGCGTGCTGTCACGACCGGCCTGCCAGGCCTCGTCACCACCGTCCCGAACACGGCGACAGTCGACGACTGGACGACGACCGAGGAGTTGGCGGCCACGACGATCGAGACGGTGCCAACAGGTGCCAATCGCAGGCCGAGGCCGATCCGAGTCGTGGGCATCATGGCGCTCGACCCAGCGGGCGATCGCCAAGAGAACAACGGGGATGCGCGCTTTGTGATTGATCGCTCGCGGAAGACGGGCTGGTCGACGGAGATCTACAAGAGCAGCACGCTTGGCAACAAGGGTGGCGTCGGTCTGGTCCTCCGCCTCGTGCAACCGAGCCGAGTCACGCGGCTCGTGCTGCGGACCGCACCGGTCGGCGCCACGATTTCGCTGTACGCGGTGCGTGGGAGCGAGCCCGCGACAGCGCCGCGCGGTTGGACGACCCTGACCGAGCCCGTCACGCTGCGGCGCGACCGAGCGGTACTGCGTGTTCGTCACCGCGGACCCGTCACGACGGTGCTGGTCTGGATCAGCAGTCTGCCGTCGGAGCGGGGAGCCTACGTTCTGCGGATCAACGACATTCGTGTCGTCGGCGTGCCGATTGGTGCGTGAATGCGACGGACGATGTCCTAATGGGGTCAGACCCTTTTAAGACACGAGTGTCCTAAAAGGGTCTGACCCCATTAGGACATCTAGCGCAGCAGCGAGGATTCGGCAGCGAAGCGCTCGAGCGCGAGCTCGATCAGGCGCGTCAGCAGGTCGCCGTAGGCGATACCGCTGGCCTCGAACATGCGCGCGTAATAACTGGTCGCCGTAAAGCCGGGGATCGTATTGAGCTCGTTCAACACGAGCCGGCCCTCAGGCGTATGGAAAAAGTCGACCCGCGCCATGCCGTGGCAGTCGCAGAGAGTGAAGGCGCGGGCTGCGGTCGCGCGCAGACGCTCGCTGGTCTCGGGCGGTAGGACTGCCGGCACCTCCAGCCACGAGCCGCCGTCGGAGTACTTCGCGTCGTAGTCGTACCACTCGTTATGAAAGCCGAGCCGCCCGACCTCCGAGATGGTCAGATTCGGTGGTAGGCCAAGCACACTGCACTCCAGTTCGTCGCCCACGAGCAATTCTTCGACCAGCACTTTCTCGTCGTGGGAGAGGGCAAGGTCGAGGGCGACATCGACCTCGGCAGCGGTGTCGACCCGCGAGATGCCAACGCTCGAGCCCAGCCGTGCAGGCTTGACAAAGACGGGATAACCCAGCGCTGCAATTTGTTCGCGCATGTCTGCTCGCGACTGGTGCCGGTGCACGACGACCTCACGCGCCACGTCGATCCCAGCATCGCGCAAGACCGACTTGCAGCGCTCCTTGTCCATCGTCAAGGCCGAACCCAGCACGCCCGAGCCGACGTAGGGGACGCCGAGCATCTCCAACAGACCCTGGACCGTGCCGTCCTCGCCGAAGGGACCGTGCAGGGCAGGGAAGACCACATCGCAGCCGAGCAGACCACCAGCACCGGGCGTCACGGCGGCGGGCTCACCCGCGGCATCGAGCCAAAGCCCCGCGCGGCTGATCGTGATCGAGCTGACATCGAAGCGGTCTGGATCCAGCCCGGCCGCGACGCTCGCAGCCGAGCGCAGCGAGACGTCATGCTCAGACGAGCGGCCGCCACCAAGGACGGCAACCCGCAACCGCTCGGCCACTACGCCGTCGTCCCCGAGTAGCGTCCAACGACGATCGTGACGGTCGAGCCCTGTGGCCTCGACGAGCCACTCGCCGGGTCCTGCGAAACGACGATGCCGTCCTGGGCAGGGTCGGTGACGGCGGTCTCTTGCGTGTTGGCAACGAGTCCAGCATTGGTGATCTGCGCCTCAGCGTTACTGCGCGTCATGTTGACGACGGACGGCACCGAGACGCTGACGGGACCCTTGGAGACGACGACGTTGACGAAGCCACCTTGGGGGAGGATAGTACCGGCGGCCGGGTCTTGGCTGATTACCTGACCGACAGGTGCCGCGTCATTCGCTTGCGTCTCTGAGCCGAGCACGAGGCCAGCTGCGATCAGCGTGTTTTGGGCGTTTGTGATGTCCATCTTCGTGATGTTCGGCACGGTGCCTGTCTGCTTGCCCTTCGAGATGGTGAGCGTGACGGTCGAGCCTGCCTTGACGCCAACGCCACCCGATGGCGCCTGTGAGATGACGTGGCCCACAGCGACGCTGTCAGACGAATCCTCCACGATGGAGACGAGGAGGCCGAGTACTTCGATCTGTGCGGTGGCATCGCCCCCGTCAGCACCCTGCACGTCTGGCACGGTCACGAGATTCGGGCCAGCAGAAATCTGGAGTTCAATCGTCGTACCCGTGGGCACCTCTCCGCCTGGGTTTGGACGCATCGCGATGACCTCGCCAGGAGGCGCGTCGGCCGAGGTCTGCTGGGTGATGAGGACGACCAGCCCGAGCTGCTCGAGGGCCGCGGTTGCAGCTGCCTGCGTCTGTCCGACGAGATCGGGGATCTCGACGAGCGCGCTGGTCGTTGCCGTCGACGCTGTAGTCGCACCACCACCACCACCGGCGGAGTCTCCGCGAGTAAAGGCGTAGACACCGGCAACGACGGCGAGCAACACGACACCAAGCACGAGCAAGAGAATCCACAAACGCTTGCGATTGGGATTGCCTCCGCGCGTTGGTGGCGGCTCGCGTGGCGGCAGAGGGGGAGCAACGAGCGTCTCGCTGGCGAGCCGGGTCATGGCGATGGTGGCCGCACCGATCACGGACGTCTCGTCACTGATCGGTAGTCCCTGACGCACGCGGTCGAGCTCGATGCCCATCTGGTCGGCACTCTGGTAGCGCTGCGTCGGATCCTTCGCGAGCGCTCGCATGACGACGGACTCCAACGCAACGGGCACGAGCGGATTGCGGTCCGTCAGCGCCTCAGGGGCCTCCTGCACGTGGCGCATGGCGACGGTGACGGCGGCCTCGCCTTCGAATGGCACGCGGCCCGAGAGCATTTCGTAGAGGACGATGCCGACCGCGTAGAGGTCGGCTGGTGGTCCAACCGGCAAGCCGCGGGCCTGCTCGGGCGCGAGATACTGGGCCGTACCGACAATCGAGCCGGCCTCCGTCATCTCGGTATCGCCGGCACTGGCAATACCAAAATCGGCAACCTTGATCTTGCCGTCGGGCTGGACGAGGATGTTCTGAGGCTTGACGTCGCGGTGGATCACGCCTTGCTGATGCGCGACGCGGAGGGCAGCCAAAATCTGCAGCGCAATGGTGATCGCGCGCCGGGGATCGATCGGCGACTCGCGTCGAATCAGGTCCTTCAACGTCTCGCCTTCGACGTACTCCTGGACGATGTACGACATGCCTGCGGTCTGCGACTGGTCGTAGACTTGGACGATGTTCGGGTGGTTCAGGCGCGCTGCCGCACGGGCTTCGCGCTGGAAGCGCTCGATGAAGTGGGGATCGTCGCTGTGACGATCGGCCAGCACCTTGACGGCGACTTGGCGGTGCAGCGATTCGTCTTGCGCCAGAAAAACGCGCGCCATGCCGCCCTGACCAAGGCGGCCAACGATGCGGTAGCGCCCGTCAAAGAGGGCGCCGGGAGAGGTGTCGTCCATGTGGCTCAATGTTGTTCCATTGGGGATTGTCTCACGTTGTCTGCGCAGTCAGCGCCCGTAGCACGGCCGCAGCGATCGGTGCGGCCACGTCGCCGCCGGTTCCGTCGACGTCTTCGACCAGCACGGCGAAGGCAAAACGGGAGGACTCAGCCGGCGCAAAACCGATAAACCAGGCGTCGTTCTTGCCGGCGGTGCCGGTCTCTGCCGTGCCCGTCTTGCCCGCCACGTCGAGTCCCGCGACAGCTGCTGCGCCACCCGTGCCCTCGTCAACAACCTGCTTCATCAGCTCGCGGAGCGTGGCCGCGGTCTCGGTCGTCATTGCCCGACCGAGATAGACCGGGGAAGGTCGTCGCACCACCGAACCATCTGGTGCGCGCACCTCCTGCACTGGCTCGGGTTGCACGATCTGACCACCATTGGCGACGGCGGCGGCGACCTCGGCCATCTGCAGTGGTGTCGCCAGCAGTCGCTCCTGCCCGATCGCGATCCGGGGCACGTCGATCGGCGCACTCGGATCGATCAGGTTGCCACGGCGGTTAAAGATGCCGGACGGCAACGACTGCTCCGGCGGATAGTCCCAAGGGAAGCGCGAGAAGAAGCCGAAGCCACGCATCGTTGCCTCGAGCTGATCCTTGCCAAGGTCGGCACCAACCTCGGCGAACGTGGTGTTGATCGAATGGACCAGCGCGTAGCCAAAGCTGTGCGGCCCGTACGCACGGTCGCGAAAGTTACAGAGCTTCTGCCCGCCCGAGTCGATACAGGAGGGACCAGGAAAGTTCGTCTCGGGGGTCACGAGACCCGCATCAAGCGCACTGGCGGCAGTCACGACCTTAAAGGTGGAGCCCGGCGGATAGAGACCCTGGGTGGCTCGGTTGAGGAGCGGCGAGCCGGGGTCGCTGAGGGCCTGCTCGAGGCCCGTGTTTGGATCGAACGTCGGCGTCGACGCCATCACGAGAATGCCACCGTTGCTTGGATCGAGCACGACGACGCTGCCCCGCACCCCGAGCTTGGTCAGTTCGTCCATCGCAACCTTCTGCGCCGCCGCGTTGAGGCGCAAGATAACGTCGTCACCACGGACGGTGTCGCCTTTCAGGCGATCGAACGAGTTGATGACGCCAGCCAAGTCGCCCGTGCTACCCGTCAGCTCTGGATCGAGTGAGCGTTCAAGACCCGCGCGGCCCGCGAGCAGCGACGAGTAGCCCACCAGCTGCGCAGCCAGCCCGCCCGTCGGATAGTCGCGGAGGTAGACGGTGCGACCGTCGAGCGTGCCGGGCTTGGACTCGGCGAGCGTGACACCATCGGACGAGACGATCGAGCCACGGTCGATTGCGAGGTCGCGGTAGACGAGTCGTACGTTGGACTGCCGCGCCTCGAGTGAGGAGCGAGCGACGACCTGCCAGTACGTCGTCATCGCGATCAGACCGAGCAGGCCGACGGCGAGCACGATGAAGAGGTTGCCGATGCGTCGGTTCATGCGCGCTCTCGATTCGCGCGTTGCGAGATACAGAGCAGGAGACCGGCGATCGCGAAGTTAGCCGTCACGCTCGAACCGCCATACGACACGAACGGCAGCGTCAGACCCGTCAGGGGGAGCAGGCGAATCACACCGCCCACGATCACGAAGACCTGAAAGGCAACGGCCGTCGCGAGGCCCGCTGCCAGCAGCTTCGAAAAGCCATCATCCGCGGTCGTGGCAATGCGGAAACCGCGCCACGCAAGCAGCAGGTAGAGCAGGATCACCGCGGTGGCACCGACGAGCCCCAGCTCATTCGCAATCACGGAGTAGATGAAGTCGGTCTCGGCATACGGGATGATCGTGCCGCCACCGCTATTGAGAATTAAGCCGCGACCAAAGCCCGCACCAAGCACGCCACCATCCGCAATCGTGTAGATCGACTGGGTGATCTGGTAGCAGCATTGCGCCTGCTCATCGGCCCACGGTTGCAGCCAGCCGTCGATGCGGGTCTGCACACGCGGTGTGATCTGGAGAGCGGCGGCCGCACCGAGCGCAAAGAGACCCGCACCGAGACCGACAAAGAGCAGGCGACCGGTCGCGATGTAGAGCATCGCCAGCGCGATCACGTAAAACAGCAACGACGAGCCAAGGTCGTTCATGGCGACCAGCAGCACGAGTGATGCGCCGGCGATGATCAGCAGCGGTAGCGAATGGCGCAGTGCCGGCACACCGATGCCGAGCACCTTGCGGGCCGGTGCGGCCAGCACCTCACGACGCTCGCGAAGATAGCCCGCGAGGAAGATCACGAGCAGGATCTTGGCGAACTCACCCGGCTGGATCTGCAGCCCCGCGACCCGAATCCAGAGGCGCGCACCATTGACCTCCGAGCCCAGCACAATCGTCGCCAGCAAGAGCCCCACGGCGACGGCACCACACGTATAGCGCAGCGTTTCGAGTCGGCGAATGTCGCGGAAGGCAACAATCACACCGACGAAGAGCACCAGGCCAAGCACGATCCAGAGGCCCTGGTCACGTGCAAGCGTGGCGTCGATGCGGTAGATCTCGATCAGCCCGAGCGCCGTCAGGACAGCAGTGATCGGTAGGACGTAGGGATCGGCGTCTGGCAGCGTGATGCGAACGACGAGGTGTGCGATCAGATAGGCGCCGGCAAAGAAGGCGGCGGCGATCAACGGCGAAGCCGCGAACTCTTGGGCGCGTGCGAGCTGGACTGCCGCAAAGCCGGTAGTGGCAATCAGCAAGGCGAGGGCAATCAGCGCCAACTCACGGTTGCGGGCAGGCAGGCGGAGAAATCCGCGGTCGGGCATCACGGTGCGCTCGGCGGCAGCCGCAGCCAGGGCGAGGCGGAGGTCAGCGTCGCCACGCGGTCCTCAGCGCTCCCCAGCGAACCGATGCGCTGGTCGAGCAAGGTTGCACGTTGGTCCGCAGACAGCACGGCCGTCGGGACGTCGGTGATCGTGATTGCGCGGTAGAGGGTGACGTCGCTCGTCACCTCGAATGGCAGCCCCTGGTAAATCGCGACGCGACCCGCAGGGGTGGCACCCACAAAGTGGGCCCACTGCAGCCCAACCGCAATGGCCACGGCGAGTACAACGCCCACGGCCGCGACGATGCCAACCGCCAGGAGGCTCACCCCGCGGCGGCTGCGCTCCGGGGTGGTGGGCGCGGGGAGCGGACCACGAGCGAGTGCAGTCGGGGGCAGAATCACGATCGGGGGACGCTCGGGTTCGGTGTCCTCCACGCCGCGGGTACCCATGCGTAAGAGCACGGCAGTGACGTTGTCTTCGCCCCCCGCGCCGTTGGCCGCAGTGACGAGGTGTTGGGCGAGCTGCTCAAGCGAGCCGCCGCCACGCAAGATGCGGGTGATCTCGGAGTCGGAGACCATCCCCGTCAAGCCGTCGCTGCAGAGCAAGATCAGGTCGTCGGCCTCAATGGCAATGCGCAACACGTCGATATCGACGCGGGGCTCGGCCCCCAAGGCGCGGGTAATCACCGAGCGCTGTGGGTGCCGCTCGGCCTCGGCCGGCGTCAACGTGCCACGGCGTACGAGCTCGCCTACGAGCGAATGGTCGTCGGTCAGCTGCTGCAGGCGTCCGGACCGAAACAGGTACGCCCGCGAGTCGCCGACGTGCCCAAGCACCAAGGCATCGCCATCGAGCATGGCCGCGGTGATCGTGGTACCCATGCCGAGCAGCGAGGGGTCGTTCTTGGCGGCGATGTGAATCCGCAGGTTGACGTCCTCAATGGCATGGGCCAGAGGCTGTTCGCCGCCTTGCAGCCCATGGAGGGCGGCGACCGCCATCGCGCTGGCGACCTCGCCCGCACGAGCGCCACCCATCCCGTCGGCGACAGCAAAGACCGGGTCCGAGAGTACGAGCGCATCCTCATTCGACTGACGAACCTGCCCAACGTCGCTGCAGGCTCCCGTCTCGCGGACGACGAGCATCATTGCGTCGTTCCCGGCTCGTAGATCATCCGCGTCGAGCCGACGGCAACCTCATCGCCCTCGAAGAGCGGGGTTTCTGCGGCAATCCGGTCGCCGTTGACGTAGGTCCCATTCGTCGAGCCGAGGTCGCTGACCGTCGGAGAACCGCCACGAAGGCGCACCATCGCGTGGCGGCCGGAGACGAAACCGTCGCCATCCAGTACGGCAGCCGCATGCGGGTCGCGGCCGAGCAGCACCTCGGGCTGGTCCAGCACGACGGCAGCACCAATCGGCAGGATGTCGCTCGCAACCACGACGAGGCGACCAGGCGTTGCCGGCTTGGAGGGCGCGACGGGGGCTGGCTGCGGGTCAAAGCCGTGGCCCGGGCTCAGAATCATGCTCTCGGACGAGCCGCGGACATCGCGAATAGCCGTCCGCGCGATCCGCCAGACGAACAGATAGAGCAAGACCAGCACTCCAACACGGAGCAAGAGGAGTGCCTGATCAACCATCGCTCAGCCGTGCCGCTGCTCGATTCGCAGCGTGCTCATCCCGATCGTGATCTCGTCTCCGGCGCCAATCGTGGCGCTGCGAACACGGCGCCCATTGACCATCGTGCCGTTGGTCGAATCGAGATCACGCAGGACGAAGCCTTCCTCGCTGCGGCCGAGCTCGGCGTGGCGTCGTGACACATTGCCATCGGCTAGGGGGACATCACAGTCCTTGCTACGGCCGACCACGAGCGCCTTGTCACCGATCGGCACCGCGCCACCCGGCCAGATCAACGTCCAGCTGGCGGCGGCAGGCGGCGCGGCGGGTGGCGCGACGGGTGCAGCAGGTACGGGGTCAGGTGCAGGTGTCGTGGCGGCCACCGCAGCAGCCGCAATCACGGGCGCTGCTGGCACAACCGGTGGGACCAGTGCGGCTGGTGGAGCCGGCGCGGCAGGAGCAAACTCATCCGCGGCATCAACAGCAAACGGGTCGATGATTGGAGCGACGGGCGGGATTGGCACCACGGGAACAACAGGCGGCGCGGTCTCGGCGGGCGGAACGGCGCCCCCACCAAACTCGGCAGGCAGGGATTCGGCGGCTGGAGGACTATCCATCACCACGGGTGGTGGCGTCTCCTCCATCTCCGCTGCGATTCCGAACGTACCGACCTCCAACTCGTCGGCGGTCTCGATCATCACGCGGGCACGGCCAGGGAGGGAGTAGCCCTCGCGCCGCGCATGCTCCGTCAAATAGCCAGCCAATTCGGTGCGCAGCCGCGCCTCATAGGCGAGGAACTGCTCGCGATCATCGGGCGCCAAGAAGACGGTGTACGCATTCGGAACGTAGACCTGCTGGACGGAGATGACCTTGTTGTCATCCATCTCCTTGGTCAGCTTGCGGGCCAACTCGACGGGCTGGACGTGGGAGCGGAACGTCCGGCCAATGCCGCCTTCGAAGACCCCCTCCAGTCGACTCTCGATGCGTCGCAGAAAACCCATTAGAACATCCTCTGATTGCCAGTTGACTTGCTGTCCACGGCCGCCTCGGGGTCGGTGTCAAGGCTGCGGGAGCGGACAAAAATCACTATACCCGCAGCCCCAGCGCCCATCACGATCGGAATTGGTGCAAACAGCGCGCCCGTGATCACCACGGGGATCGCCAGCGTGGCCAACATGCCCAGGCTGAGCCACAAACCCGTCGCAATCACCAGCGCCCGCCCGCTCGCTGCCAGCACGAGTGGAGCCGTCACGGCGAGAGCAGCCCAGACGACCGCCAACAGCATGGGACCGAAGCCAATCGCGGCGGCGACCGCGCCGGCAGTGGCGATCGCATCGTCAGCGCCGGCCAGCTCGGTACCAAGCGTCGTCAATTGTGGCGTTGGGCTAAACGGCGAGCCATAGCCGGCCAAGCCGAGCGTCAGAGTCATCGCCAAGGCGCCAGCGGCACCGAGGGCGCCACGAATGTAGGCGCGCGGCGACGAGCCGGCGAGCAGTGGATAGAGCGACCACGCAAAGCAGAGGGCGCAGAGCGGTGCCAGCGCGGGGAGCAAAACCCGCCCGCCATCACGCGCCATCAAGATCACCCAGGCGAGAGCAAGCAGCGCGGCCCCCGGAACCAGACCGAAGGCAAGGTTGCCAAGCAGCGGCAGGGCCGCTGCCAAGACGAGTCCACCCGCAAGCAGTGGTAGCCGCAGCGAGACGATGGTTGCCAACAGCGCGATCGCAAAGGGCCAGCCCGTTGGATAGAACGGCAGGGCACCAAGTAACGCGACGCTGGCGCAACCAGTCAGGGCAACGGGCCAGTGCGGTTGCAGTCGGGTCAGCGCCGCCGCGAAGCGCACCTCCACGTGTGACGGGCCGCTCGGTTGATCGTGCTCGTCGCGCTCGCGGTGCACGTCAAGCAGATCTGGCACGGCACGCAACCACCGCTTACGCAGCCGAACTCGGGGCTCCATCGGCGGCAACTCAATCGACGGATCAAGCTCGGCGCCACCACGCTCCATCGCCACTGCACCACGCAGCAGCGCATCACGTAACTGGCTCGGCAAGGGACGACGCTGGTTGTCGAGGTCGAGAGCGCGGTCGATCATCTTGGTCGCGGCCTCTGGCAGATCTGGCCGCTCTGCACGCAGCGAAAGCTGCAGCTTGCGGTGCTTCTCCGCCAACTCGACGGGGTTCTTCGAGCGGTACGGGTTCTTGCGCGTCAATGCCTCGTAGGCAACGAGTGCGGCCGCCCAAACGTCAACTGAGCCCGTCAGCATCTCACCACGAACCTGCTCGGGAGCCATGTACGAGAGCGTGCCAAGGAGGCTCTCATCGACCGTAGCATCGGGATGGTCCATCTGGGCAATGCCGAAGTCGGTCAGCTTGAGAATGCCGTCCTCGCGCAGCAGGATGTTGCCCGGCTTGACGTCGCGATGGATGACGCCGCGGGCATGCGCGTGCTCGAGGGCATCACAGACCGCCGCGACCGCGCGCAGAATCTCCGACTCCTCGAGCCTTCGCTCGCGCAGCACGACCGAAAGGTCGTTACCCCGGACGAGTTCAAACGACACGAAGATGTAGTTCTCATCTTCGCTATTGCTGAGCATGCGCACGATCGCGCCGTGATCGAGCGAACTGACTGCTCGCATCTCGCGACGCGCGCGGCGACGGAACTTCTCCTCGGCTGGAATTGCCTTGAGGGCAACCAGTTCGCCGGTCAGAAGATCCTCCGCCTCGAAGACGGTGGCACTCCCACCAACCCCGATTGTTTCGATAATTCGGTACCGATCAGCGACGATTCCCTCAGGAAAAAGTGGCGGTACACCGTGCGGTGCACTGCGGAGGGGGCGAACGGTCACGGCGCCTGCCGCAGGTAATTGGGAGGAGCGAGTGGTAATGTGGCGAAAGACCGGGACAACACTGCTCCCGTTTCGCCATTTATGTCTGCGTTCCTTTCCTTTTTTGACGACGAGTACGACGAGGCCCCGCCGGAGCGATCTGGGCGCAAGCGGCCTTCCTTGCCGGGCGCCGCGCGTGGCAAAGGCCCCCAGCGGCTGCTCGTTCTCGCGATTGGCATCCTGATTGTTGTTGTTGCCGGGTACTTCCTTGTGCAGCGCTGTCAGCGCGACCGTGAGGTGACCGCGTATCAGGGCTTCGTCGCGCAGTCGAACGAGGTCGCGAAGGCGTCCGGCACCGTCGGCTCGGAGTTCTCGGCCGCAATCTTGACTGCGGGGCAGACGCCCGATGGTCTCAACAAGTCGCTCAATCGCGAGATCCAGGCGCAGCAGCAGATCGCGACCAACGCAGCAGCGCTCAGCGCTCCCGACGGGCTCTCGCCGTACACGCCGTTCCTCGTGCAGACGATGCAGTACCGCGTCAGTGGCCTGCAAGGTCTCCAGCGCGCATTGACCGAGGCCTTCACGGCCGCAGGTACAACGGGGCAGGTTCCACTCGAGCAGTCTGCCGCTGTCGCCGCGACGTTCCAGCGCCTGATCGCGTCAGACGTGGTCTACACCGACTCGTATCAAGAGCCAAGCAAGCAAGTGCTCGCGCAGAAGTCGATCAATGCGACGGTTGACGATTCGCAATTCGTTGATCCGAAACTGATCGAGTTCGCAGCGCCGCAGCGTATGCAGTCAATCCTCAACGCGCTGCTTGGTGGCACCCCCGTCAATGGTGGGGGTACGGTCGTAACGAGCACGGCGGACGACGGTTCGGTTATCACGTCGACGGAGGCTTCGGCTGGCGCGGCCGCTGGCGCACTGCACGGGACGACGCTGATCAGCACCTCCTTCAATCCAGGCACCGTGCAGCTCGACCCCGCCTCGGTCAACGAAGTCGACAGTGCCAACAACATGTCGCTGGCGATCACAGTGCAGAACTCGGGCGATGCGACTGAGGTCTCCGTCAAAATCAACATCGTGCTGCGCGCCAAGGGCATGGATGACCGCGCGTTGCCGACCGGCGAGATCACCACGCTCGACCCAGGCGCGCAGGGCACGGTCGAGATTCCGTTTGGTCTCTCCGACATCGTCTTCGATAGCATCGTCACCGCCAAGGTGACGGTCGAGAAGGTACCGGGCGAGCAGAACATCGATAACAACATCGGCGTCTACGAGATCCAGTTCCGCCTCACGCCCGCCTGAGTGCAGGGATTGCGGTGACCGCCGAACTGCAGGGCACGGTGGCGTTGATCGTTGGGGCTGTTGGTGTCGCGCTCGCTATCGTGGCGCTCGTGATTGCGGCACGGACGGCCCGCTGGGCTGGGCGATTGCGTCGTGCCGAGCAGGCCCTCTTGGACGGAGAACCGGTCGATCTGGTCGAGTTCGCAGTTGGCATGCAGGCGCGGATGGAGCGCCTCGAAACGGATGGCGTACACCTGCGGGACGAGGTGGTCTCGGCGCTCGGTACGCTTGACGTCTTGCTGCGACGGCGGTCGATCGTACGCTTCGACGCTAACGACGACGAAGAGGGGCGCCGCTCGACGTCGCTGGCGTTGCTGGATCGCAACGGTTCAGGCATCGTGATCAGCGCGGTACATGCTGGCTCGGTCACCAGCGTGTTCGTCAAGGACGTCCTGCGCGGCGGTGCCGGCTCGTTGGCGCTGACACCCGAGGAGCAGCAGGCGATCACACACGCGTTGCGCTAACGATCGCCTAACGGTCGCGTTCCGGTGAACACCGGGATGCCGTTGCTACTCTCGAGGGGTGATTACAGGCAGTGTGCTCGTGTTGAACGCGACGTACGAACCGCTCAACGTGACGAGCGTGTGGCGAGCGTGTAGCCTCGTCCTGTCACAGAAGGCCGTCGTGCTCGAGGCGCATCCGGAGCGCATGATCCGCTCGCCGTCCACCACGCTGCCGCACCCTGTCGTGATTCGGCTGGTTTCCTACGTCAAGGTGCCGCGCTTTACGTCGCGGCGCATCACGCGGCGTGCGTTGTTCGCCCGTGATGGCAATGCCTGCCAATACTGCGGCAGCGGTGCGCGACTGACACTCGATCATGTCAATCCGCGCTCGCGGGGCGGCGAGTCGACCTGGGAAAACGTGGTCACGGCCTGCTCGCCGTGCAACCTCCGTAAACGCGACCGTTTGCCGCACGAGGCAGGGATGCCATTGCACAAATCGCCGCGCGCACCGCATCCGGATGTCTATCTCACGCTCGGCACGCGGGCGATTCCGCGTTCTTGGCATCCGTATCTTCCGGCTCGTGCGCGTGAGGCTGCGGAGAACGACGCGCGACTATCGCTCGTGGCCTAAGGCGTAGAGCCCGCTAGGAGTGCCGTGCTACCGTCGGCACGAGACGGCATGACAGACCCGACGAATGCATCGACAGCGCGCGCGGTACGGCACCTCAGCCTGCTCTCGGAGACGGTCGCGGCCGTCACCAGCTCGCTCGACCTCGCAGAGGTTACCGACGCCGTTGCGATTGCGGTGGCGCGCGCCTTTGGAACCGATGCGTGCTTCGTCTATGCGTACGATGACGCGACGAACGAGCTGGTTCTGCAGGCGGTGCACGGCACGCATGTCGAGGCAACGGCAGGGCCACCGCGGATGCGGGTCGGCGAGGGTCTGACGGGCTGGGCAGCAGAGACACGCGAGGCCGTGGCGATCGCTGCGGATGCGCACCTCGATCCCCGCTTCAAGGAGTTTCCCAACCTGCCCGAACGCCGCTTTCAGAGTCTCCTCGCCGTGCCGATCTTGGATCGCCGCGAGCGCCTAGCGGGGGCTATGAATGTGCGCACGGTCGAGCCCCGCGAGTACCACGACGATGAGATCGAGCTCCTGCAGACGATCGCGAGCCAGGTTGCCCAGGCGATTGAGAATGCGCGCCTGTACGAGCGTTCGCAGCGCCGTGTCGCCGAATTGGAGGCGCTTGGCAGCATCTCGCAGGCCGTGACAGAGTCGCTCTACCTGGAGGAGGCGCTGGCGCATATTGCGGAGACGGCCGCGAGGGCGGCACACGCTGAGGTCTGCGCGCTCGTGCTCGACGGCCCCGAGGGGCCCAGCGTGGCGCGGCGTTCCACGACCGCTGGGCCCGACGATGCCGAACTCTCGGCCTTCGGTCTACGCGCCCCGCTTGATCAGCCTGGCGTGTTTGCTGTGCCACTCGTCTGGAAGTCGCGTCGGCTCGGAGCCCTCGTCACGACGACGCCGGAGGGGCGCCCGTTCACGCCCGAGGAGCAGATGCTGCTGCGCTCCGTCGCCAACCAGGCGGCTGCTGCGGTGGAGTCGAGCCGTGGCGTGATGCGCGGCATCGTGGCGCAGGAGATTCATCATCGCGTCAAGAACAACCTGCAGACGGTTGCGTCGCTGCTTCGTTTGCGCGCCGGCAGCGCCGATCCCGAGCGGGCGTTGACGGACAGCGTGGACCGGATCCTCTCGATCGCTGAAGTCCATGATCTGCTGACGGCCAGCCGCGAAGGGGACGTCGATCTTGCGGATCTACTGCGTCGCGTCTCGGCGATGCTCGGACACGGGCTTGGTACGCCGGCGGCTGCCGAGGAGCTCGCGCACGTCGACGTGCCGGGCGACACGGCGACTGCGGTGGCACTCATCTTCTCCGAGCTGTACGCGAATGCGCACGAGCATGGTGGAGGCGATGTTCACGTGACACTGCGTCAGGAGCAGACACGGGTCGAGCTGACGGTCGCCGATCGCGGGCCGGGTCTGCCGGTTGGCTTCGACCCCGACCGTTCGCTGGGTCTCAAGATCGCTCGGGCACTGACGGCCGATCAGCTGCGCGGCGAACTGGTGCTCGAGGATGCGAGTCCAGGTGTCCGCGCTCGTCTCACGTGGAGTATCGCGTGAGGATTCTGATTGCAGAGGACGAGACGATCATTCGGCTCGATCTCCGCACGTTGCTGGAGAAGGCCGGACACGAGGTGGTTGCTGAGGCCCGTGACGGCGAGGAGGCGGTCGCACTGGCGGCCGAGCACGACCCCGACCTGATCGTGATGGACGTGCGGATGCCACACCTGGATGGCATCGAGGCGGCGCGGCAAATTTCCAACCGGAGGCCCGTACCGATCGTGATGTTGACAGCCTATGCGGAGGAGGATCTCGTCACGCGCGCCTCCGAGGCTGGCGCCTTCGCCTACTTGGTCAAGCCGTTTCGCGAGGTCGATCTTTTGCCGGCGCTCAATACGGCGCGGGCGCGATTTGAGGAGCTCTCTGCGCTCCGCGAGGAGGCGGCCGATCTGGTCGAGGCCTTGGCTTCGCGCAAGGCCGTCGAGCGGGCGAAGGGCATCTTGATGCGCAAGGATGGCATTGATGAGGCGGAGGCCTTCCGTCGCATCCGAGCCGCCAGCCAGAAAACGGGCCGCACGATGCGGGTCGTCGCGGACGCGTTGATCGCTACCTTCGAGACGGATGCTGCCGAGTGAGCACGACGCCAGCTGTGGTGGAGCGTCGCAAGACGGGCGGGGGTACGAGCCTTGGTCCTCCGTGGCGCGTGATCGTCCTTAACGACGATCACAACACGTTCGAGGGTGTGGCGCGCTCGTTGGCAGCAGTCTTACCGGGCGTCGACTATCGCCAGGGCCTGGGTTTCGCCAATCGCATCCACAAATCAGGACAGGCGATCGTCTGGACGGGCCACGAGGAACTCGCCGAGCTCTACCACGAGCAGCTCGCGGCGCAGGGTCTGACGATGGCCCCGCTCGAACAGTCCTGACGTCTCACACCAGCGCGATCCGGGCCCACTCGCGACGCACCCGCTCGTGCCCACCAGCGCGATCCAAGCCTACTCGCGACGCACCCGCTCGTGCCCACCAGCGCGATCCAGGCCTACTCGCGACGCACCCGCTCGTGCCCACCAGCGCGATCCAGGTCCACTCGCGATCCTAGGAGGACATGACAACCGCGCGGATGTGGTGTCCTCCCTACAAAGGCAGATCAGCTCAGGTGTCGTTGGTGGGGGAGGACACCACATCCGCGCGGTTGTCATGTCCTCCTTGCG
>Ga0049082_10000036_pt1 | contig 27482 bp, 46 predicted proteins | sample GreLakmeHU45MSRF_FD_66718 | JGI IMG/M metagenome (GOLD analysis project Ga0049082, IMG submission 66718) | Freshwater lentic microbial communities from great Laurentian Lakes, MI, USA - Great Lakes metaG HU45MSRF | ecosystem: Environmental > Aquatic > Freshwater > Lake | place: Great Lakes... | reverse complement strand
TTGTTTGTTCTGGGAGCAAAGGGTCATAACCGAGAAGGGTCGAGGTGCATGAGTTATCAGCTAGGCATGCTGGTGGGACACATTCAGGTTTCCCAAAATTATCTGGGTCTTGACATTTGTATCGATAGGAATCGCCACAGGATGTAGTGCCCAGAATTAACAGGGTGGCTAATAGTAGTTTTCTCATGTAATTCCTCCAGATATGATATGATTAATAGTAGTAGAAATAGTCTTAAAGGCTAATATTAATTGACGCTAGGTTCAACGCCAACAGATTTTAAAAACTCATTTTCTTTTTCCCATAAATTTTTAAAAAATAAGTCATAATCAATTGCGGATTCGGGGTCATAGACATATTCTTCTGGTTTTTCAGGATCGTAAAAATTTTCAATATTCACACTGTTCTCCCTATGGTTCGATAAAAATACATTCGCCGGGGCATTCCTCAGCTGATTCAATTACATCATCAAGTCTATCGTCTGAAAAAGATGCTAAACCAGCTGCGCCTTCTGGATTTCCCACAGAGGAGGCAAATATCTTGTCTCCTTCTCGTACGTATGCTAAACCATCGGGCATCATCGTAAACACATCTGGTGCTATCTCCGCGCATAGGCCATCTCCAGTACATAAGTCTTGATCGATCCATACTTTCATTCTTTGATAGTACCTGTGATCTCGCAAGATCTATTCAATATTTTGCCGTCGGCACTTTCTGGATCTATTCCAGGGTATGGCGATGTGTCTCCTAGAGACTTGGTGGCCATATCGGTATACGCTATTCCTTTTTCCAGTAAAACAAATTGTAGGGTTTTTGTTCTTTTTTCAGATAGGTCGTTTCTATTAATATTTTGACCGTCACTAGACGATCTGCAGACTATATTTAGACTTGAATAATATCCAGCTTTGTACTTATCAACGTAAGTAGATACACATGCAGTTTCATCAAAAACCGGTATATCCTTGTCTTTCTGATAAAACACTAAGCAAGGTGGATCGGCAACTATAGCTAAAGTGCTAGTTACCTCAGGTATAGTGTTGGGCACAGTATCAGACATATTTGCTTGAGGCCAAAAAATATAGGATAAGATAGCCAGCAAAACTGCCATAACTGCTACTCTCACTATAATCTTTCTAATATTATTTACCATAATTATTTTTCCTTATTCGTTTATTTAAACGTTGAAAATTTTTCTTTGCCTTTGTTTCTTTATTTTTTGCAGCTTTTATATAGTGATCGTACACATCGGTATACCAATAGGCTATAGCAGAGATAACAAGCCCAATACTTGTGGCAGCTAAGGATAGCACAAATTTATCCGAAAATGTTAATGAACCTTGGGTAAACCTAGCAGCAGTTGATAGTATGGTGAGTAAGGAAAACAGAAAAATATTAATACCTAACGTATCCTTAGTGGTAGATTTTTTATATACTTCAATTTCTTTTAGGTTATTAGATTCGGATCTTTTTTTAGATGCCATTTTAATAGCATAAGATGCACCTAATTGAGAACAAACAAAAGCATAAGAAAAAGATAAAATAATCGCAGAAGCTCTTTCCGCTCTCTCTGCCCAAGCATCAACTCCAAATTTGCCGGCGAATATATCTTTCCACAAAAGGAAGTCAAACACTAAACCAATAATAACTGAAAACCAGATTATCTCAGAGCCGTAATCAGAAACAGAAGATGAGTGTGGAGCAAGCTGCTTTTCCGCCTCTTCGCTATCTATCTGAGCTTTTAGATATTCTTTATGAGCTTTATCATAATCAGATATAATAATCTTGTTTTCAATAACTTCTGGAGTTTTAACAGCAGCTATTTCCTCTGTTAAAAGTTGATTTTCATTTTTAAGATTTATAATTCTTTGTTCTATTTGAGGCAGTAATTTCTTAAATCGTTTTTGATTACGTTTTGACAAAATTTGGATGTCGTCTTTGTCAATAGGCGCTAAATTATTATCTTGCTGTTCCATATTGTAGGTTTATTCTTCATCTGAATCTTCGTCGTCTTGAGAAGACCCCACAACCCCATCAGGTATAGCCGCTAACCTACAATAACCTCCCGGTTCAATCTTCTGCTTAATAATTTTACAAACTGATTTCGATTCATGAAGAATGCAGTTTTCGCAACGTACTCCAATTTCGTAATTCTCATTTTCTGATTCAGGAACGTACCCAACCCAAATTCCATTACCGTCGTTATTTGAAAGTTTGCCGTATTTTTTAGCAATTGCCAATAAAGAGTTAGCGAACTCTCTTTCCGCTGGAGCAACCTTTGCAGATTTATCTTCCATCTCGTTGAGATCTTTTAACCAGGAGGCGATAGGTTTTTGATCATTGATATTCGAAAGCCAGTAATTTTCCATACTGTTATAGTACCACACTAGCTCTGGCTATGCATCCGCGGCTACAGTAAAGAATATTTTGGTCTTCATAAACAATACCCTTACCTGTTTTCTTTTTGCACGTGGGGCAGGTATGAAATGTATCTCTACCGGTTGCCATATATAAAGTAGCTTTACCCGGTCTAACATCTTGCTTAGTATTATTGCCCGAATTAACTTTTGCTGGTTTTTTACCGGCCATACCCACCTCCTTAGTGTCGAAGGTATAGTAATAGCCTATCTGTTAATTATCTTCTTGTTCTTTTCCTATTGGTAACATAGCCACCAGCTAGTCCAAGGGCAGAAGCTGCAGCTGCAGTCTTTAAATTTAAATGAGCGTTTTTACCACCTTTGGAGACAAGACTACTTAGAGTAGCACTTGCCCTAGTGGCACTAGTGGATCCTGTGGCTACGGCAGAAGCGGTACTTGCCCCCCTAGAGGCAGCAGCTGTTTTTACACTAGAAGATATAGAAGCTACAGGGCCACCTAATGACTCATAAACTTCTGAGATAACATCATCAGCGTAGGCGGCTTCATCGCCTAATCCGCTGTGAAAATAAGCATCGTCAAAATAATTAGCCGCAGCTTTCTCTGCATATTCTGCAGCTTCATCTAAAGGACCCTGAGCCATAGCTTTTGCTCTATTTTCTGCTAATTTTTCAGTTGGAGTTAGTGCTGTTTTTTGCGGAACTAGTGTACCAGCCCTAAGAGTGGACTGAGGTTTAGCTTGAGTTTTTGCTGGTAAAGAACTTGGTTTCTTTAATTTATCAGCTTTAATTTCTGCTCTTAACTGAACCGTCATTGGATCAGAAGCATTAACGATTAAGTCTTCTTCTTTTGTCAGATTTTGAAAGCCCTTGGCTAAAAGTCGTTCTAATTCTTCTTTTAAATTACCGTCTAGTATTTACTTTTGCTTGTCTTCTGGCTATATCATTTAATTTTGTTTCTTTTGCTATTTTATTTTTTTGTAGTTTTATTTGAGCTTGAGTTCTTGGCGGTAAAGATTCAGCTGCAGTTTCCACCACTTCTTCGCCATAGGCTGCCGCAGAATCAGCTTGTAACCCCGATAAATATCCTAAAGAATCTTCTCCATATAATCTCGATATACTTACGGAAACTCGCATATCCATTTCAATTTCACCAAGAGCCCCACCAAAAATTGAATCTAGATTTAGTCCCCCATAACGATCCATATTGCTTGGAAGTTTACCTGTAGTTGAATATGTTTTTAATGCATCTATTCTTCTAGTAAGATCTAAAAATTCTTCAACTCCCTCATCTACTGAGCGGAATTGACCAGTGATTGAATCATCAATACCAAACTGATCTGGTTGCATTCCGCCAGGTAAAGTCCAATTCTGTCTAATTCTACTTTTTTCAGCTTTACTTAAACCTGAATAAAAGTCCCATTCTCCACCACGTCTACCTCTATATTTTTGTCCAGATATAGTTGTTTTTGTTTGTAATTTTGGTGGAGGACTAATAAATCCAAGTCCTTTTTCTGCAAATTCATCTTCAAGCGCAGTAGCTTCTTGGCCAGCACGCTGCCTAATGGCTGCCCTTAGTTCATTAAGTTCTTTTTCTGAAGCCATCTTAAATTTTCCTATCTAACTAACTTAAAAGCAGTTTCCATTCCGCTTTATTATTCTTGAAGATGTTTTTCTAGCGGCAGAAGCAGCAGTTTTTTGTCCAACCCTTGATAGCTTTGTGGCACCGGTTTTCAGAGTTCTCTCTATTATTTCGGGAGCTGTTGATCTACTAGAACTTACAGCGGCAACACCTTCAGATGTAGCTAGAGATTCTTGAGCCATTACTGGTAGCGAACTAATTTTATTCATTCCAACATGTGCTTCAAATACGTCTTCGGCACCGCGTGCAGAAAAGTTATCACTGACAACATTCCCAACACGCATTGAAACTTTTTGTTCATCGTTTATAGCAGCAGTTACTGCACGCGTATAATGGTCTGCTTCGTCGGCTCCGTACAAAACTTTATTGTAGGAATCTCTCATTGAATTATACAAATCGCGTTTTGGATGTAGCGGATCCCCTAATACTTCCATATCTGATTCCCTTAGATACTGTTGAGCAAGTCCGGGTCTTTCATCAAGTATACCTTCTTCTTTAAGATTTTCTCGTAATGTTTCAAGATCAGAAACACCAAAAGAATCACCCATTTCAGCGCGAAGAAGTTCTAAGTTTTTAGGCATTAATGTTTCATCTAGAGTTCCATAAAAACTCGTGACAGGCTCTAGCCCTGCTTTTTTAAACATTGACTGAGCAAATCTATCTGCGCCTCCTTCTTCTGCCCCAATCATTTTTGCGTGTTCGGTAGTAAAAGGAGTTCGACTAAAGTATCCAGATGCAGTCAATGATTCTTGCACTTTTGTTGCGTAATCAGGATCTACGAAAAAGCGTGCTGAGTGACCCATCTCATGTAGAACTACATGGGCACTTGTTTCTTGCCTATTAAAAGTATGTGGATTAAAAATTATTGATCTTGGTAGAGTTTGACTTTCGATACCCGCAAGATTTATTGGCCTTGAATCGTGTAAATAGGCTCCCCCTACGCCGATGCTTTCATCAAAATATATAGCTTGAATATTGCCTAATATTTGAGATCCAGTTACTGGTTTTCCTAAACCTAAATCATGTAAACTATTACGAAAATCAGTTTTTTCAAATATGCCTTCAACTAATTCAGAAGTAGATTTGCCGGATATCCCAGATTTTTCATTAATGTCAAATCCACTAACATTAAATGTTGAAATTCCAAATAATTTTCCAGTTGGTTGTGGTTCCGCCATAAAAATAATTTATCCTTTAATATAAAATTAAAAAGAACCCGCTATATCGCCGTAAGAGTTACGCATAATCTAAATAGTAACCGTTACTATGTATAATGTGAGAGATCCAATTAGGCATGGTGGGCTAAATGACCCCGGTATTGTTTCCGGTGGAATTGTATCCAGTGGTAATTTCCGTTTAAATAAATTTCAACGCGCAACTGTTTCTGACCCAAGAGCAATAGATCCAAGGTTTAGAGGACCCGGAATGCGTAAAGCCAAGGTCGGTATTAAAGGTTTACAGAAGGTGGAATCAGCTGGGTTAGGATCAATAGTTACTCCTCAATCCGTATCAGCTAGAGCTGGAATGAGAGCTAACTTTAGCTTTCAAAGTCTTAATTTTAACAAGAATCCAAGATATAATCCATATACTTAATATGAAAAAAGTTTTAACCACTATTGAGAGTGTGGTTGGAAAAATTGTGCGGAAGGCTACTAAGCTACATTGTGTTTAATCTACTAATGCCACGTGCTCAACAAAATATTGAAGACCTAACTAAAGCTTATAGAGACAGTCAAGCATAAAAGCTTTATATTTTTTTAAAGCTTACAATTATCGAAGCTGCTTTAAAATCTGAATCATAAGAATTTACTTTGTAGTAAACTATATTTTGTATTGTTTTATCATCTTCTAGTTTTATAAACATTTGCTCAAAATCATCTTTAATAAAATGATCTTCTTTTATAGATATAACTGCAGTACCTTGTGGTTTTAAATAGCTTAATGAATTAACTAAATCATCTGGACCAAGATGTCCAAGGGTAAAAGTGCCGGAACTGATAAAGTAATCATAATAGTTTTGTAATAGCAACTTTGGATTAGTTAGATCATCTGTTATTACCCAGTCGTAAACCGGTGTAAAATTTTTTCTTTGCTTTAGATAGGCTATTCTTATCATCGAAGAAGATATATCCACCCCTTCAATCCAAAGATCTTCATTAAGAGAAGACAAACTTTCTCCCAATAAACCGGTACCGCAACCTATGTCTAATATTTTATACTTTTTTTCTTCCATTTGATTATCACGAGAAATAGTATCAAAAAATATTTTAGCTACTTGGTCAGGTAAAATGTACTTTACATCTTTTGTATAATCATCATATTCCTGAGCCCAATCGTTATAGTATCTTTGTAGATCCTTAGGGCTTTGATAGGAATAAACTGTATCTACATCATAATCATTGGGTGTTTTCATCCTTAGAATGTATGCACCCAAGCAGAAAATTCTTCATCTGATTCTCCAAGGTTTTCAAATTCTATAGTTCCAGCTTGTTCAAACTTTCTACGCAGCCACGCACCGTTTCTATCAAGTAACCCAAGCTTACTTACGTTAGGGACAATCTTTGCGGCAAGCATCTTGCGTATCCAGGCTTGTGCTGGGTCGTTAAGCAAAAATGGAGCTATGTCTTTTGTTTTGACTCCCATTTTTTCGTATACCTCTTGTTGAAGTACTCTTTCTCCAACTTTAACACTGGCTTCATAAGCAAATTCCTGGCGCTCCATAATTTCAGCATCTGTCATTTGGGCATATACTTCTTTTAATGTAATTACGCCAAAAGAAATATGTCGAGCTTCATCTGTCATTACGTTTCTAAGGAGCTGCTTTAGCAGGGGTTCTTTTGTTAGTTCGCGCAAATATGCCATTGAACCAAGACCCAAACCCTCAACCATGATCTGCATACCAAGATAGGTTATATCCCAACGGTTATCAGAAATTGTGTCATCTACAAGACTCTGTATATGCCAATTAAACGGCAATGTGCCACCAAGTTTTTCATTACCATACTTTGCAAATACCTCAACATGTCGAGCTTCATCTACGACCTGAGTTGCTGCGTATAGTTTTCCGTCATACCATGGACAAGTCATAACTTGCTTAGAAGCGCATAATAATGCTGCTTGCTCTCCATGAATAAACTGAGAGATTAACCACTTCCTACTTTCAAGACCAAACTCAATCCATTCTTTTCTACCCCACTTTTCAAGTGGGCTACCTACATAAACCGATAGATCTCTACTAGCACCAAATCTAGCATAGTCTTCTAATAGCGTTTTTTCTTGATCAACGGGGATAGACCAGTCTAAAGCTGTTTCTCCATTCCATTGATTATTCTTAGCTTTTTCATAAAGCTTTCTTAATTGAGTGTGTACGAGTGAATAGTCCCAGGTCAACATTGCATCAAAATTTGTTTTAACCACATGATTTACGGCGTTAAAATCTACATCCGGGGCATTCATTATCGGATCGACATCTTTGATGTTGATGTTTCCAATAAATTCTTTATAGGTTTCTTCTGTAATCATCGCGTTCTCCTTAAAAATGTATATAATTTATAGTAATGTGCTTTCCATATAGGATAAGCCTTAGTTTATAGGAACTTTATATTCTGACCAATCCGGATTTATTGTTGAATTTTCTTTTAATGGTCTAAAGTTAGCACTAATAACTACTCTTTTTTCATCGCTATAATGACGATTTGTCATGTGGTGTATAAAGGAATTAAACAATGTTAACATTCCGGTTTGTGGTTTTATGGAAGTCGCATTTTCTATTATATTACAATATTGTGTTAAGAATATTAATTCTGCACTCCCGGATGGGGCATTTACGTAATAGGATATTGAATAGTAATCCAATGGAAATAATTGAGTGTTAACCTTATGAGTATGACCGATTACAGACTGACCACGTTCAAGAGTAAGCGTCCAAGCCGAATCCATAACCATCTCTTTCCCGAGTATAGTGTTAACTGTCTCAGTAATTTTCCCTAAGAGCTTAGCACATTCTGGTTTTCCAAATGGATAATACCTATCTTCGTAAAAAGTATGTGCGGGGTGAGGATCTTTTATATCTGGAACTTGACCCGAAAATTCTTCTATTTCTTTTGCCACTAATTCGTTGTCTATTCCATCGATCAAGCAGGTGTGCACATCTAAAGAAAATAGATTAACTTTTTTATTCATAATTTATTGTTTAACTACGATTGTTAATCCAAAGAAAAGTGGAACGTGATACATCCTGCAATCTTTTCTTAATTTTATTTCCTCATGATAAGCAGCTGTGGGTGAAGCAACAGTATCGTTTTGATATAAGAATATACTGTCCGAAGAATTTTGTATAATTAAAACACCATTAGTATTTAATCTATCTAGATAAAAATCTGGACCAACAAATGGGTTTTCCATCTCCTGCGACCATCCTATTATCATATCAAACATATAGGCATTGCAATTATCTTTTTCTAAATCTTGATGACTAATGACTGCATGTTCTATAGGGGCATATTCTTCTTGGAATTTTTTATACAAAGATGTTTTTTTATTATTCAACATATATATTTTAGAGCCATAAATATCCTGAAATGGCTTTAGCTTATATGTATCTAATCCACCAGATATACCTAATATATGTTCTGGTCTACAGACATCAGCTAAAAGCTGAGTTACCAATAACGGCATCCATTGGGATTGGCCGTAGGAATCAGCTAAATGTGGTCTTGGATAATGAATAACAAATTCATAATCACTTGCACCACCAGTAGCTATATTTCTTTTATCTATTTTAATAATATTCCATAAATAGTCAGCAATAGCTACAGATTGAAAACCATCATCTTTTGATGCTTGAGTCGTGAACTGTCTCCAGTCATATGCCCAATTGGTGAAATCAAAAGATTTTTTAGTTTCATATCTTTTATCATTTGTCATTCTTTACCTCATAAAGTGCATATTGTATACTAAACCAACATCTTCTTATGCCTCTGCATAAAACAATATTTTGTTTTTTTATATATTCTTGTGCAGCAATGTTGTAATCAGGATTGCTATGCTTGTAAACATATCTAGATCTAATCAGATTTATGGCCTCATCTATTGAAAAATCATTAAATCTATTTTCATCTATTCCAAGAATGTATAAGAACGCCGCTAAATGTTGAGAATTTATTTCTAAGTCCTCTAACGCATTGTAACTATTCTTTATCTTTGTCATCAGTTTCTTCTTCTTTGTACATCGCAACTCCCTGACACACGCTAACTGGCTTTCCCGCAACATAGTATACGCCAGTCGCAGAATCCCAATCCATTGTTTCATTGTCCCAATCTGGAAGATCTGTTATAGATTCACCCTGTCTTTTAGTTATATCTAATTCACTACTTAATTCGCCTGGTTCACCAATGCTACTCATGATTGAACCAACTTTTTATACGAAATTATTTCTTCAATTAGACAACCAAAAGCCTGATATTGAGGAGTAGATTCATCAAAAGGATTTTTAGAATTTTCATCTAAAATTGTGTAATCTATATTTAAAAGTAAACTTAAAACTTCTATAGATTTAGCTAAAAACATTTTTGCTTCATTTTTTGCTTTGGCTGTGTCGTATTGTCCTAGTTCCATTTTTTACCTCTATATTCTTTCTTTATTCTATTGTAGCATACAAAAAAGTTTACCACTGCCACCTTAATGGGCTAGTGAAAACATTGTACTCTGGATTAAAAATATCTCCTACATTTGGATATTTTCCGCGGATATTATTTTCATAATCATGACAACGTTTAAGGCGCACATTTGGATGATTTAATTGCCTTGTGTAATATTCTTCCCATTCTTCGATTGAACCCAATACTGTTGTTGCATCGTTGCCATCTAAGTTTTCTTCATAGTCTTCCAAAACTAAGATAACAACATTCATTCTATTCACTAAAGCGTAACTTGCCATAATTGAAACTAGCTTTCTTTTAAAATATATTTTTTGTAGATATAATTATATCACGTTTTTAATGTATTGTTGTATTTCATAGTTAAGTATTGGTTACCTTGTTTATTAACTGTCTTCTTTTTGGCCATAAATTTGTCAATTCTTTAGATTTTGAAAAAAATCCTTGACAAACAAATCTATCTCCACTTAAAACAGGAAGCACTTCGTGTGCCATATCCTCAAAATAAGGATTAGACCATATAATAAGAGAGTTTGCTAAAGGCTTAAGATTAAAACCCATCGTTGGCATGTTAAAATTTCCGCCCTCGTAATCATCGTTTATGTAATAAACCGAAGAAAAGTCTGTTGATATTTTTTTATCTTCCATCAACTTTCCATCACAATGAAGACTCATATAATCTCCAGTTTTAGCTTGCGTTAACCACGGTTCAGTTTGTCTAAATATTGTATCTCCATGTATATCTAAGACTATTTTTTCAGTTTTTTCGAGAACATTTTTAAGAATGTCATAAATTAACTTATCTGTCGGCATGTGCATTGATATCTTATAGTTGTCGCCATGTCTAGTATCATCAGGATATGGTTCTTTTATCTCATTGTTTGTAAATAATTCATATTGTTCATCTGTCATTGTAAATGAGCGTTTAAATTTTAAGTTTGGATTTCTTGAATGCGTATATTCTTTCCATCTTACTGGTGTGCCATATCCAACAAACTCAAAATTATCTTTATTTTCTCTACAATATTTATCTACTATTTTTCTTTCGTCATCTGGAAGAAAATTTTTAAATATAGTTATAGTTGGGGTATATTTTTTTTTCATATTTTATTTATCCTTTAGATTTTGAAAAAAATCCTTGAGATACAAATCGATCTCCGCCTGTAACCGGAAGAACCTCATGCGCCATATCTTCGTGGCCTGAATTAGACCACATAACAAGAGAATTGGCTAATGGTTTAAAGTTAAAACCCATCATTGGTATATTAAAATTCCCACCCTCGTAATCATCGTTTACATAATAAACTACAGAAAAGTCTGTTGATGCATCCCTGTTGGCTATAAAAGTTCCATCGCAATGCAACTTCATATGATCTCCAGTTGAAGAGTGCGTTAACCATGGACCACTTTCTCTAAATGTTTTACGTCCATATGTATTTAAAATTATTTCTTCAGTTTTTTCAAGCATGCGTGTTAAGGTTTCGTATATTAAACCATGCGTAGGTATATCCATATACATCTTGTAGTTGTCACCGTGCTTGCTATCCTCGGGATATGGTTCTTCTATTTCATCATTAGTGAATGAAGAATACTCTTCTTCTGTCATTAAAAATGAGCGTTTAAATTTTAAGTTTGGATTTCTTGAATGCGTGTATTCCTTCCATCTTACTGGGGATCCATATCCAACAAACTCAAAGTTATCTTTGTTTTCTCTACAATATTTGTCTACTATTTCCCAATCATTTTTTGGAAGGAAGTCTGTAAAAATAGATATTCTGGGTTCATGTGTTTTTCCCATATCACTTAGTATGCTTATATCTTAGATCAGCTCTCGCTTCCTCGTATGGAATAATTTTATTACCAGTAATGTATAACATATTATACATGTTTTCACGTTCTACGCGCTCTTGTTCCATTTTGCCCCATTTATGAGCTCCATGCATTCTTTGATTCTTAAGCCATTCTTCTGTTCCATCAAATGGATAAACAATAAAATTTCTTACAAAGAATTTATTGCCCTTTGTAATTGCTTTAACTCCATGATAATAAGGTTCTGTTGACGGGAATATTAATATATCTCCAGCTTTTGGTTTATGATTATAAAATTCTCCATCTATATAAAAACAAATATCTCCGCCATCGTAGTCATCATTAATATATGTTGTGCAAGTTATGTAAAACTTATTTCCTGGCATATCTTTTTCAGATATTATAAAATCAGTATGATATTGCATTGTTAAATTATTTTTCATTACATCTATTTGTTCGTCATATTTTGAAAATGATGAACTCATTAAAGAAGATCCTTCTGGAAGTTTAATTTGATGACGCGTAATATAATCAGCTATTGCAGCACCGTAAGCTGCATATACTCTCTCGCTTAAATGTTTTTCTTCGTCGTATCTTTGACCACTTTGACCAGCTTGCGTTTCCTCGAGCCCATGTTTTTCCTGAGTATAAGTTCCGAATACTGACCACTTATCCCATTCTCTTAGATAAAATCTTCCATTGGCGTCAGCTTCCGACTGCTTCATTGTTTCGTATAATTTATCTGCGTCTGGTAAAAGACCAGTATAAATATCTATCTTGGGATAGAGTTCAATATAATTTAAATCCATAAAATCGTCTCCTTTAAGACATATATGAAAAAACTACTCAGGTTGTAATGAAGCTAAGTAGTCTTTTATTACTCTTTTGTAAAACCTAAGATCAACATTTCCCGTAGCAAACATATCAACTAAATCCATAAAGTCTTCAAGTAAATACTTTTGCTTAGTAATTGTACTGTTTAAAACAACGCATTCCATTCTCGAATGATCAACATTGTGCTTATCAAGCTGATTCGATTGCATGCTAGTGCTTCTTATTTTTCATGAGAAGCCACAAGTAACCTAAAAGCATAACAATAATTATCTGTGAAATATACATATTGGTCCTTAATATTCTATACCTTGAAGATTTAAAATCTTCTTTTGAAGTTCATTATTCTTATCTCTAAGAGACTTTATCTCAACAGCCGCATCATAAAAAAGATTAGCATAAACCATAACTCCATCCTTTTTACCCTTAGCTATTTCAGCTAAAGCAACAAGAGCTTCTAGTATATCATCATTTTTTTGCAACAGATTTACGCGGCCTTCCTGATGTAGGTTTACCCGTAGACTCAGTTTCCTGCACAAACCAATGATAAGGAAACCCGGTATGTGGATCAAAACGTGCTGCTGCAGCAATTGCTTTAGTCGCAATTAACCTAGCATGGGCTGTGGTCATTTTCTTTTTACCAACAAGCGCCTGTAATGCGCCCAAAGCATACGCACTACCGCTACCTAATGCATAAATTCCACTAGCATCAGAAGCCCAACTGTAATCACCATCAACAATATAAATTGAACCGTGTATTGAAACCAGGATTGTAGAATCGTGTTCAGCGATGTGTTTCTTTTCTTCATTGCTATCAGGTAACGCATACCCTTGTTGTTCAAAGCATTCACGTAATGCTGGAATAAACTTAGCAGTTACAAACTCATCTAGTTTTTTTCCTCGAAGATTTGGAGGTGGAGTCGGCGGTTGAAAAACATGATGTAAGATATTAATTGCACGCATATCTCCAGCAGCTCCTAGTAAGTACTTTCCATTAATAGCGACTTTGCAATTACCTTCTTTTAAAGTAAAGACTTGAGAGATATAACCCGAGTTGTCTATGTCAGATATTCGCGAATCCACACACACTGCTGAAAAACCATCGCCCTGGATAGCAATAATAGTTGTCATACGAATCCCTCTAAAGTATACTTAAGATAAGAAAGTATAGCAGATATCACAGTATTGGAGCAAGCGCTTTAACTAGATATTTAAAAGAAGGCCAAGTTCTTTTAATAAAACTAATAATTAAATTAATTGTTTTCATATTTATCCTATTCTTTTAAATAATATAATTTAGCTTTTAAATAGAATAAATATATTAACTTAAATTACCTTCTCCATAATGCTTTCTCCATAATGAAGGAGAGTGATTTTCCTCTACTTCTTTTTTATCATCTATATCTTCATACAACCTAATTATATGGATACAAGGATCACCTTCATATAATTCTTTATCTTCTTTAACGGTAGTGGGAAGTCCATCGTGGGTATAGCATACTGCTGGTCCGCACCATCCTTTATCAATTCCAATCTTTATCCATTCATCAAAATACATTTCTTGTGAATCCATAAGTTTTCCTCTATTGAACGTAGTTTTGCACTTTGCTAAGCTTTTGAGTAAGAGAGAAGGACATCGATCTACGCTTAACGCAGAGATGCATAGGAGGCTCTGTAATGCCCACAGAGACCTTAAGGGTAATATCGCAGTGGTCACAAAGCCAGTGGCTTGGTCCTGCAACGTAAAAAGCATAAACCCTAGTGGAAACCTCCATAGGATTTACCGCTTTGGTAATAGATTTGGGAGCGTGCTCAGTTTCTTCTTGGGCGTTGGTCTCAGTGCAGGGCGGGCAGAACAAAGGCTTTCTACCTCTAGTTCTTTCCCTCTCCCATTTTTGCTCACAGCGTGTGCACTCTAATTTTTCTTTCATAGCTACCTCAAGTATTGGTTAAAAAGCATAGTAAGGCTATTATAATACAGATAAAACAATTCTAAATCAACTTTAAAATCTCATTTTCTGTTGGGCTAATCATTGATATATCTACAAGATATCCATCTGTAAACTTTAGTTTATAAGTTATGTAAATCCAATTTCTTTTAATATTTGGACCACTGATCCTGCTTAAGTATCCATTTGCTCCTACCCCAAGATACTCTCCGGTATCTAAAAGGTTAGAATCATCAAGATATACAACCATGTCAGCTTCTATGATTCCGTGATAATCAATTAATTCTTCAGGACCCAATGGTTCTTTTTCAAACCAACTGCCTGGAGTTAGATACAGTCTATTGTCCTTAGATACCCTATAGTTGTCTAAAGAACATTCTAATTCTTTGGTCTGAAAAATATTTTCTTCAAAAGATCTTTTAATAATTGGAATAATAGATTGAGGAATATAATCAGGAATTGGCAACTCACATTCTATTTCAACGTAATCATACATTCCCATTATTTGTTTTCCTTAACTTTAATAACTTTATGGTAATAGTTTCTAGCATAAGAATTTAATTTATCTTTACTTTTATCTCGATACACTTTAAGTCTTTGCCTATGAGCAGAAACGCAAATATCACACCTGCATTCATGGTCTCTGTAATACTTATCAGAGCCATGAGTTGTTGGCTTCTTTGCTTTCTGCTCAAGAGTACTTTTAGCTATATGACAAGTATTACATAAAGCTTGACATTTAGCAAGTTCGTAATCCCTTAATTCTTGAACCCTTGTCCAAATACGATTGATTACGTATTCTTTAGTAGCAGGATCAATATGATCAATTTCTAAATTATCCCAAGTTCCACAACTGACACAAGGGCCATTATCTGAAAGCCATTGCTGTCTTCGTTGTTGTACTCGTATTTTTATTTTTTCATATCGATTTGGCATACTGAATCCTTAATAAAAAGCGTATATTATGCTAGCTCTTGGTTCTGGAGTAACAACCTGATGAATTATTCCTTTTGGAGAAAACAAAAGATCTCCAGGATTTAAAAAATAAGACACATAATCAGAATTAACTTTTGTTGGTGGCGGTTGATTAAGATCAAGTTCTAAATCAGGGTAAACGCGCCATTCCATTTGCCCTATACAGTGCCAAGATACTACGTCATGATCATCAGCATGAATGTAGTATAAACTTTCATTTCCAACAAAATTTAACAAAGCTTTAGCACTAAATGTTTTTTGTTGAAAAATATTATTTAAAATATTTGAATTAAGCAAAACTTGAGGAATATCAAATGCATTAGTATCTTCATGAATTAAATTAAAAACAACAGGATCTAATTTATTATAAATCAATACATCATTGTGAAATTTAAAATCTTCTAATAGAATGGTTTTTTTAGTGTTAAATTTATAATTAAGATTGTTTATAAATTGATTCCAAGTTGGAACAATCGAAAACATATTTGGAATATGAAGTATTTGTTTGTTTTGTTTAGCTTCTTTAAAAAGAGCAATATATTTTTCTATTTCATTCATATAATTTCAACTTTATTAATATAAAATTTGGAGCGGGTAGGGAGGATCGAACTCCCACAAGCAGGTCGGAAACATGCTGGTCTACCATTAACGTATACCCGCGTTAACAGGTATAGTATAGCAGGCTGTTCCTTTTTGTATGCGATTCTTAGGACGCAAAAAAGAATTGATCGCTTCTTTTCTGATACTTTAGAATGTATATGTATTTTATATCAGATCAGAAGCATTAACACATAACGCTCCAAAAACATCTAGTGCTATTTTATTAACATCATGAGGTAGACATAGATAAGTATTTTGCATCTTTGCATAGTATGAAGAATCATCAACAAGAGAAAAGGTATTATCCCAGGCAGCTAAATAAGAGCTATGCTTCCTGTGATTTTTGCGTTTCTTGCTCAATCTCTTCACCTTTGCTATAGACAATCACTGAAGATTTGCCAACTCTGGCTATAACTTCAGCTTCATGTTTGTTTCGAATATTAGTATTAAAATAATTTCCAACTGATGGAGAAGCAATTAAACAATTATATATCTCCATAGTTATAGACTTGTATAACCAAATGCTCCCCGTACCAAATGTTACAATAAGCGAATTTGATTTTTCATCATAAGCCAAATGCTTTATGAATGAAGAATCTACAAAGAATTTTTCATGTTTTGCCATTAGCGCCTCCGGTACGATTTGAACGTACGACCTAAACATTAGAAGTGTTTTGCTCTATCCAGCTGAGCTACAGAGGCTAAATTGATCTGTGTGGAGTGTACGGATAATTATACCTTATGGAAGTTTGATCGTCGATTAATAGTTTTATCTCAATAAGATTTTCTTTATCTTTAACCTGATAAAAGAAACCATTATTCCAATAAGCGCCTTCTACAATATATCCTTTTATCTTATCTAAGTAACCAATTTCTTGCCAGAAGTTGTTATCGTCCATTCTGTATCTAAATATTCCTAACGGAGCCGATGCCCAAATAGTAGGACTGTTTGGATCTAATTCAATTAAAAACACTTGTCCCTGGCTACTGGTAAACAATTTAGATAAATGTAAAACAACATCAAATGAATAATCTTTTGTAGAATAAACATGCCACGGCTTATACAAAATATAATCTCGTAAAAAATGATAAGAGTTTTCAGAACTAAAACTAGAATCCTTAGTCCCTATATTATCTACAAGATTATTTATCATATTAATCGTTGGTTTCTAGAATCTTTTGATGTGCACTTTCGGTCAAAATAAGTTTAACATATAACATTCTTTGTTCAATTGCAGTTAAAAATCTTATTGCACCCATTCGCCATTTGTTTGATTCAACAAAATGCTTATTCATTTCAATTTTATTATCATCAGTCAATTCAATAACTTTTATTTTATCTTTTGATTTCTGAGAAGCAAGTTGAAATTCTACATCTTTTCGTATGATCCTTAATTGGAACATCCATAAATTTATATTGTTTAATAAAACAGAAGTTTCTTCTTCAGAAGTTTCATTCTTTATATCTTTTAAGACTAAAGCATTAAACTTTTGCAGTTGATCTGGTGTTAAATTTTCAAAGTATTCGTTAGACCATATGTCTGTAATCATGATATTTTTTCTTCCTTATTAATAAAGGTATGTGCGGTTTTTATATCAGATAAAAGATGATCAGAAACTGACTGACCAGCTTTTAAAGCGTATGCTGGAGAATATGTGGTTATAATTGGCCAGTAACCCAACCAGTTTACAGTACCACGATAATCTTTAATTTTGATTTCAGAGCCAAACAATGTGTATGCAGGTAAAGATCCTAGTGTCACAATCAATTTAGGATTTAAAAGTTGAATCTCAGTATGCAAATAAGGAGAACAATTAAATATTTCTTGATTAGTAAATTTTCTTTTTACTGGACATCGATTAACATAAGTCAAACAGACTTTGCTAGAGTCGAAGCCAGCGTCTTTTAAAAACTTTAAAAATAAACTTACTACTTCTTGCTGCATATTAGGTGAGTCTACTACAAACAAAACATCTGGATTAGTTACATTCCATTTTGGAAGTTCCGGAGCAATAGACCCAAGATTACATTTGTTACAGTTCTTTGTAACTGTATGAAAATCTTTAATCTTATAATTAACTTTTCTAGAAAGAAGTTCAGAACGAATATCTTTAAAAAGAGTACTTAAAGCAGAATCGTGAATTAAACCAGTTAGGTTATTATAAACGATTTCTAGAAGCTCTGTCTCCATAAAACCCAAGTGTAATCCTGATTTAGGAATAAACTTAGAGCTGTCTGGAGACAGAGCTTCTTCGATCAAAGAATTCAGTTCAGCTTCGCTGAATTCTAAATCCATTAGAACTGGCTAGGAACCGAATTAAATTCTTCAGTTGGAGAGGTAGTTCCTGTAGCTGTTGCCGTAGCTCCTGTAGCTGTTGCAGTTTTTGGTGCACCACCACTCGTGATGTAAGAGACAGATTCAGCAACAACAACAACACGTGAACGGTTGTTATTATCTTGTTGCCAACGCTCTTGCACTAAACGGCCAACTAATTGAATTGATGAACCCTTCTTCATTTTTCCAGAAGTGATTTGAGTATGTAGAAAAGACGCATTCTTTGTTGCAAAGTCACTACCATCTTTGAGGTAGTATACTATGTCAAAGTAGCCTGAATTATTCTGGCTTCCTTTTTCGGAACCAGCATAATCAACTGCCATTCTGAACTTTGCAATTTTATCGTTAATAAGTTCTGGGTCAGAGACGACTCCACCAGTAAGGCTTATTACATTTTTTGGGTCTATCATATTTTTCTCCAATAGTGGTTTATGTGTTTTGGTTATTTATTTTCTTCACCGTCAAGAACGGTTTGAAAGTTATTAATTATTTCTTGTAGATAAAGTATACAATACTTCATCGCTTCAGTAGGTCCTACTTTTGTAGATAAATGATTATATAGACTTATAAAAATACTAAATATTCCAGATTTTAATTCTTGAATACTATCGCTAGAAGTCGTCTCATCTATTTTTGGAACTAAAGAGTTTTGCTGTCGATCTGTATGTTCATTATTGGACATTATTAGTGTTCCTTCTTGATATTACATTATCGATCATTTCGCCAAGAAACTTTGTATCTCTATAACCCTTATCATAAAGAATAGAAATAATCGGTTTAGGATCTATTAAGTTATAAGTAATTAACTGCAAATTAAAAATATCATTTAAAGTATAAACTCTATAACTATTCATATCCCTTTTAGGTTCAGGATACTTATTGCTTTTTTCTCTATTAGCAATAGTCAAAGAAGAAACATTTAAAATATTAGCAATTTCAGATCTAGTAAACATTGGTTCTGATGTTTTGTTTTTGGCCATTTTTTAATACCTTTTTAAAAGTTTATATGAGCCTATATAGTACCATTGAAAATCGACAAAATCAAATTTTAATTATTCAAAGAATTGAAAGATTCAAGAAAACTTTTATCGATACTGTAAGGACCTCTTACAGGAGAATCTTCACCTTCTAAAAATGCATTAATTACTTGACGATATGTTTGCGATTCTGCATAGAGGTCAGAAAGATCAATAGACTCAGAAGGATCATCGCGATCAAAGTCTATGTCAAAACGATCTGGATCGTGCTCACAATAGTATCCCCTGTCAGTTTCAAAAGCTTGCATAAGAGAAGGGTTAGGCCAATCAAGATCTAAAATATTGTCTAAGTCTAAAGATTCCCAATCTCCCAAAATACCTTGAATATGAGTTGGGCTCATCCCTCTATAATACCCATGAGTATTAACATTCGGTCCTAAATTTAAATAACTAGTCATGAGTTTAACTGGTTTCTTTTGTCTAATAACATGATAAAAGTTTTCAGTTAAATCATGATTAAAACCAGTATTCCAAATCCAATCATAAGCGGACGCAATGACACCAGAAAGGTCTTTTGAGTAGCCATCTACATCATTCATTTTATCGAACATAGGCCTACACAATAATCCATTAGTAAAAAAGTTAGGAATTGGTGGCATGTATACATTTTGTTCTGGAGAACTTAAAGAAGACTTCATAAAATACATTCGAACAGAACCGCAAAAATACTTATCAGGATCATAAGTCATTATATACAATTGCCAAGGAATGGGGATTCTATAAATATGAATTGGAGTATTTTCATCTAAATTGCTAACATTTTGAGGAGCATACTGGATCACTTGGTAAGATGGAGGACGTTCAAAAACAACAACTCCATGAGAGTGATATTTAATAGCTGGAGGAACAATGTTAGAAACAATTTCTTTTTTATTTATATCAAGAAGAGATTTAATAAAACCTTTGCTTTTTTTTAATTTATCATTTAAGTTAAAATTATATTCCATATTATAAGTATGGTAACCTAAAGAAACGTCTGCTTTTTGATCTTCGTTCCAAATACTTTCGTATTTTTCTAATGAAATATAAGAATATTTAAATTTAGTAATCATATAAACTCTTTTCTTCTAAAGCAGAAACACAATATTCTTTTTCGTTAACAATGTCATTGAAATCAACTTCAATCTCTTGAAACTCAGTTGAACCATCAAGAATATTGTTTGCAATAATATCTAATGAAGATTTCATAAAAGAAAGAAACAATTCTTCGTGTTCTTCGATTAACGATCTTGCCGCACGTTCGCAAATACTATTAGCGTGACTAGTTTGATAATCTTCGACTGATCCAATTGTGTTAATCACATTCAATCTAATTAAACTGTCTACAATAACTTCTTTTGAAAAATTAACAATAACAGACCAATCAACGCCATTTTTGAAAGTAGGAGAATCAGACAAATAAATAGAACGCAATAAAAGAGAAATTGATTCTTTTTCGTTTAATTCGTTTATATCTTTGTCTCTAGTAAGAATATCAGACACCTTATAAGACATGCCACCTTGTTTAGTGCATTGTTTAACGGCATGTAAAACTTCTGACAAATCCATTAAACTCCAAGTAAGATATGCGTTTTTTATTCTTGTTAATTCTCTAGATCGAAAGTTTACAGAATTTTTAATTTTTACTTTTGAATTAATAGCTCTAGCGGCTAAATCTGGATCTTCTAAAGGACTTGTTGTAAATTTACCAATAGAAAGATTACAAATAGTACGGATGATGCCGCCGCCTAAATCTAAATTCCAACCACCATTAAAATAATCATTTATTAAATAATGGTATACTTCACTAACATTGTTAGAATTTATATGACCTTCAGCAACTGCGCTTGTAAAGTTAGCAATAGTCTGACCTAAACAAATATCTCCAGTGTGATGAAGATTTGGAGTCCATGGAGCAATTAAAATATCCTCACGAGAAGATAATGGACCATCATTGTATAACATTCTTAAAGAAGGTAAAGCATTTTTTTCAGTAGGCATTGTTAAAATAGAAACAGTCCAAGGTATCCAAACATCACAAAAAATAGATGCTTCATTACGAACCATATTTGCTTTTGAAGGACTAAGTCTAACAGATGTTTTAAAAGGAGGACGTTCAATTACATAAACACTGCCCTGAATAGCCCGTATAGCTATTGGCATTGGTGCGCCTGTCAAATCAAGAATATAATTACAATCTTGTTGGATATTTCTTGTAAGATCGCCATAAGAAAACTGGTAACTTTTTCCAAAAACTTTTAAACTAACAGAATTTATAACCCTGCTACTTAAATGATGAGAAGTTACATTCTTCATTGCTCTTACTTGCCAGGCATCTAATGCAACTAAATCGTTAGTGTTTGATTCAGATTGTTTGAAATACTTTATTGTTTTGAACGACATAAGAGTCCTTAGGAAGTAGATTAGAAATATAACTATTCTTTGATTTTATATTAACAGAAACAGCAGCATTAGAAGTTATGTAAGAATAAGTAGTTTCTATATTATAATCTTCTTCATATGAATTTAATAAATGATTAAGCTTAATTAAAACTTCTTTGTACAAATCAGATTTATCCTTAGGAAAAGATATTGAATTGTAACTTAAAGTAGAAATCACAATATTAGTAGATGTATTAACTATATCTACTTTATAAGTATTTTCTAAATTTCTATAAAGAACAGCGTCTACATTAAAAGAATTACCACTTGTTTTATGGGTAAGAAGATTAGTGTAAATAACTTTTTCATCAGATTGATAACCAGAACAAGTAGTTAAAAAATGAGGAGAAGAAAATCCAACAGAAGTAAAAATACAAGGTGTTGGATTAGGCGAACTTTTAGTAATTAACTCATTGGAGCAAATTGAATTTTTAGTTAAGTTTGCATATTGATAATGGTCTGAAACTTGTTGGCTAGAAGTCAAGTAAGAACATTGGCGAATAGAAGATTTATCTATTTGAAGTTTAAAAAACAATTCACATTCAAAAGAAAACATTTTATATTGTGGATTATAAGTAGTCCAACTAGGAATTTTACTATCGAAAGAAGGGATTTGCCTAAAGACTTCTGAACTAGATTTTAATATATATGTTTTAAATATTGTTTCAACATTATCGCCAACACTACTAATTTTAGTATTTTCTGGAATATTATAAATAATATCAAATGTTAAATTAGATAAAGATAAACTAGATTCTTTTATCATTTTATAAGATTCATATGTACTAACCGTATCCCAGTAACAATAGTTAATTGGGATATCTTGATTTAAAACAAAATTTACGTTGACACCATTATTTAAAGTATGTTGGAAATTTTTTTCATTCATTATTATCTCCAAGTATGAGTAGTATTATTAATAAGTTGAGTTTCTAAAATTTCTACTTTTTTCTCAAGAAATTTAAAATAAGCTTGAGAAGATTCAACCTTATCTAACAAGAACTTAATATCAGTTTCTTGTTTAGCTAAATGATTGGTAGCTTGAACAAGCAATTGAGACATTGTAGTGTAATCAATATCTAAAGACTTAATTGCAGTAAGATCATTTTCTGTAAAATAAACAGGTTTAATTAATAAACATTTTCCAACACCAGTACCAATTTGCATTATTCGATTATTCTTTTTCATATAAGAATAATAACAATTCATTACACTAGGTAGAATGTCTGAATAAAAAGTTTTAAAGAAATGATTTTTAGAAAATGGATAAATCATTTGAAAAACTTCTGGATATTCGTTTATTCCATAATTAAGATGATTGTTTGTTAATTCTCCGTATTCAGTAACATACGAAGCAACATACTCATCGTAAGTATGATTTGCTGTTACAACTTGCTTTAGATAATCAATCCGATCATTTATAATACAGTTGTGCGTAAATTGATCTAAAGGCAAAAGTTCATTTGTATTATTTAAAATACTATCAATAATCTTATTCGCATGGATAAGATCTGTAATACTATTGGTAATCATAAAACCTCGATTGAATGGAATTCTAATGTGTTATTTTTCATGAAAAACATTAAAGAAGAAGAAAGCAAATGAATAGATTGCATTTCTGGATACAAAGATTTAGCTACCGGATATATAATACGTAATGAAGATAAAGTATTAACTAACTCCAAAGAATTGGGGTCAACAAATAAAACAGATACTGTATTATTTGGTGGTGTCAGAAGACTTGGAATCAACCACGTCTTCAATGGCTGAGGCAAGTCTTGGATTTTGGTCTGCCACGATTCCATTAGCACCTTCCTTCATAATGTTAAACATTGTTTGTCGTGCGCTATGTACAGACTCATGAAAGTTTTTCTTTGCCTCGTCAGATGCAAAGTTTAATTGACCTAATAAAGCTTCGATAAATACAGCCTGTTCAGCAAATCCGGTTGCTAAAGTAGCAATCTGTTGTTCATAGGATTCCATAACTTTATCTAACTTTTCAATCTTGTTATCAAATTGAGCAGCCATTGCTAAAACAATTTCATTCACTGCTTTTCTTAAAAGCTCAATATCTGTATAGTCTGGAATACCAGTTTCTACTTCGCTCATACTTCATACCAATCTGTTTTATTAGTTACGTGAGAAGACAAAGCAAGATCGACTAGATAGGCTATAGAGTGCAATTCTTGTCTTGTAACTTTAATGCTATCAACAGAGATTGGTGATTTCATATCAGGAAGAAACGCACCACTATCAGTCTTCTTAGCATTAAAATGCCCAGTCTTGAATACAAATGAATCAGTATCAAAAGCTTCACCAGCTTGCCAATGATGAATCTTAAATATTCTACTAACTGGTTTACCTTGGACTTCAGATCCACCATAAGAAACAAAACCCTCATCAGTAAGAACACCGGTCTTAGCATTTGCCTTATAAGCAAGTTTAGCGGTTCCATTAATAACTGAACGAAGCCATGCTGCAAAATCTACAGCATCAACAAATACATGCGTATTGCCAGCAAGTTTTCCATCATTAGATATTTTGCCAATATCAATTCTAAACTTCATTCCAGCAAACCATGGTCTTATTGAAAGAAAACCACTTTGTGTTTTAGAACGAAACCATTTCTTATAAAGATCTTTTTCGTAAGATTTTTCTGTAGTAGATGGTGTATCTGGTTTAAAGTTTTCTTCAAACACACTTTCGTCAAGCACTTGTTCTTGCTGTGAGTTGCTCATATTAGCTCCTTATTTGGTTGTCCACTGAAGTGATTTACTTGCCGGCTTAGAAGTAGTAATTGGACTTCCGCTTACTACTAGTTTAGCATCATTAAACTGATCTGTCGAGGCCCAATCCCATTGTTCAATTGCGGTAGAATATAGATCTTGAATCATTTGACGATTCTTATTCCATAATATATTACGCATTGTCGGTGCGGTCTTAACAATATCTTGAGTTGTTATAGTACGCATTTCGCCAAGAGCAATATTAAACTTAGTTTCTTTAATTAAAGATTTAATCTCAGCACCAGTAAAATACTGAGTTGCTTCAGATAACTGCTCGTATTCAAATGCATGATCAGTATTTATACCATCAAGATAGATTTTAATAATATCGATTCTTTCCATGAAAGATGGAAGACCAACAAACATTATTTTATCAAATCTATCTGCGCGAAGCATTTCTGGACGAAGGTTTTCAAGTTGATTAGCAGCACACATTAAGAAAACATTCTTAGGAAGCTCTTGAAGACCAGTCAAAAACTCACCATGAACACGGTCAGTGGTGCCACCATCTACATGTGAGCTACTTGCTCCACCGGATAAGTCTCGACCAAACTCGTCAATCCAAACACACAATGGAGCCATTACACCAATCTGCTTAAATACATTACGCATATTAGATTCTGATTGGCCAACAAAAGAATTCATAACTTGGCTAACGCCAGTTCGTGCTAGATCTAAACCAAGAGCACTTGCAGTAGCTTCACAAATAGCAGATTTACCAGTACCTGGAATACCCACCATAAGCATTCGAGCAATCGGAGAAATACCAAACTCTTTAGCCTTTTCTGGGTTATGCCAAAGAATAGCATTACGATTAATTATTTGCTTGACGTTATCAAGGCCACCAATTTGATCAAATGTTATAGTCGGCTTTTTAATTTCTAAGATACCATTGCGTTTGATATCAGCCATTTTCATATTATAAATAACTTCTGGATCAACTGTACCAGTTTCAACAACAGAAGTTAAACAAAGATTAATAAAAGAAGATTCAGTTAAACCCAAACCTGCTTTAGCAATTTGTTGTTTTTTGGATGAATCAAAGACCAAGGAATCTGTAGAAGTTTCAATGTGTGCAAGTACTGTAGAAAGCTCATCTAAATTCGGAAGATCAAATTCAATGTTTGCAAACAAATGCAAATAATCTTCAGGACATGCAAACGGAGATATGAATATAAACTGGATTGGCATTAAATCATTGTCGTCAGACCAAAAAGATTGACGATAAGAATATTGCAATGAAGAAATTAATCCAGCGTACATTGAAAGAAGTTCATCTGGTTTTGTAAAAACTGGATATAGAAAAGTAGATTTTTTAGAAACAAATCCAGTTTTATCGGCAACCATATATTGATAAGCTACAGTAAAATCATAAGTAACTATTTCAATATTTTCGTCTGGATTATCACGATTAGGTATTTCAACTAAAATAGATTTCCATTGGCCGTCAACAAATTTACTAAAACCTTTATTGCTATCAATGGTAAAGTAATCACGATCATTAAAATCAGATATAGTTTCGATAGAACGATAAACATCTGAACTTTTAAGCCAGATAGAAGGCATGCCTAATTTTATTTGAGAAAAAAGCATTATTTTACCCCTATGTAAAAATAGAATAGAATAAATGTGGGGGAGAATACCCGATCAGAGAACCCTCCCCCACAAACTTTAGGACTGTATATCAGCCCTTTTCGCCTGCACGGCGGTGAAACTCTACGTTGTCTCCTGGTTGGATAACATAGTTTTCGTCAAGCTTATCTTTACCCTTGTAAGCAATTGCGTCTGTTGGGATACCCCACAACCTGCCAAATTGCTCACGCGCATCTTTAATAGATTTGCCTGCAATTGGAGTAGGTTGGTTGTAAACGCCGAACCTAACGTTTGCTACCCCAGAAGCGGACTTCTGGGCTGATGAACCACTTTCGTTAATATTACTCATAGTATATTTATCCTTATGTTTAGTTTGTTTTTATTACACTGAAACTTTGGTTTGAACTACACGCCTATCATAAGGCTGAGCCATTCCTAATCCCAAATCAAAATAGATCTCAGTTACTTCTGGATCTTTTCCTTCGACAATAACATGGTTAATCCGCCCTAAGATAATAGAAGCAACTGCCATGTTAGTAGCAAGAAGTTGAGTACCGCCATCTATCTCAGCTCGTTCTTGACAAGATAGTTCACCTGGATTTTTATCTGGTGGATTTTCATATTCAGGATGGTACACTACTGGATGTTCTGTAATGTCGACACCATCACGACGTTGATAATGATAGATAGATCCAAATAAAGCATCATCATTTCCACCGGTAAAAACATCGATATTATCTATGTGCGATGCAGCATCAAATAATATTTTACGAGCAGCAAAATTATCTACTACGGCAAGGACAACATCTCCATCAGTCAAAAGATCAGAAGCTTTCATCTTAGGAGAATCATCATCTGTGACTCCTTGAAATTCATCTCCAACAATCCATTTAGGAACTGGAATAAAAGTAGTTTTATTAAATTGCTGAGTAAGCTCTAAAGCTTTAACAGAAGCTTTATTGCCCATCTTTGTAAAATGCTGACGTTCTTTATTCTTTTCTTCATAGTTGTCACCATCAACAATAATCAATGCTGAGTTAGGATACTTCCATTCCAAAAGACGAGCAACGCCTTCAGCAAGCCAAGTACCAATACCACCAGCACCAACAATTACAAATCTTTTTTCTTTAGACTCCATAGTTACCCCAACCTTCCATTGAGTAGTCACTTGAGTTTTTGTATGCTTCCCAACTCGAACAACCGTATAATGGTTCTTTTGGAAGTTCAGCTTCAACGGCAAACTTTATAACAGCATCTCGATAATCTGGGCAAGATGGAAGATAATAATGAGCACAAGATTCACATACTGAATGAGCATCATACATTTTAATATTTTGAGCAGAAAGTGCTTCATCAAAATCTTGGATATCATCTGGCAACACAGTTACCGGACAAGCACAAAGTGTACCTTCGTCGTCTAAAGCCATTCCACAACAAAGAGTTATGTTTGACCATTTGTCCAATAGATCTTCATC
>Ga0049082_10000033_pt1 | contig 29416 bp, 21 predicted proteins | sample GreLakmeHU45MSRF_FD_66718 | JGI IMG/M metagenome (GOLD analysis project Ga0049082, IMG submission 66718) | Freshwater lentic microbial communities from great Laurentian Lakes, MI, USA - Great Lakes metaG HU45MSRF | ecosystem: Environmental > Aquatic > Freshwater > Lake | place: Great Lakes... | reverse complement strand
ACCCCGATAAACTCTTGGGTCACGGCCCCTAACGGCCCCCACGTTCTAGGGCAAGCTCCCAATGCCTTTGGAGTTGGGCAACAGGTGGTGCAGGTATCTCAGGCCAGCGGGAATTTCGGCAAGCCAGGTGTGGTCGTCAGCGTTGCCGCGCCTCCTGCTGGCGGCAACCCGGTCGTCACAGTCCGGTTTGCTGATGGGGCACAAGCCAAGAGCGACGGCAAAGAGTTTGCATTTGCGGAACATTTCGCACAGGCCACTGCGATAAAGGCAGGCCCACTCTGGACGCCGCCCACGCCCCGCCCAGGAACCGCCCCGCAACCAATCCCCGCAAACACCAATCAGCAAAGGAGAACTCCGCTTGATGCCACCGAGCAGTTGCAGGCAAAAATCAATGCGGCTAGGGCGGTAGGCGACCGAGCCTTGGTCCGCAAACTCTCCATCGAGCTGGACATGATGGGGACTCCCGCTCCCGTTGTTAAACAACCCTTACCAGCCCAGCGGACTATTAAGCCTTCCGCCCCTATCGCTTCACAAGATCAAAATGCCCCTCAAAATGTCATCCAGCCCGTCGTCCCGGCAAGCGTAGCGTCAACTGCAACCGTCAAGTCTTCCTTGCCAGTTGCTCCGATAGTCACACCAGTTGTTGCTGAACAACCAGAATTGCCACCGCTTTCAGGCAAATCGAAAACAGCCTACAGGGTTTTAATCAGAGCTGGATTTGATGAGCAAACCGCCAACGCCTATGGAAGATTCTATGCCAGCAACTTTGCCACAGAGGAGCAGACCTCAGAGCAGTTCCGTGATGATTTGCTAGCGGCAGTTCGCGTTGCCGGGTTTCGCCCTCCAAAAATGGAACGCAGATACAAAGAGCGGGCTGAAGACTGGATTGGTGAAAACAGCCCTGAAACTTCTCAGCAAATCGCTAGAGATGCCATTGCTGAAAACAACCGTCTTGAAAAAGAAGCGATAGACAAGAACCTTAACCTGCTTGGCCGTTTACCAAAAACTGTCAAACCACCCACCACCAATGCCCCTGCTCCAGTCCAAAAACAGACTGCTGTAATTGACGCAGACGCTATAGCCGAAAACGGACTTGACCAACGCGGCCTATACGAACAGGAAACTCCAGAGTTCAAGCAATCTATTTTCAATCTTTTTCTCAAGAAGGCAGCTTCCATAGGAAAGACAGACATCCGCAGTCTATCCAGAAACTACGCTTCAAATGGGCTTTCTGGCGACAATGGTGGTGTATCCCTGTCCTTTTATCTGGCATCAGCCGACGGAACAGGTCGAACCTTCGGTGATAATCCGGCCAAAGGCGTGGCTTGGGAGTTTAGATTTGGACGAGAGGTAGTCCCTGTCACTTGGGGGGATTTAGCGGAGGCTGGAATCGCTACTAAAAACCCTGACGGAACTGTAAGGGGTAGCGGGTTTGTGGCGTCTTCAAAGCTGGAAACTTCTAAAAAAACACCCAATGCCCCTGCTCCAGTCCCGCAGCAAGTCGGCCTTCCGGTCAAACCTGAAGGAACTCCTCCAGTCGGGCAAGCGAAGCCAAAAGCAGGCACTCGCAATCGCCTTACGAGTCCAGCGGCAGGGCAAGCCCCAGCCGAAGCGAAGCCGGTTGACGTAGCCAAGCCTGCCGCCGCCGAGACAGGGGCGAAGGGGAGGCTGTCTGCCGTAGTTGATACTATCGCAGGAAAGATGGACTTAACTGAATTTGAGAAGAATGGATATGCTCCAGAACAGGTTACTCAACAGGATTGGATAAATCTTCAACGTGCAGAACGCCGCCAACTTGGACAATCTGAGGAATCAGGAACACGCAACGCTCCGTTTCAAGATTACAAATCATTTCACGAAGATGCTGTTCGACGTGCTGTTGCAAAAGGAGAGGAAGTTGATCCACAAGTCCTAGCCGACTACCCCGACCTCGCGCCCACCCCCGCCGCCAAACCGCAGCCTGCCGCTGAACAGCCCACTCAGACCAGTCAGGTAAAAGATGGGGCGCGAGGCCCATACATGGGGATGATGCTTGACGATTCTCCATTACAAGGAAATCTGGGTTATCCAAAAGCCATAGAAGTGCTTAAAGGATACTCAAACGCAGACCTTCTCGCTGAAAAGGCATCTCTTACCAAAGCGTCTCTCAACAACGTGTTCGGAGCAAATGCTGAAAGAACTTTACGGCTTGTTAAAGCTGAGATTGAAGCACGCAAGCCCACAAAAGCCGGACTTGTCCAGAAGCTAAACGCCGCTATTGAGTCCGCCAAAATTAAACCCGGTGGCCTCTACTCCCTTCCCGACCTCGGCCTCACGGTTACGCTTTGGAACGGCACGCTGAACGCGGTGCAACTCTCGCTTCGCGCTGGGCAAAAGCTGGCGCAAGCAATCCAAGCTGGCATTGACTGGCTCCGCGCCCAAGGTCAGCAGTTCAACGAATCTCGGGTCCGAGCCGAGTTAGATAAAGCCATTCTTCAAAACCCAAGCCTGCGCGTCAAAAGCCAGACCGTTGCTGGCCGTACAGTTGGGACAAGCCAGCCAACGACTAAGACCCGAACTGGCGAGGGGACAGATCCGAGTCACAATGTTGAGTTGACAAGGTTGCGAGAGGCTAATCCAGTCGCGTATCGCAAGAACGCGATGCTGCTCACGCGCTACCCGGTTGTGGCGCGGGACCAACCCCGCATTGCCGACCTCGTCCGCAAGATTGATGCGCCGCTCCTGTCGGCTGAACGCGCACTAGATAGGTCGCGGGCTGAACTCGAAAAATTAAAGAAGGAGGCTATCGGAGTTGTCGCCTCCACCCGCGAGTGGAAAAAGAGCGCCGTAAAGGGCAAGCACATTACGGGATTCTTTGCTAGAAATCGCCGCTCTGATTTGGCCGTAAAGTTTAAAGTTCAGCAAAAAGAAATCCGTTTGCTGACCAAACTAGCCGAGGTTGAATCCGACAAGCATGACGCTGCGTTGGCGGAATTGATCAATAACCGCGACCTGATCACTTTGGAGAACGCGGACGCTATCTACGAGAGCTACATCAACTCGGTCGAATCGAACCTCGAGACTCTCGCCAAGCTGTTCCCAGCCCGACTGCGCGACCTCGCTACCCTGTGGTATGACGGCGCAAACTTGATTGGACAGAGGTTCGGCAAGAAATATCGCACGACGTTGGAGCAGGCTTCGGCGGTCTTGGCGGTCTTCAGTCCGCAGAAGGACTGGTTTATGAACGTGAGCCTAGCCGAGCGCATGATGGCGATCTGGCAGGATCAGCAGGACGCGGTCTGGTCCCCGGAGATGACCAAGCAGTTCATCAAGCGATCAGGTGAGCCTCAACCCAGGATGCAGAAGGTCGAGGACGGGACCAAGGTTGAGATGGTGGACGAGGACGGGAACACTGTCTACCAAGGTGGGGCTGTGCCGGTCGAGCAGGAGGACGGAACGATTGTCTGGACAAACTGGAACAATGAGAAGGCTGCCGGGAACTTGGCAGAGGCGAAGAAGGATTTGCTGGAGCTGGAAGGGAAGCGTCTGCGCGACCTGACCGACCCCGAATTGCAGGCTCGGTTTGTCCGAATGTTCTCTGAGGTCAACCACCCCATCACCTATCAGAAGGTGGCTCCAAACGGGGAGTTCGTCGGGAACATGACGAACAACAAAGGGGTGGAGATGAAGATTGCTTGGGGCGGTTATGGAACAATTGAAAAGGCGATCAGCATCCTACAAGCCGATCAAGCTAGCGAACACAACGTGATTAGCGGGGCACTTGGTGCCCAGCACAAGGTTCGCAGCTTCTACAACAACATCGTTGACCCGCAGAACCAGAGTGGGCATGTCACGATGGACACTCATGCGGTCGCGGCATTGCTGTGGATACCGCTCTCTGGCGCTAGCGTTGAAGTGACTCAGAACTTTGGTGGTAAGGGAGTTCAGAACTCTGGCGCTGCTGGCATCAAGGGGACATACGCGGCCAACGCCGAGGCTTATCGACGCGCAGCTAAAGCCCTCGGATTACTTCCACGCGAGCTGCAATCCATAACGTGGGAAGCAGTCAGAATGCTGTTCCCAGCAAAGTGGAAAAGCAGTCGGGCGAATGTTGCAAATGTGCGAGCGGTGTGGCAGCGTTATCTCAACAATGAACTCACAATTGAACAAGCAAGAGCTGACATCTTCCGAATCGCTACAACCAGCGAGGAGCAACCCCAAGGTCGTGACATTGACCGAGCAATTGAAGATGGTTCAGGCGTGGGAGAGCCTTCCTGGGCAGCAACGATGGGGGACGGCTCATCTAATATTGGAGAGCCACAAGAAGCCGATGACACAAGCGTCCTTTCTTCAGGTGGAAGGGATGGGCGGATGGGATCTGGACAACGCGCTGGAGACGCTGGAGGAGTCAGTGGACGACGGGGTTCTTCCGCCGTGGTTCGGCCAGTTACTGAGGGGAGTGACGCTGGACGATTAGAGCGTGGACCTACTGATCCCTCCTCGCCACCTCCTGACGCAATTCTCTCGTTGGGTAAGCAGCCAGCGCCTCCCTCAAGCCCCAACGAAACCGCCCTTCAATCGAGGACTAGCTCCGTCCAAGCCAAGGACGCCGATTACCTAGCAGCGGTGAAGTCAGGCGACATGAAGGTGGTGCAGGCGATGGTGGATGAGGCGGCGAAGAAGGCCGCGACAACGCCAGAGCAGTTAATGGAACTTTCGGCATCCAGAAATCTACGCCGCGCCATAGACGGCAAGAGCGTGGTTGAAATAAGTCTTGGAAAGCCTACGGTGGTGAAGGTTGGTGAGTTCATGGCAGAAGCAAAGAAATACGGACTATCCCTTGGTGAAAAATATAATCACCTTGGCGTTTTAACTAACTATCACGAAGTTACGGGACTCCTTCGAGAAATTGGCCTGCGAGTTCTCCCTAAATACAACAAAGCACTAAAGGCTAAAACTAAAATAGGCCCGCTTGCCGACCCTATCACCCGCGACGACCAAGGCAACGTCATCCCCCTCTCCCAGCGTTTCAACACGAAGAGCGAGGACATCCGCGAATCAAGGACTGGCGTTGTCTCTGGATTTATAGAAGGCAACGATCAATTCACAACAATCCCCAGCGATGAAGAGCTTTCTAAGTGGATGGTAGGGGTAGAAACGATGAACGAGTCACTGGTCAAACCCAAGAACAATAGCAAGGCTGACCAAATTGGAGATGCCAGAACTCTTCCAGCCGGTCACAAAGTCGGCCTGAGAATAGACATCCCGACTTTCAACAGGTCTAAAAAAGCTGGAACTCCTGTCTATGCAATTTCAATTCACGAATCTAAGTCAGGCGGAAAGGTTGGAAAGATTATTGGCTACGACGGCATTGCAACCGTTACGAACCCAACCTTCTGGGTAAACGAATCCGGGTCAGAACAAATCGCTCTTGGAGAATCCAGCAAGAAACCCCTAGCGACAGTCGAGGGCAACTTTAACCCGTCCAGAGAAATTCCCAGCGACATCAACGAATGGACGGCGGTTGGGTTCGACCCGATTAAGCACTCCTATTTCTACGACAAGAAGACTGGAGAACTTGTGGTTGGCGGCGACATTGCTATCTCTGTTGGCAACACTGTCTTCGTTAAGAACCCTCGGTTCGGAAATAAGGAAGACGCGCTCTACAGGAGGAGCGACGCAGCCACCGGCCTTCCCGCCTCCGCAGTCGAAGCCCATATCGCCCAAGCCTACGGCTCAGTGCCAAACGGGGTTATCCGGGTGGTTGAGCGGCCAGACCTCAACTTCGATGGTCAGGTGATTCTGGATGCTGCGACAGGCGAATTCCTCCGCATCGAGATCAACGCCTCCAAGCTGAACAGCCTTGATGACATTGACAGGATTCTCACCCATGAGTTCAGCCACATCGTCTTCCGTGACCCCGGTGTGCAGTCCATTCTTGGATCCCTGACCGACCAAGAGCGGTCGCAAATAGAGGCGGACATGACCCGGCTTGGCTACACGCCAGACACGCGCCAGGAGGAAGGCGGGGCGCGGGGCATCGAGCAACTGGCTAACGCTTGGCGCGGTCGGAACTGGTTTACTCAGGTAGTTGGCTGGGTGCTGGCATGGGCAAGTGAGCGCGGGCTGAAGATGACCCGGCTCGCTGCGGAGTTGATTGCTGCAAGGGCTGTGGCGAAGGTGAAGGCCGAGGTGCTGAAGGCGGATCAGGCCAATATCCAGCAAGTTTCTATGGGCAGCGAGTTGGCCCTCCAAAGCCGGGTTGTCCCTGACAACGCAGCCGACCTTGAGATTGCTACAGCAGGCCAGCAGGTTGCCGCTCAAGTTGAGTCTATCTACGCCAACTACGAGGCTGGAGCGCAATCCTTAAGCCAGCTCGCCCTCGAAAAGAAGGAGTTCCGTCAAGCTAGGGCCGAGTTAAACAAGCTCACCTCACTCGCTAGTGCGCGGATTACTCAGTTGCCAAACCCTGCCCCCGGCATGACGCCAGACCCTATGGAGGGAATCAGTGTCCAAGCCAATCAGGTTGTGGTCGGCCCTGAGTTCAGCAATAAGCTCACCAGCCTGGGTGTCGCGCACAACGCCGCAGACGCTCAAGCCAAACAGGGCGCGATCTTCTTCGAGCGGGTGGCAGATGGAGTCACTACCGCCCGTGAGCGATTGAAGGATTTGGAGGCGAAGCGCAACCACTACATCTCAATCAAGGCTCCGGCTGCTGATATTTCACAGGTGGAGAACACGATCAACTCTAACCGGGCGCAAATCGCCACGCTTGAGCAGACGGAGCATGATGGTGTTACCGCTGGCCAGCGGGCTGACGAGATAGCTACGGCGGAGAGCAACAAGATTGATGCAGAGGGCAAGCGTGACGCGCTTAAACTTGCGCCGGTTGATGACTACTTCGGCGGGCGCATGGCTAACCTTCGGGAGTTGACCGAGAAAGCCAAGGCTTCTGCGGCCCTTGCGAAGGCATTGATGGCTGGGACAACCGACCCAGCGGAGCTTGCCAAGCTCACGGCTGAGTTCGAGCGGTTCGACAAGCTGCCGGAGACGGCGCGTGACGCGCTGGTGGCCGGGAATATGACCGACGCTCAGTTGAGTTCTGTCGTTATCGCGTTGCAACATTCGTTTGTGGAGTTCGATTTGGCTAAGGCCAACATGGACGACCTCCTCATTGCCGAGCAAACCCGAATCCTGAAGGACATCGCGCAGGCCGAGAAGGATTACAAGGCAGCTTTAGGCGCGAATCTGGATACAGAAGCGGTAGTTGATGCCGCCCTTCGATCCGCCCGTGGTTCGGCTGGACTCGCTGGCTCGGTAAGCGGCGCGGCCAGGATTGACCAGTTGCTCTTGGAGACAGCCGCCATTAGCGGTATGGCTCAAACGCTTGGTCAAAACATCGAGCAGAACCGCTGGCTCTACGACTACCTCTCTGGCGTAAGATCAACTCCGGGTGGTATCTTGGCCTTCTCCAAGGCGAATGCTGACGCTCTTGGAATTGGCGAGGACACGCTCCGCAAGCTCGTCAATGTCGTTCAAAGCTCTCCTGCGCTTGGTTCCGCCCTCGTCACGCTGGCAGACCACGCAGCGGCTACCCGCGCAAATAACTACGCGCTCAGTCTCGCAACAACGGTTCCCAGCATCTCTTCACTGGCAGCACAAGCTCAAGCCTCCACCGTCCCGTCAAACGCCCAAGCCTTGCTGAATCAGGCTAACGCCGCTGCCGCCACGCTCGCCAACGCGGTGAAACCCGGTGTTCGAGCAACGAGCAAGACCGCTCAATTACTGTCCAGCTCGATTAACCAGTCGCTCACCCAACTGGCGGCGGTGAACAATGGAGCGAGCTTGTTTAATCAAGTTGCCAATAATCCCGCTTTTGTTGCCATGCGTCAGAACGCTAACGGCTTGAACGGGTTGGTTATCAACATGATTGAGCCGGGACCGGCAAAGACAACCTTCCTTGGATTCGGCACGACCAGCACGGTGTATCATCCTGAACTGGTTATTAATGTGGATGATGATCCGGCGATGAGTCACCGCACCCAGGGCCATATCTACCAGTGGAGTGAGGCAGCTAAACGCTATGTGGCTGACTTTGATTTGGCTGAACTGGCTCATCGCGCTAACCCGGCTACGAACCCGACGCCGGGAAGCCTTGGCTTTGACAGAGCTAAAGTGATTGGGTTGAGGACGGCTCTTGAGAAACAGGTGAACGGCTCATTCTTGGAAGTGTCATTGATGGATGAAGCGGCACGGACCAGCATCCCCAAGGTGGTTAGGAAGCTGCTCAAGCGTTCTATGTTCCGGCAGCACGACTTTGTTGCCCGCCTAGTTGGTGGAATTTACGGAACCGACCTTCGCGCTACTCAAGGCCGATGGATTCGTGGCCATCTTAATGCCCGCCGCGTGGCTTCTAGGTTCCAAGACCTGCCCGACCTGCAAGCCGCAGCAATGACCTCTCACGGCATCAAGAACATCGCCACCTATCGCAGTCAAATCTGGAATCAGATGGGCGGGTATGGGCGCGAGTTCGGCTCCAGGTTGAAGGTTGGATTCACCCTCCCCGTGTCAGGCCAGACAATTACCAAGGAAGACATGGTGTTCTTCAAGCGCACCATTGACTTCGAGGAGCAGTTGCGCCGGTTTGTTACGGAAGTGGATAACACCAGGGGCGTGCGGGAGAAGATCGGTGGCCAGACCTTTGTGCGAGCTGGTGGCAGCGTGGGTGACTACGGTATGCCTCGCCACCTTGGTCGCAACGCAACAGCCTTCATCGCTGACATCATCAGCTCGTATCTCAACACCAAGGGCTTCACTGTCTCGTCTGACCTGTCAGCGGCCAGCACTGAAGCGGTTCCGGCATTCTGGAATCAGCGGGTGGATATGCTGAAGCAGCACCTCTTGGACAGCACGCGGACAGATCGGGCAATGCGCCAAGACCCCACCATGAGGAAGGCTGAGATGGCTATTGCTAACCGCTGGCTATCAGGCGCAGTTGACCCGGTAAGCAGCCTGCAAGATTTGGCTCAACTGCTCGCAGCCGAACTCGCAACCGTCCCCGGAATTAACCCGATGGACTACGCGGTTCGCCACTTGAACAGCGAGTTGATTCAGTATCACGAACACGCTGTCCGCATTAAGGCGGAGCGCGAAGACGTATCCACAAGAAACAGCGGCCTGTCCATTGCCTTGTCATCGGACAACGAGTTCACTAAGCCAGCCGCCAAGCTCGAACTTCCCCACTCCCTTTATGACTACGGGGCTTTGACAACTGGCGAGCGCATCTCAGCGCAGTCCCGCGCCAACCATGAGATGTTGGTTGAGTATGCTAACGCGCTACGCAGAGCAATCGGTGATCTGAAAAACAGGATCAACAGATTCGATAACAACCAGATCAGCGAGGCCGAAGCAGCCCGAAGCTATGGGGGAGGCATGGAGGAGCTTCGTGACACATTTGAAATTCTCTCAGCCTCGCTTGTTGACTTTGAGGCTGGCTACAAGTTAGGGGCAGACCCGGCATTGTCTCCCTCCGCGTTGGCAAGTGAGCTTGCTAGGTTCCCAGTTGCGGGCGTGCTTGCTCTGCCAACTGTGTCTATCCGAAACCTGACAGGTGGACAGTTGGTGGTTTACCTAATGGAACGCGCAATGGGCTACACCGGGGCGCGGTTGGCCATGTATAACGCAATCAAGAATGCTCCCAAGGCGCTCGCCAAGGCTTCTTACGCTTCAGCACTCAACATCGCCCGGTTCCTTGATAAGAACCTGCTCAAGACTAACAAGCAGCAGCTTGAAGCCATCGTGGACATTATTGCGAAGGTGGCTCTCTCCCCGGTGTTGCTTGCCTTGAAGAACCCGACCACCATCATAGCAGGAGTTAAGAGTGACTTGGATCAAGTTCAAAAACTTGGCTACGACACCAAGATGGGGTTCGTGGACGCCTTCCGTCAGGCTTGGAAGGAAAGCGGGCTTTACGCAAACCGCGAGGAAGAGGAAGCCGCCCTTCGCTCCCCGACAGCGACTAAAATCGGCAGGGTTACACTCACGGTTGCCAAGGGAATCAACGCATTCCTTGGAGCCGTTGGCGTGGAGAACTCTGACCAAGTGTTGAACTCAGTCAACCTTGTCCAGTCTCAGATGATGGAGACTCGGCTCGGTGAGGTGGCGATGAAGTTTGGTGCGCGACTGGAAAGCCTCGGAATGACATCCATAGATCCGACTGACAAGCGTTCTATCCTGCTCCCGGCTGAGTGGAGTCCTTTCCTAAATGCTCAGGCAAGCCTTGATTCACTTGGCCAACTCCGACTGTTCCTTGAGGGCAGCGCAGCTTCCGAAGGCTTCCAGCTTGAAAACGCCCTTCTAAAGTTCTATCAGGAAACCAAATCAGGCAAGCCAACGCATATTTTCTCCGCTGCCCAGTTTGAAGCCGTTCAGCGCGGATTGCTGGCGCAGATGAACACCTCGCTGCCGACCAACCGTGCGAGCGTTGCGGCGGGAAACCGGATGTGGAGAATCCTGCTAACGCTTCAGGGCTACCCATCAGACGCCTTCCTGAAGCTGATTAACACAGCGGTTGGTGGAACTCGGAACAGGACCGTGGCAGCCCAAGCCGCATCAAAGCTCCCGCTGCTTATCGGCATTGCAATGATGGCTATCATCATCGGCGGTATGTCTGATGGAGCGTCCGAGTATTGGAAGCGCAAGTTGCAGGGCAATCCCTCTCAAAACGCTGGCGTTCTTGATCGGGACTTCTGGCAGAACAAAGACAAGCTCATGTCTGGGGCTGGAAGGTTCCTTGCCGCGAACATGTTCTACCTTGGCGACGTAATCCTTGGAATGCAGAACCAGATTCAAGGGAACCGAGGGTTCGACCCAGCAAGTCGAGTGTTCCCTATCTCATTGGCACAAGCGTTCGCATCCTCAATTCAGACTACCTTTGCAACCTACCAAGGATCGGGCGATATGTCTGATGTAGCGACTCCAATGGTTGATTTCTTCGCCAAACTCACGCCTGGAGGCATGGAAATCCGTAACTTGTTTGGAGCCAACCGAATACTTCGCCGGTCAAGGTCAGTCACCACAGCCGAGGGACGCGCTGCTGACATGGAGCTTCCCAAGCAGGGAGGTCAACGCAGCGCAGGCCCGACCACTATCGTTAAACGCAACCTCGAATCCGCCGTCGGAGCAATGGAAGAGGCGCGGGTCAGTGGTGATACCGAGGCTTACGCCAAAGCCGAGGGTCAAGCTCGCGCAGAAATGGCCAAGCTGGAGAACTATTACATCAAGCGGGAGACGGAACGTGGCAAGCCCCCAGAGGAAGCAGCCAAAGCAGCTAAAGCAGCCGTGTGGCGCGACTATCAGGAGATCAACCCTGTCAGCTCCGCTCTCGGTGGACGCAGGCCGACCGCCTCAGAATACCAAACACTCACCACCGGGGCGACTGGCGCACGGGCCGTTACGCAGCAGGCCGGTATCTCCGCTTGGCAGCAAGGCGCAAACGCCCTGTTCAACAAGACTGGAACAGTTACCCGCGAAACCGCCTCCGCATCTTCAAGCGGCGGGGGTGGCGGAGTCTCTGGGGGAGGATACGGAGCAACGATGACCGCATCTTCGGGCGTGGGTCGCGCCACGTCCGGTAGGGGGCGCATGGTCAAAGCAGGCCGGTCAAGGCTTACGGCAGGCAGAACGACTCGCTCCTCCCTTAGCCGACCGAAGTTCAGGACTCGGCTACGCGCTCCTCGCAATCGAAAGGTTTCCATCAAACGGGTGAGATTAACCGCTTGACTCCCGCCAAAAATGACGGGACAGTCGCGGCATGAGCAGCCTGTTCGACCCGAAGAATCCAGATTCAGAGAACCATATCCGAAGGTTGGCGGAGTCCGTGCCTTCGATGGTGGATGAGCAACTGAAGAGGAAATCCAGCAAGGCGCAGCGCAGTTATGCGAGGTTCTGCCCCATCTGCGGGTTGCTGTATGATCGGCTGAAGGTTTATGCGCCAGCAGCGATGAAGGAGGGCAAGTGCGAGAAGTGCCGCAAACATCTCGTGGATGGCTGCACGGCTCTTGTGACTGTCAGCAGGCGTTACGCGCTAGTAACGCTCCCAGTGCCCCTGCGGGACCGCCTAATGGCCCTCGTGGGAGACGAAGCCAACGACCTGACTGCCGATGACCGGGCGTTCTTCGGCAAGTTGGTCAATATGGAGCCGGGTGAAACCGTGACATTGACCGATGAGGAGATGGATGCGGTGGAGAATCTGACCAAGAAGCCGTGAATATTAAACAAATAGACCGTAAAATTGAACGCACAAAAGAGCAGTTTAAGAAACTCGTAGTTGCGCGTAAAAAAGCACTGACCAGTGAGCGCATCAGACGTAAGCAGGCCACGAAATACAAAATTGGCGACATCATCACCTACGGCCATTTATGGGATGAAGCAAAAGAACGACCACTGCTGATAACCCAAGTTGAATTCTCTCCAAATGGAACCGCGTGGTCCTACAACGGTTTTCAAATAATCGGCGGAAAACTTTCTCGGGTATGGGGCAGCACTGGCTACTGGCACGAATCAATACGTCTCGTTGGAGCGGCGGCGAACTTGCTGTTTTTCACTGACGATATGCTCGCAAAAATTAAGAAGCCGTGAAAACACTCACGCTCTCCCAGAGGCTTGCTCAGGTTCCTCCATTCATCTGTGCGGTGTATGCCTCCGCTCCTCGCAGGAAGCTCACCCACGAGGTTCTGGCGAAGCGCAGCGGGCTATCCTTGAGGATGATTGAGAGGCTGGCTGCGAAGATAGTGTGGAAAGGGGTTGATAGCGACGTGCAAAGCAGATACGCTGAAGCCTGTCAGGTTGATCTCCTAAAGCCATCCATTATCCGCCGATACCTGAAAAGCACCATGAAAGCGAAAATTCCGTTTCCTCACCTGTCCAAGAATTCAAGGGCTGCGACATTAAGGCGGGTTACGGCATATCTTAACTTGCCATGAGAAACACGCTGACTGGTGAGATTCCAAGACACTTTTACGTTTGGGTGGACAGTCGGCACACCCACAAAAAGCCTTGCGGTTATGTCCCCGCCGTCTGGTATGGGCTAGTCAGCTATCCGGGCCGTGTTTGGGGTTGCACCGTCATGCTCGAATCGGGATCGGTGTATCGCAACATCCCCTCTCACGCTATTGCGTTCAGCAATAAACCGAAAGGCAAATGGACGGAGCGGGACGCTCAAACGTGGGACTGCTACGGTTGGGACTGGTCGGCGGTGGAATACAGTTTCTTGCGAGGGTTGGAATGTAAGGTGAGAGCGGGTGGTAAGGAACACCTTGGAGAATATCTATTTACCGTGTCGCCTGTGGGCGATGGGTTTTCTGCTTACCCAGAGCAGTCCAAAGAGTTTAGCTTTGTTCGGCTCGACAACGACCATCTGACCGTGCAGCCAACAAACCATATCGTTTTTCGGGAACGCAGCTTTACCGACAACAAGCTGGAGTTTTCCGACGCCATGAAAAGACAATCGAAGATATGGACAGCCGAGTAGCCTACATACTCAGAACCCGAGCTTCTACCGCAAACCGGCTGATTGTGAACACAGCCCCAACCGGGGGAACTACTTCATCTGCCTCGTTCTTGGTTATAACAGAAAGCTCGTAGTAGAGGAACCTCCCCTGCTCAAGGAATACCCAGTTCACTGATTTTACAGGCCGAATGTTCTGGGCAATGTATTGGGCTACCGTTTTGGTATCGGGGCATTGGATGGGCTTATCACTCATCCGCCGCCAGATAACTTCGCAATCTCCACCGTCTGTAGCAAATTCCGCCTCGTATGTGGGTGCGATTCCATCTGTCAGGTAGGCAAACGCCAGCGGGTTTCCTGACACGTTGGCGTCCCTGGCCTGGTAGCTGGTTCCGATCCTCAGCCGCCAATAGTTTGATTGCCCAAGCAAATCTTGCACGGTCGGTTCCATCAGGAAGTTCTTAATGGACTTCTCCTTGTCCAAGAAACCTAGCGGGAACATCCCTCGCACCACAGAGAAGTATCCATCCTGCGTGTATTGTCCGGTGAAAGGAACGTAGTCGCCACCAGGCCCAAATCCTCCAAAACCGCTGGCTGCGTTGGTGCAGACTTCACGCGAGTAAGCGGTCCCAATCTGCTTGATGCAGAAGTCGTCCGAACATGCAGCGATGAAAAGCTGTGTCTGGTTGCAGACCTGGCAGAAATCATCAATTCGCTTTGTTCCGATTGCGATGCACAGGTTGTCAAGGTCAGTGCCGCAGAACTCGTCCAGCCAGTTTTGGAGAGACTGCTGGAGATCGCTGCGGTAGTTGGAGAAGGCGGTGAACCCGTGGTCAACCAGGCTTACCGTGTTAGCCCTCAGATTGGCTTTAATCGTGCGGTGAGGAATGCAGCTAGAGTCCGACTTCGGCCACGACCAGAATATCGTTTTACTGTCAGGCCAGTATTCCCCAACCGGGCCTTCGCAGCAAGTCGGGTCGAGATCGTTCATCACCAGCGTCTCGGAACGATATAGCCATTCCGCTATTACCGGTTCTGGACTGTAAACATCCCACCGATAGAAGCCGTCCCGCCCAAGCCACCAAAGGCTGTTGCCATCGCTAACTAGCGACTTCGGATAGGCGATACACTTATCAAGGCCGCGAGGTTCTGTGTAAACGCGAGTGAAGCCAAACGAGGTTCCAGCGACAAAACAGCGGTAGATGCTTTTGTCCGTGAAGATAACCAGATTGCCCTGCAACTCTGAGGCGGCGAGAATGGTTTCCGTGTAGGGCAAGTCTTGGTAGTTCGCAACGGTGTCATCCCCACTCTTCCACACCAGCGGCCTGTTGACACCACTCCAGCGAACCCGACTTGTAACGCGAGTCCCCTCCTGCGTTACGTCCATCAGGAAAACACACCCGGAGAAACTTGCCACCACTCCAGCCCGCGAAATCTTCAGGTCATTCAGTTCTGCAATCTCCGCAAGCATATTCGCTCCGCAGACACCGGGGATTGTTCCGATAGTGTATTTCTGAGGCTTGTCATAGCCATTTGTGAAAACCATCGTATTGCCAGACTGCCCAGCGCTCCATCGAATCTGGCTGCTTACTGTGCTTCCTCCGAAGCCTCTGCCAACGACATCCCAGTTACCGCTTCCCTCATTGAGGATGGCAACTTTCGACTGAGTTCCGCGAACCAGCCTCCGAGTGCCATCATTGGTGGTCGCCTCATAGAGGAATGTAATCGGCTCCCGCACGGGAAACACATCAAAGCAGTCACCCTGATCGTGAGCGTCTTGATTTGCGTAGGGGGTTTTGGACAACAGCTTCTCCCAACCGGCAGAGCGAGACAGCTTATCATCCTTGTCCACATCGAAGTTCAGCTTCATCCGAAACGACAGAGGGGGAGCGTCCTCTGGGTTTGAACGACAGTCTAGCGGCCCGGTCAAGGGTCGCATGATGACTGATTTGTAGGGACTGGTTGACACGTTAGGAAGGAATTCCAGCAACGGCAGTCACGTCAGTCATCGAGCCAGCTCCGGTCATCTTTAGAACATGCGGGTTGCTGCACCCACCAATTGTGTTAGTCACTTCGTAGATGTCACCAAGGGCACGCACAACGATTTGTTGCTTTCCGTTTTTGTTGAGCAAGCCGGTGTAGGTGCGAGCCGCCGCGCCAGCAGGAAGGCTAGATCCGGTGTTTGTGATGACGCAACCTTCGGTTGCTTCGATGACGTTTCCAGCAGAAGGGTTTGGAGTGAGATTGACTGAAGACGTGGTAACATCTCCAGTTGCCGCATTCAGCCCCAAACAATGAAGCGCGGGCGTCGCTGCTGCATCGTAAGACAGAGAATACGGAAAGAAGTAGGAAGCCACACCAACCGGGTTCAACCGTGTCCCAATGGCGGTAAGCGCAGCAGTGGTGGTGCTTACTGAGTAAATTTGTGCGTCGGTGCTGGACGGCGAACTCCAGTAGCCCATCAGCAGCGTGGAATTCGGCCTGAACTCAAGGCTGTAGTAGTCAATCCACGGCGTAGTCGAATCCCAGTCAGATCCACCCGAGTTGATTGTGTCAACGTAGGTCAGCGCCCCAGTGGTCACGTTCACTGTCCCAAGCCGCAAAGGATACGGCGACGCATCGCCAGTCGCGTCGAAATAGATCGCCCAGAGCGTAGAGTCGTTCGGGCGAACTGCCATCCCAACAATCACCTGATCCATGCTGCCGCTGATTGTGGCGTAAGTCCAACCGCCAGTCTCAAGGCTGAACAACCGGCCACGGTAAACTCCACCAGAGAGGAACTGGGTCGCCATGTAGGCTGCTCCCGGCCCAGTCGGGTCAGACGTTGAGGTGTTAGTGTCGCCACCGCCACCACCGCAGCCAGTCGCGCAAAGTTTGGTATTGAAATCCGTAGTGAAGGTCAAATCCTCATTGTAAATACAAGAGTAGGCGTCAGAAACGGCTTTAGAGAGTCGCCCCAACTTGCGTAGCTGTTCGCAAACCGGAGCTTCAAGGGAGACGATTAGATCGTTAAAGTCAGATGGAGTCGGGCATGGCATAGGTCAGTAGGGGTAGTCTGCTAGGCTTATGGAGGAACGCCAGTAGTAGTTGTTGCGCTCCCGCCGCCAGTAGTGGTGGTCACAGGAGAGCCGCCGCATGAGATAGCGCAAATAGAATCGCTGAACTCATCGGTTAAAGTTCCGTCCTCTCTAAACCAGCAGGACCACCACTCCAAAAGCAGTTTTGGCAGTTCGGTCATAATGGCCGCCAGCTCTTCACAGGTAGGATTATCTGGGTCCAATGGAACCAGATTCTCGAACTGGCTTGGAAGAGGGCAGGCCATTTGCGGGTTACTCTGCCACTACTGCGTTATCTTTCAAGCCAAAATCTAGGCAGCTTGAACTTCTCAAGATACCACTCCAAATCCCTAGTGAAAACAGCCTCATTGTAGGCGCGGTCACACTCAATGTGCCGCTGCTCACCCTTGATGAGGTTCTTTGCTATCATCAAATCAGAAGTCGGCTTGGTGTGCTGCTCCAGCTTTCGGACAATGAACTCGGCTGCCCCCTCTGGAAAGAGCGTCATGGCAATCATCATCTTGTTAAAGAGCAAGGAAGCCCGCTTCGAGGTGTAGGTAGTTGCCGACCTGAACTGGTGCCCAATCCTGACGGTCTTCATCAGTCGGCAATCCCCTCCCGCCAACCACGCCTTCAAGGAGAGGTGAGGCTCCGAGCTTCCCCACTGATTGAGCATCTTGCTGCCACCGATCTTGAAGAAGAAGTCTCGGCGCATGAAGTAAGCTCCACCAAGGAGGCAGGCTATCTCGTCGCCGTCCTTGTAGAAGGAGCCAGGAACCCACTTCGCCTCGATGAACTGCATATCCTCTGGCTTGTTGTGGTTTTCACCGAAGAGGTTCAACGTCGCCCCGTTGTAGAATTTGTTGCTTGTCGCAATGTCCATGTTGGCGGCATTAAGGCCAACGCAAGTGGTGGTCCAGATGGTTTGAGGGTAGTCCTTGATTCGCCTGCAAGCCTCCTCATACCAACCTGGTTCAAATCGGCAATGGCTGTCCAAAAGCAGGATGTTCTCGCGGCTCGCAAGAATGGAACCCAGATGCCTTGAACCACCAACTCCGCACCTTCCATCTACCCGCCTGAAAACAATGTCGTCATGGTCGAGTGTGAGCGGCTTATCGCTCCCATCGTCAATCACCACAATCTCAGGCTCCTTCCCGGCAGTGGCCCGAATGCTTGCAATGGTGGCGTTTGCCTCCTCTTGGTCATTGCGGACAGGTATTACGATGGAGATCATTAGTGAGAGTATCCGTTTGCTCCGAGCCATTTTCTTGTAATCACAAAGTAATTACAATCCCAATGCGGACGAAGCTCAAACACGCCGCTCTTTCCGCCGCCACGCGCTCGTAGCTTCTGGTCGCATTTTTCAAGCCCCGTCTTTGAGCCATCGCTGTTCCTGCCGAAAGATGAAATGTTGTAAAGCCCGTGCCCAAATCGGTAGATGAAACCAATCTCCCTCGGCTCGCACTGCAAGGTTTTGCCTTTAGTCTTCTGGATTAGAGCCTTCCTGAACACGTCGTCTTCGCCTGAATCCATCTGCGGGTATCCACCAACAGCCTCCCACGCAGACCGCTTGAACATGAGCTGGTTGTTGGCTGCACCCCCCATCTTTTGAACAATCCCACGCTTCACTGTAAACTTGCTTCCCTGCCGAATCCAGTCCATGTCCCCAACGTGATCGGCCAGCCAAGACAGGTAGCCTTTCAGGATAATGTCGTCATCGTCCAGGATGGCGATGTAGTCGCCCGTGCAATGCTCGATGCAGAGATTCCTTGTCTCGCCAAGAGTTGATGGCCGGGATGGGTGGTTCACAACCTTAACTTGCGGATGCAAGAACGTAAGGCGCTGGCCTTGCATCGAGTTAAAAATGACCATCTCCTTGTCCGGGTAGTCTTGCTGTAGGAAGCTCTGAACGGCCTCTTCTAGGAGGGGGGTTCTACCGTAAGTTAAACACGACACTGAGATTTTCAAGTGATTTTTAGATTCCTAAACAGCACGTCTCCACCGAACTGGTCGCCACCAAAGTCTTTCTCCATGACCCACCCAACCCCCGTCTTCGCTTCAAGGTGACTAACAAAATCAGCTTTCAAAAGTTGCCCTTGGTAATGTTCCATTTCTGAAACTTCAGTGTAGAAATACTTGGTTTTAGCAAGGATGGAAGCTCCTCCTGTGATGGCGTCTCGCTCCGCCCCCTGAATGTCGCACCAGATGAAGTCAATGGCATCCACTCCAAATCTCTTGGCTGCTGAATCCAGGGTAATGCACTCCACCTCTACGCGGCTTTCAAATTTGCAATTTGGCCACACCTCCTTGTGCTTTTTTGGCTCCCGAATAGATGACGATCCGTGATAACCAGGGCCGCTTGAAAGCCAAAGATCACAAAATCCATCCCGGTCTGATGCTGCACCCTTAAAAAACTTAACTTTTTCTGACAGCTTCGGCAGTCGGTCCCAGTTGTATGGAGCAGCCTCAAAAGAAACCAGCAAAGCCAGCTTGTCACCAGCTATTCTTTCCAGCATTGCGGTATGCTTGCCGTCACAGGCACCAAGTTCAAACACTGTGACAACGCTTGAATCCGCCACTAAATCTGAGTAAAACTTTTCAATCTCGTTCATTTGCTTTGGAAAGCCTGCTCTCTACGACATTTGGATTAAAGAAAATTTTGTTTTTTGTTCCGCTTCCAGCGTGCGGATACACCCGAACGTAGTCATAACTGCTTACGCATTTGAAATTTGACAGAGGGTTGTGAAGGTTTTCACTTCCTCCACGCCTAGTTGCAAGGTCGGTATCAACTTGATAGCCAGAGTTTTCGATGACAAATCGGCATGGAAGATCGTTTGCATCAACAAACAATGCAGCCTCGTAGGTGTGTCCATTTTCAGAAGCGCCATCACCAAGAAAGCACCACACCATCGCTTTTGAACCTTCACTCTTCAGTTGCCAAGCTACTCCAGCAGCCATGCAGGAAGTTCCACCAAGTATTGCGGAAGTAACAAAATTATGTTCTTTTGAAAAAAGGAACATGGACCGGCCAGACTTGATTTCTGACTCCACCCTCTCCTCTGGGATGCCTTTCAAAAGCGCGTGATAGTGCGACCGGTGGCTTGCAAAAACCCAATCTTCCGGTTTTACATGCTTAAAAACATTCAGCAGCGCGTCCTCGTTCCCGCCCGCTAGGTGAACCAAATCAGGAAGCTCACCAGCTTCCCACAGGGAGGCAATGCGTCGCTCGAATGCGATTAGTTCAACAGCAGTTTTCATCAATAGAGATCTCGATACTCCACAATCATGGTAGATCGATTTGGAAGAGCAGCAAAGGCTTCAACGTATGGTGGGCTGGTAGAATCCGTGTAGCGCACAACTGGAAATGAAACCATTGCTGCAAAGCCTGCCGTCAAATCCTGCGTATGCGGAAGCCCAGTGAACAGCGGTCGAGACTTTCCCCCAACATTGCATCGAATCATAACGCCAGGGCTAAACTCTCCATTTGAGATTCTACCAATCTTGTCGAGCTGGTTTACAATCACATCAGCGGCCAGCAATGCAAAATCGAAACGCTCAATGTAGGCGATGACCTTTCGACCTTTTAGTGCCAGACCGATTGCCACTCCAATGAGCAAGTTCTCAGCAACCGGCATTTCACCTAGTTGTGCAATTCTATCGTTTGGTATTCCGGCCAGCGTTCCGTTGGCTCGTCCTTTCTCAAGACCATAACCAACAAAAATAACGGAATTGTCTTTGGAAAACTCCAGCATCGAATCGCAAATAATCTGTTTGTAGTTCACATTTCCACCATAACCCTTCCGGCCTGACCTGACCGCACCAAGTCCAAACCTTCATTAATCCTGTTTAGCGGAAACCTGTGCGTCACTAAACCTTCAACATTGAGCAGTCCAGCCCGCCACATTGCAACGTATCTCGGCACGTCCAGATGCGGTCTAAACTGCCCTCCTTGGGTGGCTATGATTCGCTTGCCTTCACCGTAGAACAAGCCAATCGCGTTTGGTATTTCCATGCTGGCTCCTGGCTTTGGTTGCCCAACCATGATGAATCTTCCTCCGCTGGCAAGCAGTTGAAAAGCGTCACGCACCGCTGAAAAATTACCAGTGGTATCAACAATCACGTCAAAAGCTGGCAAAAGTTTTAACGAATTGTCGGGAACCATAAACTTGTGCGCCCCAAGAGAAATCGCCAACTTTTCCTTAGATTGCTCCACGTCAACCACCACGATTCGACTGGCTTGCCGCAACTTCGACGCCAGGATTAGATTTGCCCCAAGCCCGCCGCAGCCTATAATTAAAACTGTCTCGCCAAACTTTAGATCCGCCTCGTTCTCAATTGTTCCAAGCGCGGTTGAAAGTCCGCATCCAAGCAGCGCACATAAATCATTTGGCGTATCGTGAGTGACTGGAGTTAGCCTGTTCTCCGAACATATCGCCTCTTCAGTTAGCGTGTTTACTTTGCCAGATGTTATGTCGCTTAGGAATGCTGGGCTTTTGTATCTATCTGATTTTCCGCCTATCACATAAGTCGGATTTGGAGACTCAATCCCAGCAGCCTTTCTCCAGTGCATTACCACTTTGTCACCAACACTCATGCGCGTCACTCCAACCCCAATTTCAATCACAATTCCAACGCCTTCGTGACCAATTAAATGAGGAAGTTTTCCGCCTTTCTTTTCTCCACTTATTTCTTGCAGTTGAGCGCCACAAATCCCGCTGGCCAAAACTTTCACTTTGACCTGTCCGTATTCAAGACGGCTACAAAACACGTCCCAAATTTCCAGCGGTTTGCCAGTTTCTACAAGCAATGCGGCTTTCATATTTTGCCAATAGCCGCTCGAACCTGACTGATATTCTGACATTGGATAATATCGCTGGTCAGGTCCAGTTGTTCGTTATTGTCCAAGCAAACTATGCGAAGTTTTGGTTTTGATCGAACATTGAATGTTGTCCATATTGGCCCGGTTGCAACTCCAATTATATTGGCGCACCTGATGGACAAGTTTCCCACCTCACTAACCGATAGTGGTTTTGTGCAAACCGTCCCCTTGTGTCCGTCATCTTGCGTAACGGCAACCCGCTTTCCGTGTTGAACAAGCTCATCAATAACCGAACCAAAAAAACCTTCTTTGTAGCTGCAAAGCTGACCGCTCATTGGCCGACTGTTTACAAATAGGTAATCATATTCTCTTCCGCTCCAAGCCTCTTCCCACAGCGCAGGATAATCAAAAACCATGTCATCCGAACACTTTACAGGAGACTCAAAACCAAGTTTGCCAGAGAGCCTATTAAAATGCTCAATGTGGAAAGCTGTAAACTTTCCCATCAATGGATGCCCCGTAAAGAAGTTGTCTGCGTTTTTCCAAGAATCTATCCATCCATCTCCGCTACGAGAATCAACCACCCGACAATTCCCTAAGTCAGAAACAACTTTTTTAAGCTGCCAAACCTGTTCTGCTGGAGCTGCGTGAATGAAGTTTGAATTTGGATTTGCAACAGCCAGCCTCCTAAAGAAATTAAGATGTATTAAATTGTCTCCAAGATGCCAATCGCAAAAAGTTTTAATTTCTCTCATAAACTGCATGGGGCTATTTCAGCACACACATAATCATTGGCGTGCCAGTAATTCTGGTCGCCTTTCAAGTTTTGTTCGCCTCGCTCTAGTGATGGGTGGAAATGAATTGCCCTGACACTAAGGCATGGGTTTGTAACTATTAACCCACCCCTCTTTGCGCTTTGCGCTACATAAGCGTCGCATCCAATTATTCCAACTTTTATGTCCCATGCAAACCTTAGTATTGGAGACTTAAAAATCCAAGCATCGTTAGATCCGCCGTTAATGCGGCCAACACCCTCAATTTTTATTCCGTTAACCATGCAAAGATTGTGCCTTGTTAAGACCATCAGTCTTGAATTGTTGCCAGAAGGGTCAGCCAGATAGTCCAAATTCAAAACCATTCCAAGAGTGTCATCGAAGTATATGTCAGAGTTGCAGGCAATTACAACCTTACCCCTGTAGAGTCGGTTGGCGTGTTCAAAAAAATCATGGAATCTAACGCGCTCTTTAATTTCAACAAGCTCCACCTTTCTTTCCGTCCAGAGATCAATGCCAAAGGTTTCCGCAAGAACAGTTGGATTTCCTTCGCAAAGAAAAACAAATTCTTTGATGTGTGGATTTCTCCGATTTTGTTCAAGTGCAATCCTTATATCGCAAGTTCTTAATGCGGAACATTTGAAGAGTGACGTTATCAGGACTGAATCAGCCATAATGTGTAAAGCAAGTTAAGCGGGTTCAGCGGGCCATCTATGGTTTCTTGGTCCTGTAATCGTAGAAATAAATCGTGCGCGGCACGGCTCCCATTGTCTTGAGCAACGGCTTTACCCGGTCGCTGAAATCCTTGTCTTCGCCGTGGTTGATTTCCGGGAACCTCGCTTGTAAAGCCAGCTCGCGCTTGATGGCGTTCAGGTGGTTGGCGTAGCGTAGATACACCCCATCCTTCTCTTCCCATTTCTGACATTGTATAAAGTGGTGAAACCTTTTTGGTTGAGTCCCGTTTGTAGTGATGACACCACGAAGCTCCGCGCAGTCCGGCCCGTCCTTGAGAGCCGCCAGCACGTCTGCCACATAGTTTGCGCTAACCAAGTCGTCGTCATCGCAAAAGGCCACATAGTCGCCCCTGGCCCGGTCAAGCAGGGCGTTGCGCTTGGTGCCGATAGACACGGGCCTTGGGCGGGCGTCTAGCAGCAGCTCCACCGGCTGACCTCGCATCTGCGGGTCTAGCACGGCGCGTAGTCGGCGCAGGAACCCAGCCCGCTCAGGCAGCGTTGCGATGAGAATGGAGAGCCGGAAGACGCTCACGGAAAGCCTGCCGCCTTTCTCCGTTGATAGGTCAACTTGTCGATAGAATAAAACCCAGAATTCCTCTTAAAAGTTGCATCCTGACCCGTCTTTGCTATCCATTCGTGGCAAAACAAAATCTTCTCAGACTTAAAGCTCTTACCGTCGCGCTCTGTTACGTCTTGCCACTCATTGTCGCACCACTCTGAAATGTAGTCTGGCTGGTAGATGTAGCCCTGCTTGTCGATCAACCTCTTACCCGCAATCGGCATGGTGTTAAGCCCGTGAGCATTAAGCCCATCATAGAAATGCAGGCAGCCATCCATAGCAGGGAAATGCTCCTTCATCAGGTCTGCAATAACCAGATCGTAATGCCGAGTTGTCGGGATCATGTCGTCGCTGGCTAGAATCAACACATCATAGTTCCCCAGCTTGTCGAAGTCGGCGTTGACCGCCTCGATCTTGCCCTTCGATTGACCGACAAATACTTGGCAATCTTTTTGCCTGCGAAAGTAGTTGTCCATCTCCTTGCTTTTCATAAACCTGTCATCCTCATCTATGGAGATAACAAATCTGACAGGGTGCTTCCTGGACAGCATGGAGCGATACGTCTGCATCTGCCGAATGAACTGGGATGGCCTACCCCGAGTTGGGTATTTTATGACAAATTTCAAGGTGAGGTATAAATCTGGCCGCCAGCTACCCCCGCCGCCAACTTTGTCCCGTCCGAAGAAGAGGCGATGGACCACCAATTACGGCTTCCGCTTGCTTGCGCTACCCAAGTTACGCCTGAATCGCTGGACGTGTAGATAAGTCCGGGCCAAACCACTGCAACCAGATTTGTCCCGTCACTAGACGAGGCGATGCCCTGCCACGCCCGGTTGCTGTCCCGCGCCGTCCAAGTCACGCCCGAATCGGTCGAGGTGTGAATCTGGCCGTTAACAACAAAAGTTGCTAGTTTCGTCCCGTCCGAAGAAGAGGCAATGGAATACCAAGCCCGGTTGCTCTCCTGCGCTGCCCAAGTAACACCCGAATCAGTGGACGTGTAAATCTGACCAGCGGGTGCAAACACGGTCGCCGCCAGCTTCGTCCCGTCCGCTGACGAGGCGATAAATGCCCAACCCCGGCTGCCGCTCGCCTGCGCTACCCAAGTTACGCCTGAGTCAGTCGAGGTGTAAATCTGGCCCCCTTCAACTGTTGCCGCCAGCTTCGTCCCGTCCGCCGACGAGGCGATGCCCCGCCAACTCCGGTTGCTATCCCTTGCTGTCCAAGAAACACCCGAATCACTGGACACATAAATCTGGCCGCTGGCAACCACCGCCGCCAGCTTCGTCCCGTCCGAGGACGAGGCGATGCCCTGCCACGCCCGGTTGCTGTCCCGCGCCGTCCAGGTCACACCCGAATCGGTCGAGGTGTAAATCTGGCCAATAAACGCCAGCGCCGCCAGCTTAGTCCCGTCATCAGAGGAAGCGATGCCAATCCAATCCCGGTCGCCGCTCGCCTGCGCTGTCCATGTATCGCCCCCACCCGTAGTGCTGCTCACATCCCCACCCGTTGTGCTGGTGGAATCCCCACCCGTTGTGCTGGTGGAGTCAGAGCCAGTAGTGGTGGTGGAGTCAGAGCTAGTAGTTGTGGCTATGTCCGAACCCGGCGTCTCGCAGGGGGTGGTTATGATTCGGTCAAAGCGCATGGGTCAAGGTGAGGTATAAATCTGACCGTTCCAAACCCCAGCCACCAACTTGCTCCCGTCCGCCGACGACGCGATGGACCACCAATTACGGCTGCCGTCCCGTGCTGTCCAGTTCACGCCCCTGTCCGTCGAGGTGTATATCTGGCCGTTTTGGACTACCGCCGCCAGCCTCTCTCCGTCTGCCGACGAGGCGATGTAGTTCCAATTCCGGCTGCCGCTCGCCTGCGCTGTCCAGTTTACGCCGTAGTCGGTCGAGGTGTATATCTGGCCACCGCTAACCGTCGCTGTCAGCCTCTCTCCATCCGCCGACGAGGCGATGGACCGCCAAAACCGATTGCTATCCCGTGCTGTCCAGTTCACGCCGTAGTCGGTCGAAGTCCAAATCTGTCCGTTCTCCTCCGTCGCCGCCAGTTTCGTCCCGTCCGAAGATGAGGCGATGGAAAACCAACCCCGGCTACCGCTCGCCTGCGCTGTCCAGTTTACGCCGTAGTCGGTCGAGGTGTATATCTGGCCGCCAGATTCCACCGCCGCAAGATATTGTCCGGTTGACGACGAAACAAGGCCGTAAAACCAAAATTGGACGGTCCCCCTCGCCGTCCAAGTCTCGCCCGAGTCCACCGATGTGTAGATTCGGTCGTTATATGCCGATGCTACCAGCTTTGTGCCATCAGAAGATGACGCAATAGAACGCCAATCGCGGGCACTGTCTTTGGCTACCCAGGTGACACCTGAATTCACCGAGGTGTATATCTGGCCGTTTTGTGCCACCGCAGCCAGCTTCGTCCCGTCTGACGATGAGGCGATGGAAAACCAACTCTGGCTACCGCTCGCCTGCGCTGTCCAAGTTGCTCCGTATTCACCCGTAGTGCTGGTAGAATCCCCACCCGTGCTACTGCTCACATCCCCACCCGTGGTGCTGGTAGAATCCCCACCCGTAGTGGTGGTGGAGTCAGAACCAGTAGTGGTAGCTATGTCCGAACCCGGCGTCTCGCAGGGGGTGGTTATGATTCGGTCAAAGCGCATGGCGGGTCAGGTGAGGGTTGCCGTCATGGACCACGGCTGGGGCTCTGGATCATCGGGATTAAACAACTTATATGAAAAATATGCACCTTTAGGTCCATTTTCAAGACTTGGACCAGAATAAATTTCAAATGGAACACCACTCTCATTTGCAATCCAATCTGGCAAACTAAGATCGCCAGAGCAAATAAACTCTATGGTAAATATCGCCGGTTCGCCATGTTGGTCGGTAAACGCAGCTTCAGTATTATTGTATTGGCAACTATCACCTTCTATCCTTGTAACTGTGTTGACGCCTGTGTAAACGAGAACATTGCCAGGGTAAGTATGCACAATAGTAACACTTGCTTGGAATGTGGCTGGAAGTCGCCCGCAATCATTGCAATCGGCAGGAGGCTCAATACACGCCAACTCCACGGTAAAGTTTGCGCTGACTGTTTGTGAGCCTGTGCAAGGTAGAATATCGTTAGTCGCGTGGGCTGTAAACGAGTAGGTGCCTGGGTTGTTGAGGCACGGTTGATAATCTGGGCCGTGATTTCCCGATCCGTCGGAGAAACCAGTCAGAGTTCCATTCACTACCGAAACTTGCGCGGCAAGGTTGACTGTGTAGCACGGGCAGTCGTATTGCTGCACTTCCACGGTTAGGTTATTAGCCGTTATCTCAACGGTGCAAGGCGGCAAGGTCGTTGTCGTTGTCGTTGTTGTCGTTGTTGGAGGAGGATCAACGTGGCATTTAAGAGGCGCTCTGAAACACTTACTGTGAAAGACTCCGTCCACTGTTACATCAAGATTAAATGTTGCGATTTGGGCAATTGTGTCACCAATCTTCTTTCCAGTTGGCAAAAAGACAACATCGCCCGCCGCCTCGTAATCCGCCAGAAGCCACCCGTCGCCATTGCATTCCATTGTGAATTTTACGCCGCGTGGGGCCGCAAACTCTATGAAGGTAAATGTTCCATTTCCATTTAGTTGCCTGCAACTATTATCATCATCACAAGTTATTGAGTGAGTTGCGTAGAACTTTGTTCCGTCAGTCAAAAACATGATTAGTTGGTAGTGGCTTCCAGAGCTACCAACCCCCACTGACTCGCCAAACAGATCCCATGAATGCATGCCGCTTCCAACTTGATCCAAGTTAGAGGTGTAAGCATGATTTATCTGTATGCCTTGTGAATAAATAACGATTGGATATGAATTGAAAGCACGAGGATTTATATCCAATGGGTATATCGTAAATTCTGTTGCCCAACTTCTTCCACTCATCCAAATTCCATTTTCGTCTGTTTCATACATCTCCAACCGCTTAACAACCGCACCCTCATTATAGGCAAATTCTACGTTCCAATTGATGTCTTTGCTGCCGTCTGGCTGAAACACATACCAAGCACCAGACTTATCTGTATCAGTGCAAAGAACCGACAAAGTTGGGGGATGGCTTGAGAAATCTTCCGCGTTGAGATAGTCAGTAGAGTTCTCCAATGAGGTGCAAACTCCAAGGAACGCCTTCGCATTTACCTGCGTTCCAGACGCAATCTGAAACGGTAAAGTGTATAGCTGGCTTGCCCGTGTGGGGGTTGTTCCGTCAGTCGTGAAGTAAATAACAGCGCCAGCAGTCGCCGAAGTGATAACCACAAATATCGGGTATGTGACAATCTCTCCACTGGGAGGGTTGAACATCGGTGTGGCAATTTCAGGGCAACCAGGAGGTTCACCACCACCACCACCACCACCACCACTGCCAATCTTACCGTGGCTTCCTTTAGCCGCGCCACTATCTCCGTCACTGCCATCACTAATACCATCAAGTCCGTTACTGCGAATTCTCCCCTCTTCGCGGCAATCGCGCATCAACTGACTCAAGGCCATGCGCCAGCTCTTTTCAGCCGCCGCAGCAGCCACATCATCCCGGTCATAATCCTTTGCGTGGTTCCACGCCACATAGTAGCGCACCGCTCGCTTGAGTTGGGGATTGTCATCAACAATATCAAGGCTTTCCCAATCACTCTTAATTCCATCCCACTCCACAATTACCGTCTCCGTGTTTTGCAACCACGGAGCAATGTAGATGCGCCCCCGCTCTAATGCCCACACACCGCGATTGGCCCTGCCTCTGGGTGAGTTTGTTGACGCTTGCGGTTGGTAATGATGCCCCATCGGCAAGCCGGGACTAGAGAGGTATTCGGCATCATCCGGTGTCGGGAAATTTCCCTTGCAGAAATTGCCAGTGTTAAACCCAAAGATGCCTGTGAAGTTTGCAAAACCGCCGCACGAAGAACAGCTCTCAACATGCTGTTGGTATTTTAGAATCTTGGAATACCCAACCTGCTCGTAGAATATCTGAGAACACCACTCGTCAGGCGCACTGGCCGATTCGCGTCTGGTCACTGGGTCGAGTTGGTCAATGACAGACAGCCGTTGAATGGAGTTAGCAATGCTCCTAGAACTCTCCGAGTTGGGACCATCCATCACATTAACACCACACTTGTAGAAACGTGAGCAAGCTCGGTAAATCTGAGAGTTATTGTGCTGAAAGCAGTTGGCCCAACGCTGAATCTCCAACAGGGCTTCAATAAAGAACTTGTTGTGTGCTGTAACAAGGTTCTCCGCCTCCCCCTGTGGCCACAGGAGCGGGCTTATCTCGGCCTTTAATTGGGCGAACGTGTAAGGCACAAAGGTTTAGGCTGGGACAGGTTCAGGGTTGGATACTAAACCCCTTGGAAAATTAGCTGGGGGGACACCAGGAGGGACCGCAGAGGGGGCCAGCTCGCCCGAGGCGGTCCTAGCGCGGCGAACTCGGGATAAGTTAGCCTTTGGCTTGGCGGCTGGAACGCTGGTAGCAGCAAGAGCTGTATCGCCACCCGGTAGCGGAGTGTTCTGTAAGGCAGCAGCCACAGCTTTCTGCACTTGGGTTTCAACCTCACCCCTTATTCCTTCGACCACAGACTGAGCAACCGCCGGTTTTTTTACCGGGAGGTGCTGGGGGATGACTCGGATTGGCCCGCCGAAATTGATCGATTTTTGTGGCAATTTCTGTCCTTCCCGCTTTTTTTTTAGTTCGTTAAATCGAGGCTCGTTAATCTCAATAATTCCTCGGGTTCCAACCGCAGCGACAAGATCCTCAATGAGTTCGGCGTCCGTCTCGCTATCCAAAATGATAAGGCCCGTATTGCCAGGAATGAGTTGCCAGTTGACCGTTTTCCCGTGGCGGGTGCGGATTTGGTTCTGAGTTACAAGTTCCTTTTTGAAATAACGCAACGGCATGGTGTGTATTTATAAGAAAAAAACCGCGCCGTCCAGAAAAACCGGACGGCGCGGCGCATTAGTTTA